>Ga0265797_10007494_pt1 | contig 14916 bp, 10 predicted proteins | sample P2T30metagenome_FD_192433 | JGI IMG/M metagenome (GOLD analysis project Ga0265797, IMG submission 192433) | Plant litter microbial communities from East Loma Ridge, Irvine, California - P2 T30 | ecosystem: Environmental > Terrestrial > Plant litter > Unclassified | place: USA: California... | reverse complement strand
CCCTGTTGGCGTCAACATCTGTCTAACGTAGACATCTAGACGAGTGTCTGCGCCGCATCGCCGCCCGTCTTTGTCTGCTCGAAAGCCATGCTCAGCCAGCAACAGGTCGTCCTGCTAATGATGTCGCTGACCTTGGCTGTGACTCTATTGCTGCTGATTTACCGGCTTCATGCAGCAGCAGTGGTGCCGCTTGCTGCGGTACCGAAACGAAGACCTCCTGTGAGACTGCCGGGGACAGTGACTGCTGCGGGAAGGCTCCCTCGGCCGTTTCCACATGCTGCTCCAGCGACGGACAGCAGGATGCTTGCTGTGGCGGACGCATCGTCGACATCGGCCAAGAGAGCTCCTGCTGCAAGGACACCACCAAGAGCCGAACCGAGGTCGAAAAGGTCGACATTTGCAATATCAGCACCCATGATACTGCTGAGGCTGCTGGCGATTGCAGCGACGAGTGTTGCAAGTCTGCCGGCGAGCCTGACACCATTCTGAGCTCCGGCGCTTGCAACAGCCATCTCTCCACGGCGTTCGAGAGGTTCGAGGCGCTTATCCGACAAAGTAAATGCATCTGCCGGAGCGTCGTCGAGCAGCTCGGATTCTGCTGTTGCACGCTGTCTTCTAACGGCCAAGTGGCGACCGGTCGTGCTTGCACTGGACACAAAAGCCCGCGAAGCGAGAAGCAGAAAACGAAAGAGACCACGGATATCAAAATTGCTAAAGCTGCTTGCGGTGATGGTTGCTGCTCGGGTTCAAAGGAAAGCGAACGCGATGTCTTCTTGAAAACAGCCAGCAACGACAACTGTGGCGATACATGCTGCGCTGAGACCAAGCAGGACAAATGCAAGACGCCGGACCAAGATCGAATGTGTGGTGATGGTTGCTGCCCCGATTCAAAGGAGAGTGGTCGCGATGTCTCCTTTGAGGCAGCCCGCAACGACGACTGTGGTGATGGATGCTGCACCGAGACCAAGCAGGACAAATGCAAAACACCGGACCAAGGTCGCGTGTGTGGCGGCGCTTCCACAGCATGCGCTGTAAAGGCAAACACCTGCAGCGGCAAGTTTTCTGAGCGGCAGACTGCCACAACCACTATCGAGCGTGACATGGATTCCGACATGGAACACAACGCAGCGCACGAGCAGGTGATTCTGAGTGTCTCGGGCATGACCTGCACTGGCTGCAGCACCAAGATGCGAAACGTGCTGGACGCAATGCATGGTCTCTACAAGCCAAAAGTCACCTTCGTGTCGGGAACGGCAGCCTTTGAGCTGGACAGCAATGTTGCAAAATTGGATGAACTGCTCCCAATCATTGAACATAGGACCGGCTTCAAATGCTCGCGCGTCGTCGAAGGACATCGACACTTGGATCTACAAATGACTCCGCAGGCGGCGAAGCAGCTGGAAGATTCTTGCCACGAAGGGATCGTCTCCATCACTAAGACAAAACAAAAGTCTTATCGGATAACCTACAATCCTCTGGTCGTCGGGGCCCGAGACCTCGTGCCGCCCGGAGCAAGTCTTGCTCCACCAATTGCGGACCCTACAATTGCAAAAGACAACAAGCGACTTTTGCAAATGACCTTGTACACTATAGTTGCCGCAGCGCTCACAATTCCAGTCGTGGTGCTCAATTGGGCACCGAATCCAGTACCAGCCCAAACCCGAGGTATCACTTCACTCGTCTTGGCTACCTGCGTTCAAGCGATTGCAGTGCCTGAGTTCTACTCTCAAGCACTCAAGTCCCTTGTATTCAGCAAGGTCATCGAGATGGACATGCTAGTAGTCATCAGTATCACTGCAGCCTACGCTTACAGCGTTGTGGCTTTCGCTCTTTCGCAGGACGGCATTGAACTGGAACAAGAAGCTTTCTTCGAAACAAGCACCTTACTTATCACCCTGGTACTTTTCGGTCGCCTCATCGCCGCCATCGCTCGCGTGCGTGCCATCCGCGCTGTTTCTTTGCGCTCGTTGCAGGTCGACATGTCCCTGCTTCTCCAGCCTGAGGGCCAGACGACCGAGATTGACAGCCGCCTTCTCCACTTCGGCGATGTCGTTGTCGTCCCTGCCCACTCTCGCATAGTCACCGATGGCATCGTTGTCTCTGGTGTCAGCGCAGTGGACGAGTCCATGCTCACAGGAGAGGCCATACCCGTTACAAAGCAGCACGGCGGTATTGTCATCGCTGGAACTGTGAACGGCGAAAGTGCTTTGCAAGTTCGAATCTCCCGCCTCCCGGGTGCGAATAGCATCAGTGACATCGCCAAGTCTGTCGAAGATGCACTTGGAGCTAAACCACGAGTCCAAGACCTAGCCGACAGAATCGCATCGTGGTTTGTTCCGGTCGTGGTCGCTATTGCGATTGTCGTCTTCGCTATCTGGATTGGCGTTGTGCTGGGGGTCCGGCATGAAAATGGAGGTGGTGCGGTCGGTACGGCCATTACCTACGCCATCGCTGTTCTCGCTGTTTCGTGCCCTTGTGCGCTCGGACTCGCTGTGCCAATGGTCCTTGTGATTGCTGGAGGCGTTGCGGCACGCCAAGGCGTGGTTATAAAAGCTGCCGATGCCACTGAGCGAGCTTTCAAGGTGACCGATGTTGTTTTTGACAAGACCGGTACGCTGACAAAAGGAGACCTTCGTGTTGTTCGCGCGGAGGCATTGAGCGACAACACAACGATGAATGAAGCACTTGCTTTGGCGAAGGCGCTGGTCAAAGACGACAGTCACCCGGTTTCCAGGGCCATCGCTGCTCATCTGAGTAAGGCAATCCTGGACACAGTGCCTTTTGACCAGGCAAAGTCAATGCCCGGCTCCGGAATTGAGGCTGTCTATGGAGACCACATCGTGAAAGCAGGCAACCCTTTCTGGCTCGGCATGGAAAACAACACTGTGGTCACCGAACTCCTCCACCAAGGCATGACCTGCTTCTGCATTAATATCGACGAGGTTCCTGTACTAGCTGTCGGACTTGAGAGCACAATCCGTGACGAAGCAAAAGCAGTCCTTACTGCGCTGAACAACCGCAACATTAAAACTCACATTGTCAGCGGTGATCACGCTCACGCTGTAGAAGCTGTCGCCCTCTCTTTAGGAATGGAGCTCTCGAACGTCGCTTCCCGTCACTCGCCTTCGCAAAAGAAAGAATACGTCAGCGCCCTCCAAGCAGACGGCAAAGTCGTCCTCTTCTGCGGCGACGGCACCAACGACGCTGTCGCACTCGCCCAAGCAAACGTCGGCGCTCAGCTCGGCTCTGCTTCTGACGTTGCAGGCGCTGTTGCAGATGTCGTCTTGTTGAGAGGGCTTGACGGCGTTCTGGTGCTTCTCGATGTCTCGAGACGTGCGTATGTGCGCATCGTCTTCAACTTCGTCTGGTCGGCTGTTTACAACGTCTTTGCTATCTTACTGGCCGCGGGTGCGTTTGTGAAGTTCAGAATCCCGCCTGTGTATGCTGGGCTCGGAGAGATTGTGAGCGTGGGACCGGTTATCTTGGCGGCGGTGTCTATGTTGCTTGGGGGTGGAAGAGCAGTCGCTCGCTGAACCTCGATTGAATCGCCCTGGTTCTCGGTTACGGGACGCCAACGCCATCAAGCAAGCATTGTCGCTTGACTCGTTGCTTGTACAAGAGTCTTACAAGAACCAGGCCTGCTTCACCAGAACCGTTGTCATGGTATTTGAGATGCGAGTTGGCGATTGTGGTACCGAGTCTGCCAACTAGCTGCCGAAGTTGCCATTGCACATCCTACCCAGACACAAAATAAAGAACAAAGTGATAGACGAGTTATCATCGATGTTTCGACCTACACAATTTCGAAAACTTCCACCACAACCTGATCCTGCCTCGTAGGCAACAGCAAGTCGCCTACAAAACACGTCCTGGCCAACCAATCATGCGGTCCTGGAGCAACCTCAAACTGCGGCGAGGTCTTAGTGTACCAGCCAGAGCTGCCATCCTCTCCTTCCCGGATTCCCTCCTGGAATACCTTGCCCATGAGCTCCTCGCTACCTCTCCCACGTCCTTCATTAATGATGCCAATTACGGTTCCATCTGCAGCTTTGATCGAATACCTCGCATAAACGTGCACCACGCCGTTGTGCTGCACAGTGTTCCAGTCGCCGCCTCCGGGAAGGATTTCTCCCTGCAGTTTTGGCCCGTCCACTGTTCCGCCAGTGATCGGTATGTATCGTTTGTTGCCGGCGTTGGTGATCCCGTAGTCGTGGGGAGGCGCCAGGTCAACTTTTAAAGTGAAAGCATATTGCAAAGTGGGTGGTTGCTTAGTCGAGTTCGTATTCTTGGTCATGGTTGCGGTGGGTTTGTTGTTCGGTGTACCTCCATTAGTTCTTAGCGCACAAGATTAATCTGCTGTGCATTTTCCGGTATAGATATTTTGTATATCGACGAGAAGCCGGATCATGTTCCTTGCCTAACCCCCCGAACCAAGTGGATCGGCGTTGTTCCGCCTTCCTGACACGGTACAGTAGCTTTTCCGTCCACCTTGCGTTCTCCAACGTTCCTTAACTCCCCGAAAACTGGCCGCCTTGGACCTTGGGCCTACGACACACTGCCTGGTTATGACTAGCTATCGACAAATATCATCGTATACTTGCTTTGCACACATTGAAAGGCTACACCGAACGCCTTCGCGTTTCTTTTAGTACATGTCTAGGATCGCAACATCCAACACACACAGACCTCGACCGCATCCACTCTCAAGTTGAAGAGAACGCAACAATTTCGCTGGCTGTAAAATACATCTCAGCTCGAACGTCTCCACGCGAGCCCATGTGCTCAATCTTCTTATCCTCAAATCCTGCAGGATGTGTTCCTCTATGCATGCAGGTTGGCTGCAGGAATTCTGCAGCGTCATCGACTCGTGCGCCACTGACATCTTCGATAGCAGCTTTCAACTTCTACTGCTGCGAGGAAGGTTATGTCTATTGATTAATCGAGAGCCATTGTGACCTGAGTCCCAGCCTTGTAGACTCAAAAACAACGTTAATTCATCTGCTCCACTTAGCCACGGTGGCAAAACAGGACTTGCAAAGCATTACATTTCTCTGATAACTTGGACTGGGTTGGTATCGGCGACGGTTCGATTGCGAAGCCTACTCCTGGAAATCTCACACTCCGCCTCTGCACCATGCCTCAACAACACCGTCCCAAAATTCTAATCTCCGGCTCCGGCATCGCAGGCAGCGTCCTCGCATTCTGGCTGCTCCGCGCGTATCCTCTCGCCGAGATCACAATCGTCGAGCGCGCACCGTCATTACGACTCACCGGTGCCAGCGTTGACATCCGAAACTCTGCTATCGACATCGTCAAATTGATGGGCCTCGAAGACGAGATCAAAAAGCACACGACGCGAGAGCGCGGCGTGCACTGTGTTGACAGACACGGCAACGTAGCTTGGACGTTGAATGCGAGTGGAAGAGAAGACATGCAGAGCGTGACGTCCGAGTTTGAGATCTTTCGAGGGAAGCTGGCTGCGATATTTCTGGAGCCGATTAAGGATAAAGTCGCTTTTGTGTTTGACGAGATGGTCAAGAGTTTCGTGCAGCGTGAGGATAGTGTGCACGTGGAGTTCTCGAATGGCAAGAAAGCAGAAGCCTACGATCTGCTCGTCGCTGCCGACGGCGTTGGCTCGAGAATCCGCGGGCAGATGCTCTCGACGCCCTGGAGCGATCAGATCCGCGACGAAGGATGCTACGCCTCTTACTTCACGATAAAATCAGATCTTTTGGAAGGAAGCCGGATGGCGAAATGGTTCAACGGTACCAATGGCCGCGTAGTCTTCCTACGTCCAGATCCCGATCCCAGAGGTCGCACAAGGGCTTACCTCGTCAACGTCACGCCCGACGGTGACACAACACTCAGCCAGCGATTGAAAGACGGTCTGGAGCAAGGGCACGAAGCGTACCAGAACTTGATGGAAGAGCTGTTTAAAGACGCCGGCTGGATCTCAAAAGAAGTCATCGAGGGCATGCGTGGAAGCGACGACTTCTACTGCTCCATCTTTGCCCAGACTCGATCACCCAGACTGTGTGATGGTCGAGTGGTTTTGATCGGCGATGCGGGATACGCAACGCCTGGCATTGGAACGAGTCTCGCTATCATAGGAGGCTACATACTCGCAGGAGAAATCTTGCGGCATGATTGCGACGTGCGGCCTGCGCTTGAAGCGTATGAGGGTTTGATGCAGCCTTTCGTTCAGACTCAGCAGCGGAGCACGAACATGATGCGTTATCTCAATCCGCAGACAGAATGGGGTATTGTCGTCAGGAACACTTTCATGCGAGTGGCGACGTTCTTGATGTTCGATTACCTGGCGATGTTAAGCGCTGCGTGGCTGGGTTTCACAGAGAAGAAGCTGGTAATGCCAAAGTATGAGTGGCCGGCCGAGAGGCGGTCCTCTGACAGCTCGTAAAGCAATGAAGCCGGTGACGCGTGGTAGGGGTGGGAGCAGATGTGAGGACTCTTCCTCCTTCCTGACCTTGACTGTCACATTGACTAGCATCTGTAATTATTGTAGTTTGCTGTCTACGGTACAGCAGGGAGCCTACGCCCTGGTTGTTGGCGCTTTCATTCCCACTGATTGATCGATCGGGCGAGATATCCATGATTATGGGAGAGTGGTTTTATCTCAATGATCGTGGTCATTGGTTTCGTGGTCATGTTTTCAACACATGCCCGCATGTGAATTCAAAGACCCATGACGCCATCCGGCGAGATTGCGCCGTACGCCCATATCAATCTCCACCACAGCGCATGGGTTACCATACCGCCGGGACAACTAAACATAGTCCTGGCAGATGGTACATGTATGCGAGAGTCCGAAGAGCCTACAACAAGGCAGCCATGTGCGCCCACCCGGCGAAAGTATCGAAGTACCTAACTTTTCACCCAACTATCCTTCCATCGACGTTCCTGCTTGAAGTGCCAAACCATACTTGTAGACTGATTCCAATCAGCCGCGATACATGCATTCACATCGCCACCACTGTCTTCGCGCATAACCTGAGACCATGGCCCAACAACCACCACCACCACCACCCCACCGCATCCTCATAATCGGCGGCGGTCCCGCCGGCGCCACAGCAGCCTTCTTCCTCGCCAAAGCAAAACCCAACTTCCACATCACCGTCGCCGAGCGCTCAACTTCCAAATTCGCCTATGGTCAAGGAATCGACATCACAGGCCCAGCAATCCCCATCGTGCAACAAATGGGCGTATACGAACAAATCCAATCCAAAGTCACAGGCGAAACCGGCTTCGCTCTCCTCGGTGACGATGGCGAGGTTATAGCGCAGGTTGGCACGACGAAAGATAAGAAGGGATTGAGTTTGACGCAGGAGATTGAGATTATGCGTGGGGATTTGGCGAAGATTCTGGCTGATGCTGCGAAGCAAAACGAGAGGGTGGAGTATCGGTATGGATGTACCGTGAGCGAACTGCACCAATCCTCCGACTGCGTGACAGCGCTGCTCAGCGATACAAATCAGCACGAAACGTTTCACGCAGTAATAGGTGCCGACGGCCTGATGTCCCGCACCCGCGCCCTTGCTTTTTCTCCCGAGATCCTCAAAGACTGCTACAAAGCCCAAGACCAATACACAGCGTTCTTCTCCATCGCCCACCAACCCGAAGACGTCCCCAACGCACGCCTTCAACACGCTCCCGGCGGCCGCGCAGTGCTCATTCGGCCAACCTCTCTAAGCTCACCAACTCGCTCATCCTGCTACATGATCTCCACAGGCTCCTCGCCCGCCCTTCAAGCCTCTCTGTCCAAATCATCCGAAGAGCAAAAAGCGCTCTTCGCTTCGACCTTCGCAGATTTTCCCCGCAACACCGGCTCCCGCGTCCTACAAGGAATGCAAGAGTCTCAAGACTTCTACCTCGCGCAAACCGCGCAGATAAAACTCCCAACCTGGTCGAACAACCGCATCGTCCTAAGCGGCGATGCAGCATACTGTCCCTCGCCACCAACAGGCATGGGAACCGTGCTCGCGATCCTAGGATCGTACGTCATCGCCGGTGAACTCGCGCGCAACCCGTCCGATCCTGCCGCAGCGTTCGCGAAGTATGAGGAGAGGTTGCGGGGATATGTTGAGAAAGCGCAGTATGTGCCTTTGGCTGGGTATTTGCCCGCTATAGGGAATCCGCAGAGCAATCTGGGGGTAAGGGTTTTGAGGTTTGTGTTTTGGGCGATTGCGTGGAGTGGGGTGTGGAAGCTTTTCAGTTTGAAGAAGGGTGATGATGGGTTTGTGTTGCCGGAATATGAGTTTGGTAGAGCGTGAGTGGGGTTGGTGATGGTTTTGGTGTTTGTTGGTGTTCATGGTCACTAGAGCGGTTCGTCTGCGAATGATGACTTTGTCTGTGAGAGGACGTGCGATCCGAAGAGGAAGCCTAGGGTAAATCGTGTTTCATGTGTGCGTTATGTAAAAGGGTATCATTCTAGCACTCCAAAGTAGAACAGACAAAAGAAAAGATGAAAACCCCAATGATAAGAATACAAAGCTGTATCGCTGAACGTCGAACTCGCCGCGCCAGCCAGAGAGGGAAAATGCAATGGGTAAAAGATTGCGAATCCAGATTTGCGTATTCGTGCAACCCAATGAAGTATTGAAACATTGCTATGCTTTCGCGAAAGATGCGGCATACTACGCACGGCTCTTCTCCGCCACTTCAGCCGCCCAAGCGATTTTCTCCTCCTTGAGCTTCCTGCCCACGTACCAGAAAGTGCAAAGCGTCCAAACACCAGCCCAAATGAAAGGCGCAGCCCAGCCAATAACATAGCCGGCCTCAGCGTTAATGGTGAAAATCAAAATAGTACATAGAGTAGCCATTCCCATGGCACCGATACTCCAGAAAAGACCAAGACGACGCAGCATGGTGCGGAAGACATGGCTGGCTTCGTAGCGGCGGTTAAGAGCTTCGCGGTACTCGGTGCCACCGCCGCCGTCGACACCGACGATGTCTTCGATCATGGGGTAGATTCCGGGGCGGAGCTGGGCGCCTTTGGGAATACTGGAGATACGGCATGGGGCGGGAATTTGGAAGTAGCGGCCAATGTCGATGAGGAGGAGCTCTACGGCGAAGGTGTAGAGCATGGAGGGGACTGGCATGGCGACGAGACGGAGAGGAGGGTTTTCACGGACGGTGCCACTGTGAAATATGTTAGTGATGACAACACCTCAAATTACTAACAGGAAGTACTCACATGACAAGCTCGAGCATGATGATGACCCAGCCAATGGTGTAATGCCAGAGGAACCAGTCGAAGTACCAGCGTGGAGCGCCTGTAGGACGACAAGTGCTGTTTTTCTTCCAAAGAGCCCAAGCACGAACGAAGTATTCAAAGATGGCAATACCACCAATGGCAGCGGTGACGATCGAGAACACGGTGTTTGCTGACATTTTGCCTTCTGCATGGACAGAATACCAGAGGCCAAAGTAGAGTCCAATAGGCATAAGTACACTGTCGATGATGACGAAAATCCAGAAGAACCATAGCTTGCGCTTCTTCGAACGCAAGTCGTAAGGTAGGGCTGGCGGCTCTGGCTCAAAAGCAGGGTCTGAAGTCATGGTGTCGACCGAAGGAGGGCCATCGTCTTCCACCTGGCTGTGTCGTTCCACAATCGGCAGTTCAGGCTCACTTGGTCGATGTCCTGCTGCAGGCGTGCCACCCGCAGTCTGATTTGAAGACCTTCGCCTGGTCATTGTGATGGAAGGTCTTGAGTATGGTCCGTCATAGCGTCTGTCGAAGTCCTCGCTAGGCCTGGGAGCGCGTGACATCTGCGTGCTCTTGCGTGGGAGACCCACACCAGAAGGTGAAATATCGCCTTTGATGTAATCCACATCCCCTACACCGGGCTCGCTGAAGCTCCTTTCTGGTATAGCAATGGCCAAGGGACTTTGAGGATCTTGGGCGCCATTGTGCTGTACAGATTTGCTTTTCTTGTCTTTTACTGCGGCAGGCTCCGAAGCGTGTCGCACCTTGTCGTTGGTAGAGTCGTGGACGAGATGTGGGACCTCGAAAGGGCCGTCGTGCCTCTGGTCGAAGTCGTGCTGTTTGGGCTCGTCGACCTGACGCGGGTCAAGTTGGTCCGCCATGTTGAAGCCGTATGCGCCGGGGATGTCTTAGCAGTCTCAGCACTTGGCTTGACGCGGCGGAGTAACAGGCTTCGCGGGGTTCCAGCGGGAGAAGGGTTTGTTGTCAGGGGATAGAGTGCTGCTCTTGCTGCTGGTGTCGCAAAGAGCCTGGTGTGTATATGTGGTAAAGTCAATGTCTCGGTGTCAAGGAGAAGTCGGGGTTTAGTGGATGTCGAAGCAGTCGCAAGCAAGTCCACAAAAGTTGGAGCCGAAGTTAGAATGGCCAGGTTGAAACGCTGCAACGCTTCCCGCCCCCAAGCAATCGTGACGATAAGCACAGGCGAAGAGTGAGAGAGAAGGAGTGTAAGGGTCTGGGCGCGCGGCGTGTGGCAGTGGAGGAACGTCATCATCGATCGAGAGGCGTCTCGCCAAGCTTACAAGCATATTTGTGACCTCATTTCTAATATACCAGACATTAATCCCCTTGAACTTGACGTATCCAATATGATGAAGAAGACGCTGCTACAATATACGCGTAGTGTAACTGCTTTTTTCGCAGTAGCAATATGACAATATACCGTGGGCAAAAAACGCATTCAATATCTGGATACTTTGCCATGTTCCAGACTTTCGACCACGTGCTCATTCTCTACCGTTCTTTGTCAGTGTGACCAAACAGAGACTACTGCACCTACGCCTCATACCAAGACTCCGGCATCACCGGCCTCCATGTAATTGCATCCTACTTGCTTATTGTGCATTCCCATAATCACACAATTGCATGAGTAAGCATGTAACACACCCGTCTCGCTCCGCGCCCTCCCCAACATGCGCCTCCTAACCAACATCCTGCTCTTCGGCCTCGCATCCGCAGCGGTACCTGTCGATCCCCAACTCCAAGTCCCACTCCTGCAACACGCCCACACAAACCACTCCGTCTCCGCCGCCCTCTTCACAGAGCTTGAAGAACTCGCCCGCGTCGTAGACATCACCTACTGCGTCGGCCTCACCGGCCTGGGCATCAGCGAGCCCTTCTCCTGCCTCTCGCGATGTAAAGACTTTCCCAAATTCGAGCTCGTTACTACATGGAATACTGGACCCTTGCTGAGCGATAGCTGCGGCTACATTGCTCTGGATCACGGCAAGAAACGCGTCGTCGTCGCGTTCAGAGGCACGTACAGTATCGCCAATACCGTCGTGGACCTTAGCACTGTGCCGCAGGCATATCTGCCGTACCCGGGCGATGGCAGCGACGATGAGGATGCGCGGACGCTCTTGGGCGTCGGCAGGGAATTCGTAGAGGGCATCGCTGGACGAGATGTAAACGACACTGAGGAGCCGCCCAAGTGCGATAACTGCACAGTCCACATGGGCTTCCACGCCTCCTGGGTCCACACCCGCCCTCACGTCCTCCCAGAACTCGAAAAAGCAAAAGCCTTCTTCCCATCCTACCAGCTCACACTCGTCGGCCACAGTCTTGGTGGCGCCGTAGCAGCGCTGGCCGGCCTAGACCTGTTGGCGCGAGGCTACTCGCCGCAGATCACCACGTTCGGCGAGCCTCGCATTGGGAATGTCGCTCTGGCGAAATACCTCGACTCGCGGTTTGATGTCGATAGAGACCTCCCCGACGACGACACTCAGCTGCAATACCGCCGCGTCACGCACGTCGACGACCCCGTGCCTCTCCTCCCGCTGAGCGAATGGGGCTACGCCATGCACGCCGGCGAGATCTTCATCTCCAAACCCTCCCTGTCGCCTGATATCGCTGATATCGCGCTCTGCGAAGGCGACAACGACGCTCACTGCATCGCCGGGCAGGACGCGACTGTAAATGTTAACGACCCAATCTTGCGAAAGCGAGATTTGCTCGATTCTGTCAAAGATGAAATCTCGGATTTGCGCACAGAGCCTTGGGGAATCCCATCACGGTATAAGCTGTGGCAATTGTTCTTCGCGCATCGCGATTACTTCTGGCGGTTGGGGTTGTGTGTGCCTGGAGGCGATCCGCTGGGCGGTGGAGGGAAGTACAGTGATCCAGAGTAGCTTGTTGTCCGCGGGAGACTTTGATATATGATGTCGCATGTTTTTTAACCGCTCATCGGCACTTTACACTATTTTCCACTTCAAAAAATTGATATTGCACTCTCCTTCGCTCTGTTCGCGCACTCGGCACTCAATGCGACGTCCAGTCTCCGCCCGCTGGCAGCCTGGCATCATCAAAGCTATATATTACCTCAATCGAGTCCCGAAAATTATCCGGACAGATGGCCGAGTAAGTTTGCACCGTGGTCCAGTGGGCAACGCGACATAAACTAACAAATCATCAGGTGGTTAAGGCGCTAGCTTTAGGTTCTTCAGCTTAAAATCGCTAGTTCGAAAGAGCGTGGGTGTAAGTCTCGAATTCGATTCTCACTACCCGACAATTTGTACTAATTGCTCTTGCAGTCGAACCCCACTCTGTTCAACAGATCTTTTTTTTTGTTTTCTTCTTGCTTAAAGTAATAGACAAACATCCATTGTCGTTTTTTCTTCTACATTGAACTCGTTATATTGAGCTTAGGAGGAAAAGAAACTTCTTTGTATGCACATTGAGTACATCTTCGAATTGTCTCAAGAATATTGCATCGATAGCGCGGTCGCCAAATTCGTCCCCTCAGCTAATGACACTAAGGTAGAGATGGCCTTATGCCTTGATGATTCGGCAGCTCTAGGCTCTCGAGACTCTCGCTTCGAGCTTCGAGCGCCTGTTTTGTCGTAGTGCATTTGATCTTGTCCCGCCCGTCAACAACACCGCGCGACTTGTTATCTACGTGGCTTTGTGAATTTACGACCATAAAATCTACCAAAACACCTTTTGCGCGGCAACCTTTTGCCCACCAGCGGTAAAGTTGGATAGCATACATATCTGACTTCAGATACCTGAATAGCACCCATCATGACCAGCATCTCGGATATGACGCCCATTCAAACCAATCATGCAGACCTCATCTCTGGCATGAATACATTCTACCGCACGCTCCTCGACTTAGACTACCTTAGAGAGGAGGAGGTACAGTTTCCGCCACATACCGGCGATGGCAAGATCCCAATCGCCACAACCGCAATCCGTTCGGCCAATCTTACTCCAGACGTGGAGGGAGTCCTGCAATTTCTGCCGTACATCACCGAGGCTGGCGCAGAGCTCACGGAAGGCGAATCTTCGATCACCCTGCACAGCCAGCCAGTTTCCTATCTCTACAAGGGGTCGGATGTATTTGAAGGCGGCGAGCGCTTCTTTGGGTACGCCGACGGGGGAGACGAAGCCCTCCTGCCGCCGTGGGCCATTCTGCTGTTCTCCGGCATTCGCAGAGACCACCATGTTGTGATTTATGACACGAGGAGCAGTATGGACCTCATCCTCCAATCTTGTTGTAAGAGAACTAATTGTGATCTGCAGAAAAGATAGCCGACCTTACTGTGTACGAGCCAACCATACAAGAACTCGAGGCCGCATCCAAGGAGGTAGATGAATTGCTCGGAACTTGGATTAGGAACCTCCAAACGTTTGATTGGATTCCGTGGAGAGACGAAGATCGATTTCTTGGCATACAGCTGCCACCCAGTAGCGAGCAAGAAGGCTGGCTCGCGGATCCCGAAAAGCGACGACTGGAGCTCGTGGAAACTCTCCCTCAGGATACAGCAAAGACGACATTCGATACGAATATCGACGGCGCGAGAGAGGACAACAACTGCTATTGGGCTAAGCGTTTGATTTACGAGGAAGCTGGCTGGCCTGCGGCGCTGGACAAGCAACGTCTTCGAGAGCGCGTCCGCGAACTCGAGCAAGCGTTGTGGGACGCTTGGGACAATGCCGATGGCGCGGATGCTGAGTGGGAATCCCAGAAGACTGTTTACCGACAATTTGCTGGGCCGCATGGAGTTTGACCGTGTGGCAGTTTCAGTTCAGAAGAGGCAACAGGTACTCGAGCCCGTGTCCAAGTTGTGACTCATTTGTTCTCATGGTCGAGTGCAACGCGGGTCGGACATGTACTCATGCTCTTCTACAGGACTTTGAGATGGGAGGACATTATGATTTTGCGATTTAATTCTTGAACAACTAAACCTACCAGAAATCTGGATCCCAGACTCAGATACTAATTGCGAACACCTACACAGTAATATGTCTCGCCCCAGAACTTTGTCTGACAGTTCTCACCGTTCTTGCCCAAGACAGAGTTCCAAGAGTATAGATTCGCCAAGCTGATGCCTGCTCTCGAAGCAAACGCAGAACATGTGCCGCCGGTGTTGGCTTTCAGATATGTGGCGCATTTGCTAGTAATGCCCGTCTGAGTTGGACCCGGGGGAGTAGCTGCTCCCGTGGTAGATGGCTTCGCTGTTGTTACCGCTGTGCTCCCAGTGACATCCACGCAGTAGTACGTCTCGCCCCAGAATTTAGTCGCGCAATTTTCGCCTGATTTGCCCAGTACGCTATTCCAAGCATAGAGCTGTGCGAGGGAAATTCCAGCTCGGGACGCGAATGCTGAGCAAGTTCCGCCAGTGTTGGCTTTCAAATAACCCCGGCAGGTACTGATGATGCCCTCCTGCGTCGGCCCCGGGGCAGGCGCTGGCCCTGTGCTGGAGGGTTTGGGGACTGCTGTATTGCCTGAGACGCCAACACAATAGTACGTCTCGCCCCAGAATTTGGTCGCACAGTTCTCACCAGATTTACCGAGTATAGTGTTCCAAGCATAGAGTTGATCAAGAGTAATCCCAGCGCGCGACGCGAATGCTGTACATGTCCCCCCGACGTTTGCCATCAAATAAGTCTTGCATGTACTTATGATACCAGTCTGA
>Ga0265797_10007490_pt1 | contig 14921 bp, 18 predicted proteins | sample P2T30metagenome_FD_192433 | JGI IMG/M metagenome (GOLD analysis project Ga0265797, IMG submission 192433) | Plant litter microbial communities from East Loma Ridge, Irvine, California - P2 T30 | ecosystem: Environmental > Terrestrial > Plant litter > Unclassified | place: USA: California... | reverse complement strand
CAAGATCAACGACCGCGGTATCGCCGCCCTTGCCTACAGCACCAAGCTCAACGCCGGCACCACCCTCGGCCTCGGTCTCTCCCTCGACACCGCCAAGCTCAACGAGGCTGGCCACAAGATCGGCACCTCCCTTACCTTCGAGGGTTAAGTGTATGATGAAAAAGATTAGTTGTACAGTACGGTAGATGAGGAAAGAACTTTTTTTCTTGCATACAACAATTTGTGTCAGATGTTTCCATTTCCATGAGGATGCTGTAATTCGACTTGGTGTGCTTGTGAGGCGGTGAAGTTGTGGTGCTGTGAGTGAACTGCTGTCGGTTGTGAACTTGTGAGATTGGGAGATCGTTTGGGAGATTGGTATGTCAACCATGGTCGGATAATAATATAGGATCTGCGCGGCCAAGATACGCTGATCAACACATGATAGTAGTGAGCGTCAACGACAAACCACCTTCTGCATTTCGAGTGCTTGGTAACACGAATACGGCGATCCAAAGAGTTGGACTCTCCGTGCACGCGGTACGCGGGATCGATTGGACAAGAGAGCGCTTGGGTAGGCCATTGGTACGTGTACTTGTTCCTGCATTCAAAGTACCATGGTTACACATTGGTTCATGTACGACAAGAAACGGAGCACTGGTTCCAGTCGATCGATTTGGGTACATGTACATGTACCATTCGGAGTGGTTGCATTTGGGGTTGTTAGGGTTGGCACTTTGTATCGTGAATGATTGCAATATGGCATTTTGACACGCGGTATGGATAATGTGCCACTGTATATAGACGATCTGCGGCTGACTGAAATCGATAGTGCAGTTTATCTGGGCTTTATGGCTTGGTCTAGGACGTGAGTCGATGTTGAAGTACTTTTTGCTTATGGTTGTGGAGATTCACGTGAAGCTGTTACGTTAAACGTCAGTAATCCACTTCTTTTGCTCGTTTACTTGGGTTTCTTGGTTTTGATCCGAACATTGAACGGAATGTATTGTGCTACCCGCCAATGTTTAGGGCGTTTGGCCGCGTGCCCAATATCGACCAGGCTGCTCTGAATCGATTGGATGTCGTTCGGTTGAAGGCTTGGGTGAGGACCAGTCGTGAAGAGCGATGCTTACATGGTATTTGTGCTTGAGTGAGCGGTTACACTTCATTTATCTCACTCAAGGGAATAGCTGCGCACTCGGCTCGGTGGCGAGCCTTGAGCAGCAAACACTGTAAGTACTGTATTCGGTGTTCAGACACATAAGTAGGCGCTAAGATCTCAACGTCAGACTGCTTCGACTCAATTGCATGTCGCTTGGTCGAGACTCGAACGAGCACCAGCAGTGAGGAGTGATGTTGGGGTGGTGCTTGTGCCGATGGATTGCGTGCCTGCCATTTTCGAATACACCCTCACCGACAAGCTTTACCTCGTCCACTCACTTGTGCTACCTGTCAATACAAACGCAAGCCACAAACTCCCACTCAGAACTTCCAAGTTGCGCCATAAAACCATTTACCGAAAGCTCAACGTTCTCATAAGATCACCACGCACCGTCCAACAGAACACGCATCATGGAAGACGCACGTATCCGCTTCGGTCCACACGAGCAACTCAAGGCAAGGCACAAGAAGATCCTCAAGATGCTCCAGCAAGCGAAGCTGAGCACCGGTGATGCTCAGCCGGGCGCTGATATTCCTGACGACCTCCTCAAGGCTCTCAACAGGCGTAAGAGCGACCAGCCCGGTCGAAGAAGAGAAACATGGTGAGGGATTGGGTCTGATATGTGCAGGTATGTGCTATGATGTTGATGTGAGACCTGGGTGCCGACTCCTTGTTGCTCCAGGTACCTAGCTAGCTAGTCACTGCAACCAGCGATGGTATTGGCCGGACGATGCGCGCCGACAAGGCTGATATGATGTGCCGTCCACAATCATGTAACGATCCTTCGATGATAACTCATTTGTTCCCATCGTCTCACTCATTGAGCACTGTCTGGCTTCACCAATGGACACGACACGCATGTCCTGGAATGGTCATCATTGTTTATCATTGTTAGCGTCTACATACAGTCAGCATTGTTTTCCAAATCTCAAGGTCCAGACTGATTGCGACTCATCGACGTGCAGTACAGCACCTGCGCTAGTTCGTGTCGCTGGCCATCGCCGGATCGGCAGCATCGTGCATTGATATTATCGCCCGGTCCAGGCTGCAGGTGCTGCATCGTCAACTTCTCCACAACACCACCACCACGCGTGCGACACGTGCAGTCTTAGAAGTGCTTCACGCTCCACAAACAATGAACGTACTCACATGAATCGCAGTGGCGTCTCAAGCTTGACCATGTGACCGTCGATGCCGCATTACCCCAGCTGGGGTATTGGGGTATTGACTTTCTAGGAGCTCACGGTACTTGATACTTCGGGTGCTGCTGTACCGGATGGTGAAGCCGTCGACGTTTTGCTCTCCTCGGTGTTGGTTGTCGCGATCAAGAACACGAGTGGCTTGTGCCAGTTTGCCTTGGAGTCTGTCACCCCGGGTCTTCACCCCAGAATACCCCATCGGAAATCATATGGGGCAAGAGTACCACCATGTGTGAGCGCCGGGCTCGAGGAATCTCGCTCGGCTTGATCCGAGCCAATCCTTCCAGAGCTCGCTTCGTTACTCTCGCTTCCGCTCCAGTCGTGATATGAGCTGCAGAATGATAATTTGATAACTCGGGCCATCATCACCGCGGCAGAAGTGTACCACGTGAGAAGTATCGCTTTTCACACGGCAAAAAGCAGGTGGGGCCGATGATTTGACCTTGGCCGGCACTCCTTCAACCAAGCAAACGAAGTGGTGGCGGCGTTGGTGTCTTAGGAGGGGGTCTTGGCCTGGAGCCCCGGCGGGGAAGCTGTTTTGCAATTCGCAGCGACAGCAAGGTGCAAGCTCTCTCGCTCACCACCACCCGGCGCGGCGCCGCGCGACAGCCACCTGCACGCCTGGTTGGAGGCGCTCCAGTGAGATTGACGCGACCCCGTGGCACCCTTGCAGCTGGTCGGATGTCCACCAATACCGTACCACAATCCATGTGCAGCGGGTAAATTGACACTCGCTTGAAGAGCGTGGTAGCTGCATGAGGCCAGCTCCGACAGTAGGGAATGATACAAAGGTATAAGATGCTCGTGCCTTAAGCACTTTGTTTTGCGACTCTCCCTTGGCAGCACCGTCCTCACCTTTTTCATCTACTGTTCGTTCAGTTGGACGTTGGACAACCACCCACCATGAGCCACACGAATGCCGACGTGGAGACTAAGGCCCACCAGGCCCAGGTCGAAGATGTCTACGAGTCCGACGAGAAGACTCGCTACGCCGACATGAAGGCTGATGCCGTCGAGGCTGAGAACGCAGAGCACAGGTTGGGTGTGCTCGAGGCTGTCAGGGCCTACCCAATGGCGGCGACATGGGCTTTCATCATCTCTTGCACGATTGTGAGTCGCGTATTGATTTTTACCTCTGTGTGATCATTGCTAATTTGCACCTCAGATCATGGAAGCTTACTGTGTGTTCCTTATGGGTAACTTCATCGCCTTGCCCGCATTTGCGGAAGCATATGGTGTCTGGAGTGAAACAAAGGAAGAATGGGTGATCGAGACCGCCTGGCAATCAGCACTTCAGATGGGTGGTCCCATTGGTGCTATCATCGGTGTCGTCCTCGCTGGCCCTCTTACCAGCCGCATTGGTTACCGCTGGGCGTTCATCTCCAACCTCATGCTGCTCAACGCCTTCATCTTCGTCTTCTACTTCGCCAACTCCCTTCCGGTCATGCTGGCCGCGCAGCTCCTCGAAGGCGTGCCATGGGGCGTGTTCATCGCCAACAGCCCTGCTTACTGCAGTGAAATCGTGCCCATCCCGCTGAGAGCACCAGCCACCCAGATGTTGCAGATGTTCTGGGCTATTGGAGCCATCATCGTGCAGGGTGTCACTTACAACTACAATGACCTCCTTACGTCAACCGCGTACAGGTGAGTTAGAACACTCTTGCGCAAGTGCGGACATTTTGCTAACAGGTCTGTCTGTTGTAGAGTTCCTATTGCCCTCCAGTGGATGTTCCCGACGCCCTTGGCTATCCTCATTTTCCTGGCACCTGAATCCCCTTGGTGGCTCACTCGAAAAGGAAAGTTTGAAGAGGCCGCAAAGGCAGTGGGCCGTCTCGGAAACAAGACGCGCCTTCAAGCCAACCAAGAGTCAGTTGCCATGATGCGCCGTACCATCGAGCTCGAGAAGGATACCAGCGACCCCAACCTCTTGGAGCTGTTCAAGGGAGTCGATCTTTACCGTACTGCCATTGTTTGCGGTGTATACGCAGCACAGAACCTGACTGGTAACCTCATCGCCAACCAAGCCGTCTACTTCTTCAAGCGTAAGCAATTTTCCTCTACCGGCATCGATTGACACATGCTAATTCAGCTACAGAGGCTGGCATCCAGAACACCACCGCTTTCGCCCTCGGTCTGATCACCTCCGCTCTTCAGACCGTATTCGTCATGCTCTCCTGGATCCTTACCACCTACCTTGGCCGCAGGACCATCTACGTTTGGGGATCCGCTTTCAACACTTTCCTGTTGATAATGCTCGGTGTTGCGGCTACCGTGCCTGTCAGCAGTGAGGCCGCAAAGACTGCTGCTTCTCTCGCACAAGCATCTCTCGGTCTGATCATTTCCGTGCTCTTCACTCTTGGCCCGGCGCCCGCTTCCTGGGTCATCATCGGCGAGACCTCTTCCATTCGTCTCAGGCCTCTGACGACCGGTATCGGCCGTGGCTGCTACTACATCGTCAACATTCCTTGCATCTTCTTGTCGTCCTGGATGCTCAACCCTGATGTAATATTCTCCAAAGTATCCCCAGCATACATAGCCGAGCAATTACTGACTATCATCACAGAGCGCGAACCTCGGCGGCAAGTGCGGCTACGTTTGGGGTGGTACTGGTCTCTTCTGCTTCGTCGTCGCTTTCTTCTACTTGCCTGAGATGAAGGGCAGGTCTTACCGTGAGATCGACATCTTGTTCAACCGCAAGGTGCCCGCTCGCCAGTGGAAGAAGACTGTCATCGATGTCCAAGACGACCACTAGATGTAGATTGTGATGGACGGTTTGGAAGGGGCAGACAAGATGTTGTTAGTGTTGGTATTGATATAACCGCGCGTACACCTGTTTTGTTGCATCCTGTTGATTGAAGTATGGTGCAACCCTCTTGCTATTGAAGTTGTGATTCAACCGATCGGTGACGAACTGCAGATTATCGCTGGTGTCAGCCAGAGACCTTGCGGTTGCATACCTAATGGCTCCGATAATTCTTTCCGACATCTAGGTCACTTTGATTCAAGTCGGAGAACGTGCTTGAGATATGTCATAAATCCGACCAAGCCGACAGTGTTGCAGCAGTTTCGGAGATAAAAGCGCCACCGAGCTGCAAAGTCGCAGAATGTAGCCGTAAATGGACGAGGATTCTCTCGTTAAAGTCGTTAAAGTCGGCTGTAACCGCACTTACTTATCGCGCATAGTGATTTCTGCCGATAACCTCGAGCATGCCGCCCGTATCTACTGCAGCCAGCGCTGTTAACCGCTTTTAGCAGGATCTCGTCCAAGCGAACAAGGTCATCACGGAGCAACCTGTTTCCGAATGTAGGTCCTATATAGTCTTGAGAAGGTCCTCGATCTGAAAGAGCCTGGCATCCAAAGATCATTATCATCAACATGTCTGGTCTCGCAATCAACCCTAAAGGCGTGCAGTTTAACCCTGATACAGACATCCCCAGCCTTGCTGGCAAGAATATATTTGTTACTGGAGGTATGTTACAATCTCATTCCCAGATACATCATGTCTGACTGTTATAGGTACCGGAGGCATTGGCAAGACTACGATACTCAGTCTCGCAAAGCATGATCCAAGTCACATCATCTTCACTGGCCGAAACGCCCAACGAGCACACGAAGTGATAACTGAAGCTCGAAAGTTATCACCAGAGCTGAACATCACATTCCTGAAGTGCGATCAATCATCATTGCAATCCGTCAAAGTCGCTGCCGAAAGATTTCTGGCAGACTTCGACACTCTCGACGTCCTGTTCGCCAATGCCGGAGTTATGGCCCTCCCGGCAGCTGTGACCGTAGATGGCTACGAAGTGCAATTTGGCACCAACCACATGGGTCATGCCCTCTTCCTCAAGTACCTGCTCCCACTCATGGCCAAAACAGCAAGCAAAGGCCGCGACGTCCGCCTCATCACCACATCTTCCAGTGCCTTCCAAGGTGCTTCCGGCATCACCTACGACACCATCAAAACGCCGCAGGACATGTTCTTCGGCCCTTTCCGGCGCTACATGCAAAGTAAATTGGCCAACACCTTGTACTCGCAGAAGATTGCCGAGCTGTATCCGGAGATCATGTCTTGCTCTGTGCAGCCGGGCGCTGTTGCCACGGATATCGGCGGCGATGATCAGGGGTTCTTTGTCAATTTGCTGAAGAGACTTGGGACGGGTGGGAAGTATCTTACGCCGGAGGAAGGGGCGTATAATATGTGTTGGGTTGCGACTACGGAGAGAGAGAATCTGGAGAATGGGGCGTACTATGAGCCTGTTGGGTGGCATGGGAGTATGACTGGTGTTTCGAAGGACCAGGGGGCGCGGGATCGGCTTTGGGAGTGGACGCAGAAAGAGTTGGAGGCGTATGAGGTGTAGTTTTGTTGGGTTTGGATTTGGAGAGGTGGAATTATTATTGCTGATATGCTTGGACTGGGATGACTGCTGGATTGTTATTTCGATGATCGCATCAGTGGCGCTAGAGTCTAGAGTCTATATTAATACAGTATGCATTTCAGAACGCGGAGTTAGCAAGGAAGATCTCGATGTAGTGAAGGATAGACTGCTGATTGGGAAGAAAGCAATGCGTTGCTGCAACGTTAGCTCGCCTTGATTCTCACCGAAGTTAATGTCGTTCACATCATTAACTTGGCCTGGCCGTTCAATCAATGTACATCTGTCTGCTGCTTCTCTCATCAACCACCGACACATGAAAGGCTCGAGAAGCAAAACTGCATCGAGTTCAGCATCGCCAGTACCACAGGTAGAAGACTGGATCGCCCATCGAGTTATGAGCACTACTGACACTCCCAAAGTCACAATGGCAACCAGTGGCCCTAGAAAATCGCCCATCGGTTCGAAGAGGCCCTCGATTGCCGCTTTTGACGCCCACAAGACCGAAGTGAACAAGCGCGAGGACGCAGTCAAGTTTTCGCGATCTTTTCCTTTCATGAAGTTGCCGCCGGAGCTTCGCTTGCGAGTCTACGACTTTGTCTTCGAAGATTGTCTCGACAGCACCGTCCACAAAGAAACATCAGATGCCTTTCCCAAAAGTGGCATTCGACCAAGGCTTTCATATCGAGCCGCATTGCGCCGCCAAATCAAGGCATTGATGGCTGTCTTCCATGTCTGTCGCATTGTGCGCACCGAGGAAGCCCCCATCGCCTTCCAGATCGCAGAAAGATATATCAGATCCAAAAAGACCTTACTGAAACAGTTGGGAAACGATTGCAAACACCATGCAAGACACCGTGAGAGCGTACATGATCAAGTCCAGCGGTCCGCAAATGACTGCATTTTTGAGGGGTATCGGAAGCTTCTGCATTGCTATGCTGACCTCTGCGTGATCCACGATGCGCTACGGCTAGTGAAGGAAAACGTGTCCGAGAACCGTTCTAGAGAGAATTCCAAGAGTCAGGTAGAAGGGTAGCGATAGGTGGGCAGCCACCCTGAATATATCCGCTAGGGTCAGGCAGCGTCGAGAACGATGGCGGTCCGCGTTTTGAGATGTCACTTTCTCATGGGAGGATGATGCTAGTTGGGTCACCAACAAGCACTTGGATTAGGTGGACTCCCGGTGGACTCCCTGTGAAGCGTTGAAAACCCGGGAGCCCAGCTGCAGGACAATTCTGCTGGAGGCTTTCGTGAGCCATGGCATTCAACCATTATTTTAGCTCATAGCAGACCAGCTTTCGTCAGCTTCTTCTCCAGCATAGTTTCCCAAGCAGATATACCACCATTGAGCTGTTTGGCCTTCCCTGCTTTCACCTCGTAGACAATTCGCCGACGATGCTCGTCGTCCGTGTTCCCTTGGTGGTCAGATTCTTCGTCATCGCTATCGTCGGGATCCACAGGCTCGCCTTCAATAATCGTTCTAATCATGAACCGATCGTGCGAAACCAAGACCACGGCTCCGTCGTATTCCTGAAGCGCTCGCGCCAGAGCGCTGACAGTTGCGAGATCCAGATGGGTACTAGGCTCATCCAAGATGAACACATGCGGAGGATCCAGGAATAGCAAGCACAGAGCTAAGCGGACCAGCTGACCACCTGAGAGTTTGGCGACTGGAGTGTCGGAGACTGTGCGACCGACAAGACCTGTACCCGCGAGTAGCTTCCTGGCATCTTGTTCTTCTAATGTGATGGATTTCTCTGAAGCATCAAGCATTAACATAGAGAGAGCGGTGAGGTTCATGTCGGCAGATCCTCTCTTTGCAAGATCGTCCACGGTGTGCTGTGAGTAGAAGCCGACCTTCAGTCTGGGATACGCTTGCAAGCTTCCAGACGTAGGCATGCGCGTGCTGGTGAGAAGCTGTACGAGGGTCGTCTTGCCAGCGCCGTTGAGACCGAGGAGACCAATTCGATCGCCAGGGTGGACGATGATGTTCACATCTTGCAGAGCTGGCTTGACCGTGCGTGGATACTTGTAGGAAACGTTTTCCAGTGAGATCAAAGAGCTCTGAAAGCGCATCTCCGGGGCTGAAGGGAATCGCAGCGATACGGCTTCTTCCTCTTTGGGCACCTCAATGGCGTCACGCTTGTTCTCATGGTAGCCAGCAAGATCACGATTCAGCTTGAACCGGCCGCCTTTTGCGTTCACTTCCATTCCCATGCGGTCGTCGAGCTTCTTCTGTCGGCTCTTCGCTTGGCGAAGTTTATTGTCATCGCCGGTCTTCTTGCCTTGCTTGACGCTGTTGGCGATCGTTTGGGAAATGTGAGCGATCTGCCGGTCTTGCGCTTCTTTCATACGGCTCATGCGTAGAATCTCGTGCCGTATCGACTTTTCGTACGATTCGAGGTTGCCTTGAAAGTACGCCAGTGATTTGTCTCGTAGGATCATGAGCTCGTCGCACGTGGCGTTCACGAAGTCTCTGTCGTGCGAAACGAGGACGACGCCCGTGTCTGGTGCTGTATCACGGAGGTCTTCCAGGTACCGCTGAAGCCACAGCATTCCCAGCATGTCGAGGAAGTTGGTAGGCTCATCCAAAATTAGGACGTCCGCTGTTTGTAGAAGAGCGGCGGCTAGTTGGCAACGCATGCGCCAGCCTCCGGAAAGTGTCGAGACCTTGCTGCTCAGGCGGACATCGGTGAACCCAAGACCTGCAAGAATGGATTTTGCCTTGGCTTCAACGTCTCTCACTGGTAGAAGGTCCAGCTCAGCTTGCAGGGCAGACTGCATGTCCAGCGCTTTCTGTGTGTCAGTCTCTAGGCTCTCGCTGATCGTGTCAATGTCCAGAGCTTCTAATGCCACTCTTGCGTCTTCGGCGGCTTTCTCCTGAGTCCGAAGAAACTTTCTTGCATCGAAACCTCTCGCGCCACTGCGGAGCCTTGCGATCTTGTCGGCTGTAAAGAGATCATCTTCCGCGCGTTTCAGCTCGATCGTCTTCAGAGTTTTGGTCACCTCTAGACCATCTGGCTCATTGAGAGCATGGGTAAGTGCTGCGTCCGTTAGTGTCTCTGCCTGTTCGTGAAGGGTGGTGATTTCTCCAAACCTGCAAGCTCCCTGGTTAGTCGGTTGCGATACGCATCGCTCTGACACACAAACTCCAGCACAGTGGCATCAACTGTCGAGCGTTCTGATTCGTGTAGTCCACCCTCGTCTTCGTGAACCTGGCGCATAGCTGCACAGCGAAAGTTGAACGGTAGAGCCGGAATCAGCTTTTCGGAGATCGATGTAAGAAGTGCTACTAACCATTAGTATCTAGCATTACTTGTAAGCCTTCAAGAGCAACGAACTCGATTTTCCACTGCCGTTCCTGCCAACGAAGCCATAGCGACCACCGCTTTTGATGCGCAGATGTGCACCGCTCAGAATCTCAAGCCCGGCGGCACGAGTCTTGGTGCTTTTGCCTTTCGAGGTGGTTGTATTAGAGCCATTGGTACCCTCCTGGCTCAGCAGGATTATGCTCAAATCATGTACGTCAATCTTGAATTTAGTATCAGTATAGAACAAGATTGGGTCCTTGCTTCGGGCCTTACTTCTCTATTTTCTGCACCTTCTGCAATGTGGAAACGTGTCTGCTGGCAAGACACTTGGATTGAAGTGGAAGGAGATGTCATGTTGTGTGGATCGCGATGGAGGCAATACTTGGGCACAATGCTTCGCGTGTTGGTTCGTGAGCGGTGATACCAGGAGGTGCGTCAGATCACGAATCTGGGCGGTAATTGTAGAAGTGACAAGCTGTTGGCTCGGACTTGTAGTCCATATTATTTTGTACTTTTGCGCAAATTGGAGTGTGCATGTGAGGTACAGAAGGAGGCACCTCAGAGTCGCTCACGATGAGTAATCGCCTGTGGGGCGCGCTTGCCTTGGCCTACAGTACAGTAGAGTTCAGTTCCTGCAGTAGAACAATGAAAAGGCCAATTGAGTTTCAGTTGCGAATTATGGATGCAAATGACTTCTCATGAATTTATAAGTGTTCAACACATTATTGTATACGCACGCTGTCCGCCTTGGGTTGTCCAATGGTATCACGTCGTATGAGTATACGAAATGGAATGGCACGACCAATAAGCTAAGCCTGGCATTTTGTGAGATGCGTTTCTTGAGACACCGATCCAACCGGCCTCTGATACTTCTGGAAACATGACATGTTCCATCCGGAGTTTCGAGATCAAATGGGCCGTGATCCTATATGCATGGTAACCAGCGAGCGCATGCAATCTCGGAAGTTTAGTGCCAGATGACTTCACATCTGCCACAGAGACACGCACCGAAACGTCAGTTCTCATGGTTACCCGTGAAGAAGGTAATTGCGAGATTGTTGAAGCAGCGGTGGTTCCAACGCCATGGAAATGAGCAACGTTGCCAAATTCAGCACCTGTTGCCAAATTCAGCACCTAGCAAACGGCGAAGAGACCGCTGTGAGGGTTATCTTGGCCTGGGGGGCGGGACGGTAATGGAGGGATTCTGAAGTTGAAATCGACAATACCAAAACTATATGTAAGAAGCAGGCTTCAAATGCACGCGACGCAGTCTTTCGAAGGAGCCGCCTTGGGAGGACAGGGGTGATTCTAGGCCAGGGTTTACTATAGTGGGTCGCTGAAAGCGAGATGACAACTTCCAATTTCACCTCCCTTCTCAGTACGAATACCAAGCGTGGCTGTGTTTGTGCAAAGACGTGAAAATGGCATGGCAAACATCCGCTTTCAGTCAGTCAGCAAATCATCTCACGTATACCTGACGAATCACGACACGAATTTGGCGGAGGATTGGCAAGAATTAGGCGAAATCATGGCTTGGAGCCCTACCTGTGCATTATAGGCCAGCTAGACTGCTTGTAGATACATTGCACGTGCTTGGGAGGAAAGGGGACGATTTGGTAGGATTTCCAAGAGGCGGCGCGTCCGCCTCGTCTGGCAAGTCTGAAGTCCAGCGAGAAACAAGCTCAAGGAACACACGACCACGACGCAAGACCAAGCCGGCCGGAGTCTTTTCGCAAATACGAGAGGCGCAACACATGGCGTGGAACTTTACGACTGACACCGCCTCGTGTCACATCACATGCATATTCAAAAACGCCATCCCGGGATTGGGGTCAAAGACACGTGGAACGGCCAAAAATACTATGATGGCATCGCGGACGATTTGGTCGTCAAGCTAGAGCATCTCCAGCCTTTCGAGATGGCTACAAGGCGGCTCGATGGAAGCCAAATCAGGACCGTGAGATGTTCCACACGATGTTTACTACATCACTTGCAGGGGCTGGGACGGACCTTACCACCGTCACGCAACGGCTGACCCGCATCCAAGTGGCTGGTGCGCGACAACGGTGTACTCTGCACTTGTGGCAGAGAGGTGCCAATGTTCTGGGCATGGCGAGACGCGTCTCCTGCCCGATCGTGTGTTTGCTCACGAGTGTTTGCTCGGCTCACAGCCTCATCCAGCAACAGCCAAGCTCTAGCAACAGGGTTTTGCATTTGCATTTAGGGGTGCAGTAGTGAGTGTGGGGACACTTTGATGACTCGCAGCTGGCACATCCCCCAGGGCGACTCCTCCTCCACCAAAATTGCTCTGCAGAACGAGAGGGGACCGCGGTGCATATTCGGCGGCTTCCCCTCTATTTGTTGCAAGCGCCGCGTGATGGTGCTGGCGGGCGTTCGGGCAAGGTGGGCTATGACCGAGTGCTCCATCCACTCTCTAAGGATCAGCACGCCAACACGAATTACTTGACGATCTCCGAAAGGGCTGCGGAACGGCTCGTTTCCTGGGCGTTCGCCTCTGGCCTCTGGCTGGCCTTCTCCCCTGATTCTCTGACCAGGGCCCCTGATCCCTGCCTGCGCGTGCGGACATGTCAAGTGTGCGCCGAATGCTTCGTACTGCTACTTTTCGGTGCTGCCACCACACTGAGCAGTGTCAGGATGAACTGGTAGAAGAGAAGTCTGCCAGACTCATGTCCCTGTATGTAACACGTATTGCATTCATTGCCGTTGCCACCGCTGCTAGGACTCGGGCTACTCGCCGAGCTATGCGGAGACAAGAAAGCATGACCGTTGGTGGTTTCTGGGCCGCCAGTGACAATAAGTGGGTCGGAGATTAGCTCACGACAGCGCCCCAGCCAGTGCCAGCCCATCAGCGTGCCCGGTACCAGTAGCTCTCGCTCCCGAGATAACTTTAGCCCTCTGTGCGGGTGTCTCCTGGGCGCGTCTCCTGTGCGGTAAACGATAGTCCGAACAAAATGCCAATCCGCCCCGTCCATTCCCATAACGGCCCCGTCTAACACCTCCCTCTTCCCGCCCTTGCAGCTGTCACTGCTGTACCTCAGTCGTTACAGCAGCAAACATGGTCTCTTTTTCGTTATCGTCGTTCCTGGCGGTATCTTCTCTGGTGGCTTCTGGTGTTCGTGGTGTTGATGTTGACGGATGGCGGTCCCGCTCTATCTACCAAGTCCTGACAGACCGCTTCGCAGTCGCGGAGGGTGTTGATCCAAAACCATGCGACCCTGCGATGGGTATTCACTGCGGAGGATCATGGCGCGGCATATACGAGAAGCTGGATTACATTCAAGGCATGAACTTCGACGCAATCTGGATCTCGCCCATCGTTGCACAAATGCCTAATTGGACTGGTGACGGCGAAGCATACCCCGGATACTGGCAACAAAACCTATACGAGCTCAATCCATCATTCGGCTCGGAAGAAGACCTTACCACCCTCGTCGACGAAATGCACAAGCGAGGAATGCTTTTTATGCTCGACATTGTTGTCAACCATATGGTTGGCCCCGCATACAACGATGGTCAAATCGATTTCTCTCTCATGCGACCTTTCAACGATGAGAAATACTTCCATTCATACTGTCCTTCAGGTTATACCGATGCCGATCTAGACAACCTGCAGAACTGTTGGCTTGGTAGTGAGGAAGCACCACTGGCCGACTTGAAGACGGAGAGTCAGGAGGTTCGGGACATGTTGGCACTTTGGATTAAAAATCAGGTGTGGAAATACGGCGTCGACGGTCTGCGTATTGATGCAGCGATCAACGTGCCTTCAGAGTTCTTCACATCATTCATGGAAGCAGCGGGCGTCTTTGCGACTTCCGAAGTCTACACACGACACGAGGATTTGGCTTGCAAATACTCGGAAACCATTGGCAGCATTCTGAACTACCCTCTTTACTGGCCCTTGACGGAAGCTTTCCAAGCCGAGCAAGGCAGCATGCAGGCTCTGGCCGATATGGTCGAATCCATTGCAAAGGGATGCAAAGATCCAACAGTCCTTGGAACGTTCAGCGAGGTGGGTAACCCTCTGAGACTCTGGCGTGAAGAATATCAGCTAACCTGCATAGAACCACGATGTCGCTCGTTTCAGAAACCACACTGATGACCTTGCCCGCGCGCGCAACGTCGCTACATACCTCATGACCGCCGATGGCATCCCTGTCGTCTACTACGGTATCGAACAAAACCTTGGTGGAAACGTCGAACCCTACATGAACCGTCAAGCTCTTTGGGAAGCTGGTTTCGACACAGATGCTTCGATCTACAAGCTTTTCGCCTCGCTCAACCTCTTCCGTCGCCACGTCGGCCGCAAATACGAGAAGTACCTTACCACTCTCAGCGAACCCATCGGAATCGACCCAAACACCATTGCTTGGGCAAAGGGTGGCGAAGACGACCCCAAGGTGATCTCGGTCCTGAGCAACAAGGGCCAGGATTCTGACGATTACTCAATGCAACTTTGCGACAAGCACGGCTATTCAGCAGGTGACGAACTCATCGACGTTATTTCCTGCAAGTCTATGTCCGTCGGCAACGATGGCTGCATCACTGCATGGATCACTGATGGCGAGCCTGTCGTGCTCTTCGGCAAATCGGCTCTCGAAGGCTCAACACTATGCGACGTTTCCGGTGACAGCAACGTCGTACTCACGTCACAAGCTATCATCTCCACGACATGGACGTCCGTCGTCAGCGGTGTGCCAAGTGTCTTCCACACTGCTTCCACCGTCCCATGGGACGAAGCGCCTTCATCAATCACCGCAACAGCCACTGGCTATTCCGGCAGCACTGCAAAGGCTACCTCAGCAGCCAGTGTAAGTGCCCCTCAACCTCAATCCATCAGTTCGCTATTATCGCTGGCGATAATCCCGGCCATGATCC
>Ga0265797_10007489_pt1 | contig 14921 bp, 16 predicted proteins | sample P2T30metagenome_FD_192433 | JGI IMG/M metagenome (GOLD analysis project Ga0265797, IMG submission 192433) | Plant litter microbial communities from East Loma Ridge, Irvine, California - P2 T30 | ecosystem: Environmental > Terrestrial > Plant litter > Unclassified | place: USA: California... | reverse complement strand
ACCTTCTCCTTCTCCTTGGCAGCCTTCTTCAAGGCGCCCTTGGAGGGACCCTTCTCGCCCTCTGCGGCGGCGGGAGCATCCTTGGGAGCCTCGGTGACGGGCACGACGTTCTCTGTGGCTTTGTCGGACATTTTGTGTGTGTATATGGCTTTCTTCACGCGAGAGACCAATGTTGGCGGGGAAGATTTATATCAATGGTGGGGTGTGAGTCAATGGGCAGGTCGACCGAAGCAAGACACCGGCGATGTATGAGTGTGATGTAAGAAATTAATATTTTGGATTGCGGTGTCTATATATGACTGAGAGTATATTGAACTATGACCAACACAGAAATATCTGGTGACTTGTTATATTCGTGGTGAACTTCCTCTTTTCATTTCCTCATTGAAGCCAGCAGCTCACCTCACATGCTAAGCCGAGCAGTTCTGGCCGTGGCTCAAGTGGCTGAACTTGACACAGCACAGACCAAATGATAGAGCGTCTACGAAGGGATGACGTCGACGCTATTGAATAAACATCCAACGGAACGCTACCACCAACTTGCATTTGCGGTCGCCTTCCTTCTTATTCCCTCTTCCTACAAACAACTCACTGTCGAACACATACAACAACACCACCATGTCTGCCAGAGTCAAGGAAACCGCCAAAGAGGAGGCGCTGCACGTCCGCAAGCTCGCTGAGGATGGCGTCAAGTCAGGCGCCTACATCTATCCGCTCAAGGTTGGTAACGCTATTTCAGTCCGACGAAAGAAGCATGTCGATACTAACAACCGGTAGGGCATCTACTACTTCGCCTCTCACCGCAGCCTCTGGAAGCCACTTCTGCAAAAGCTGGCTCCAACTCTGAGTCTTGGTCTTGGTGTCACCACCTTCATGTTCTTCTTCACCTACCTCCCGCAGGCCGCCATGATGTTCTTTACTTCCGGTCCACTTGCTGCCGTCTCAGCGGCACTGCTCGTGCTCAGCGAGTCAAGCACCCTTACCATGGTCCTCAGCAAGGCTCTTCTCATCGAAGACAGCCTGATCGACACCTTCGACGGCACTCTCGTCGAGCGCGGCCAATCTGGACTTGTCGCGAAGGAACGTCAAGTCAAGGGCGGCGGTGCCGGAGACGTGATTGCGAGACTCGGCAAGTTGGCTGGCAAGCCATTTGCTAAGTTCACCCCGTCAGCGATCATCAGGTACTTCATGTACCTGCCGCTGAACTTCATTCCTGTAATTATTCCAACGACGCCATATCAGTGTGAGTGAAATTGCTGACGATTTTCAGGTCATCGGAACGGTTGCTTTCATCATTCTTCAAGGCAAGAGAGTCGGTCCGCAAGCCCATAACCGCTACTTCCAGCTCAAGGGTATGAGCGGTCCTCAGAAAGAGAGGCACATCGAAGAGAGGCAAGCTGCCTACACTTCATTTGGAATTCCTGCTGTTCTTCTGGAGACGGTACGTATCAAGCCACGGTAGGAAGCTGTTTCGAGACTAATCATAAACCAATACAGATCCCGGTCGCAGGCATTTTCTTTGCATTCACCAACACCTGCGGCGCAGCTCTTTGGGCTGCCGATCTTGAGTCCACTGGAACCACAGCACCTGGCCTCAAGGAGCAGGCAAAGAAGGCGGAGTGAACTTAATCCAATCGCCTCTTCTCACTTGGCTATCTTCTCGCCCGATCATGCATTCGGCAACATGTTTGGCAGCGGCCCTAACGGGACCACAGGTGACTTTGAAGCTCCGGCATACCCTTGCTTGATCTTGTCGGAGTTAGTACCAGCCCTCAGAATAGCCAAACCAAGTGACTTACCGCATCAAAGTATGTCGTGTCCCGGAAAGCACCTCTCGTCTCTTCAGTCTCATCGTAGTAGAGATGCATCAACCATTTCTGAATGTGTGGATAATCGTGCCGGATCATCTTCAGATTGCACCTGAACATCGTGTGGTACGCCGGGTCAAATCGGGCGATGGTCACATATCTGCGAAAATTGTCAGCATGCCTGTCCCAGCGATTCCAAGTACTTCTGATAAGAACCCACAATCTGATATCAGCTTCGGTCAAATGCTTCCCAAAAATGAAAGGCCCCTCAGACTCGCCGAGCATCTTCTCCACCCGATCCAGCGCCTCAAACAAGCCCTTCACATTCTCCTCATACGGCGCCTGCCCCGTGGCAAAACCCGTCTTGTACACCCCATTGTTGATCTTGTCGTAAACCCACTCGTTCATCTCCTCAGTCTTCTCCCTCAACTCCTGTGGATAGAGCCCACCTCCAGTCTTACTCCCCTCCCTCCTCTCCACCGGCAAAAGCCCATCAAACTCAGAGTACAACATCCTTATAATCTCACTCGACTCATTCGACACAATCGTCTCCTCCACCTTATCCCACAACACAGGCACCGTATATCTGCCCGTATACCCCGGATCCGCTTTGAGGTACAACTGCTTATGCTTCGTGAACCCATACAGCGGATCATACTTATCCGAGCCCGCGGAGCCATCGTACTCCCAGCCTTCAGGGCCGAGGTTGAAACCCATGGTCACGAGCTGGATGATGTCCTGTAGGCCTTTGAGGCTGCGGACGATGTTGGTGCGGTGCGCCCAGGGGCAGCCGCGGTTGAGGTAGAGGACGTAGCGGTTTGGCGCGGGGGGGAAGCGGGCGTTGGGAGCGGAGGAGATGGTGTTGCGGAAGGAGGCGGCGGGGCGGTTGAAGGCGCCTGTTGAGGGGTCGCGGACGTCGTCCATGTTGGAGTGGTCTGGGTTTGTGGACATTTTTTTCTTTTTTTTTTGAGGTTTTCCCTTTGGTGCTTTTTTTCTCTGTTTTGGATGGGGTTGGGTGTGGATTGGGGTGGGTGTATTTTGGAACGGTTCGGACTTGTGGTTTGATCGTCCTGCTATATGGGTAGATGGTTGCCGCTTGAGCTGAATGGGTCCAATTGGGGGCTCTGGTCGTAACAATGATGATGATCTCGTCGGTGGCGAAGATGATCCAAGTATCGATGTGTACGGGTAGTCTCAGGAAACAATAAGTTGGGCCAGGAGGCGATAGCACAAGATTCGTCGTTCTTCGATCAGCAGCACACGCGTACGATGCTTTGTATACCGTAGCTCTGGACGGCAAATTATGTCTATTTCTTAAGCTGACCTGCGGAGCGGTATTGCTGCCGTGGTCGATGGCTGACTGACTGCATCTGCATAGGTAAGGACCATTCTCGCTTACAAACACCTCGGCCTTCGGCTCAAAGAGCCGCTTGATTGGCTAAGTCAGTAAAGTCATGTTCAGATCATTGCAATGACTTGACGGATGTTGCAAAGTGCTTGTCAAGGCCACACTTCTCTGCAAATTGCCGGATGAGCAATTCGTCTATTTGTACAGTTGCTTTTCATAATTTACATACCCAGCCCAAAAGATGCTGCAGGATCGACCATGGATGGCCCGTCTGCATCCTGTTCATACTGCAAGCATCCTCTCAATCACCACTCTTGCTTGCTCAGGCTCAACGGTACCCTCTTCTCCTCTACGCACCATTTGGCCCACGAACCACATAGCTTTGCCCTTCTGGCCCTTGTCCTTGACGGCAGAGACCATATCGGGATTCTCATCCATGATCGATTGTGCTAGAGCTTCGTATTCCTGGGGAGACAGTGGTCGTAGGCGCAAGTTACCGTCTTCAATGAGCTGCTCTACGATTGGTCGCGATGCTTGGGCCGGCATATCGTTGATAGTCGACAGTAATTGCTTGGCGACTCGTGCCGTAATCTGCTTGTGCATCACGTTCACAATTATATCGGCCAGTTCGGCCGGGGTGATGGTGATCGAGTCCCAGGATTCTTCATTGGAAGTTTGCAGGCCACCCAGCTCGTGGAGAACCCAGTTGCCGACCTGCTTCCCAAGTTTGAGCTGATCCTGCTTGGAATCATCGAGCTTCTGACCCAGAAGTTGGATGGTCTCTTCCATGTACTCTAGGCGGTCACCGTCGTCCTGACCCACAATTGTCTTCGCGTCTTTGGCGCTCAGGCCGTACGTCTTTTGCACTCTTTCTACAGTGATGTCGGGTAGTTCTGGCAACGTGGACCGGAGGTGCTCGACCAGCGCAGAGGAAATGAACAATGGAGGCAGATCGGCGTCCGGCATATAGCGGTAGTCGACCTCGCCTTCCTTTCCACGTAGTCGGGTCGTTTCGGTGGCACCGAGCGACCAGCCTCGCGTCTCTCCTTCTATCACACCCCCAGCCTCAAGCACTGAGATTTGTCGATCACGCTCGGCAACGATGGCATCCTCCACAGCCTTGAAGGAGCTCAAATTCTTGATCTCTGTCCTTTGTCCAAGGCCTGACACGCCGCTGTATGAAGACGTGCCATCCGTACCACGCTGGCGCACCGAGACATTGACATCCGCACGCAGACCTCCAAGCTCCATGCCCGTAACGCAAGCATCGACGCTCTTCAAAGTTGCCTGGATCTTGCGCACAACGGCTGCAGCGGTTTGAGGCGAGTGTATATGCGGCAGCGTGATGACTTCAATGAGCGGGTGGCCGGCGCGGTTGTAGTCGATGTGATATGTCGAAGGAGGGTGAGAAGTTGTCTTTGCGGTATCCTGTTCCATCTGTATCTGTTTGACTCCAATCTTCAAGCTGGACGCGCCGTTCAGATCGGCTGCTGGCACGCCGTCTTCGGCCGTGAGTTCCAACACGCCGTCCTTGGCGAAAGGCTCGTAGTATTGCGTGATCTGGTATCCATTCGGCTGGTCCCAATGGAAGTAGTGCTTCCTGTCCCACCCGCTCTTCCGCTGTACTTGACATCCAAATGCGATCGCAGCTCGCAGCGCAGGCAGTAGAGTCGCAGTCTGGAAGTGCGGTTGCGCACCAGGCATCGCCGCATCGAACAGTGCTACATGGCTATTAGGCAGGCCATTTCCTTCAGCCGATGCAGTCGGCGCACTCGAAAAGAGCTTGCAAGCCGTGTTCAACTCAGCGTGCACTTCAATGCCCACCGTGAGCTCCCACTTTTCCAACCGAGGGTCTGTCTTTTGCTTCTTGTTTCCACTATTTGAAGCTTTTGCTTCTGCCTTTTTCCGTTTTGCTTCATCCTTGAGGTGTTTTCGAAGAGGTACTGCCTCCGGGCTGGCATTGGCGGCGGTGGTTAGGCCTCGCGATGAGTGCCATTTTGTGATGTAGCATGCTCGTGGTAGTGGTCGGGGCGCATAGAGTCGGGCGGCGAGGCCAGAGAGACAGCGCAGCTGCACCGGGCGTATAGGTAGTGTAGTCATGCCATGTGTGGAGTGTATTCGACGTCAACGAGCTCATATCCATTTTCCAATGCCTGTACGTCAACCTGAAACCTTGTGCTTGCTATTGTGTACCCTAACCCTAATATGGTTAACCCCAACTCGAGCTCTTGGTCCAACGACTTTGCATGCACGTTCTCATGTCAATTGATCATTCCGGCCAATAACTTAGGATCACACATGTTGAATCTTTGCTGGTACATACATGAATCCATATGGAGGAGCTTGGTTAGGCCGATGTCATGATTCAAGAGGCTTTATGGGCGTATTGATGATTTCACACGCCAAGCAACGCATTGCTCTGGGGAGACAGAGCAAACCGCCGAGCCGATGTCAGGCCTTGGTCACGCATACACCACCATTCCCTTCTTCCAATTCCACTAGATGCCTTGTGGAATCCCCCAAGCAATGGGCGCGTCGACCAGCGGACGTATGGGTCCATTCGAGCGGCTTGCTAGTCAATTCGAACCCTGTTCGAAATACGACACAAATGCATCAAAATCATGCTACGCCCGAGCCGAGCTCAACGATCCGGCCATTAGAGCTAACCAGCGACCGTAAACCATTCAAACACAGGAGCCTTGATCTAGTGAACTGCGTTCATCAGAATGAAATAACCGAGCCGACGAAGAGACTCAAGAGAGGATCCACAAGCCGATGCTGTCAAATGTCAAGGGTGCTGCTAGCGGCCGTCCGGCACATCCGGGTAGATCATCGTTGCAAACCTTCGCAGCGACGCGGGACCAGCTGTTTAAGCTGTCTTTGATATAGCTGATCGTTTGTGAACCGTTGTGTTTCGCGTTGCGCGACGACGTGTCGAATGGTACGGGTGCAGCCCGAGACTTAACACCCTAAGGTTCCTGAGAAGCTCCCCTCGCCCACCCACCGTGCATTGTCTGCTTTCGAAGAAGACGTTTCCTGTAACATTGACTTAGCCCAGTCCGTGCATGAGGAACTTTGGGGAAAAGGAGAGGCGGCTTGCCCTCCGGTTGGCTCGTCGGAGCATTGTGTACAGAGTTTGACGCCGTTTCCTGACAGCACATTGCTTGAAGCGACGGCGGGAGATGCACCCTGCAAGCACTGCGTAAGCAGTACAACAGTATGGACTAGACAAGGTCTTACACAACTTGCCGTGTTCCTAGTACATGGTGCCCTGAAGCATCCAGAACACTTCCTAAACGCTTGATGAAGTGTCGGAGCCTCGGAGGTCCAGGTCGGAGCATCGGAGGGCACCCCTAAGTTGACTTGAAACCTGGTGTAGGAGGGTATATCGGAATTAAGTAAACATTATTACAATCTGCCAGCTAACGGATCACGTGTTAGACTTATCCGCGCCTCGATCTGAAAGGCCCTTTGGCAAACGCGAAATGCCCTTGTCGACGACTTGCATTCTCGTCGAGAGCCGCAGTCGCCTGCTGACGCTGTCGTTGCTCATCGTCTTCGACCTCCCCATTAGTCCGAACCTCAGTCACGACAGCGACTTCCACGTCTTTTGTGATGTTGTGACTGTGAGCCCCATCCTTGCCTGAGCCGGTCTCACTCCACGCCTTCAAGTCGTTCATCTCCGTGACCCCCATCATGCGTTCTTCGCTCTCGCTGAAGGTTACATTGGTCATGGGGTTGTTGCCCTTGGGCGTGCGGTGACGCTGAACTTTCGGGTCCAGGTTGCCGCCACCGATCGTGACGAGGTCACCAGTGTTTTCGTTGGTCTTGTGGGTGGAGCGCATCGTGCTGACCCAAGAGCTGATGTGGCGACCAAGCAACACGTGGAATAGCGGATAGACCATTGGCAGGTTTGTTGTGACCACTGCAATGAACGTCTCGCGGACGGCCCATGAGCCGGCCAGTTGTGCACCGTTAATAGGGTCCTGGGCAGATGTTAGTGTTGGTCAAGAACGAAGATTTGAAAAGATGATGAGGCTTACAGTGATGATAAGAACGCATCGCAAGGTGGCGCAAGCAATGACAAGAACTCCGCCGCCGAACAACACCATCAGGCCAGCCTTCTTGAGCGGCTTGAGGGCCGCTGCCCAGAGCATAGGTAAAGGAATAGACAACAAGTAAAGATCTGTGGCAACGTTGAATGCCAGGTAAACCCAGACGACTTGAGCAGAGACTGCAGGTTGGCAGATATCTAGACGAGGGATGGTCAGTGGTGCTCAGTCGATCATTGCTATCTCATCACATACCACCAGGGTCTGGGTTGATTTGCCAGTTACGGTTGAATGGGCGACATCCGCCGAATAAATTGAAGATCACCACGAGATAGCTAACGATCACCAGACCGTATCCGACATAGATGCGAATCTCATAGTTCCTGCCCAAGCCGGCCTGTAGGAAGAGGTTAGCGATTGTCGTTCTCGGATTATCTCGTTACCACTTACAGTGAGACGTGTATAGAAGACCAGCAGAGATCCTTTGAGCGCCCAAAGCAGTGTGCCATAAATCGTCCAACCTGCGATCTGGATCTTGGAGCCAAGGATTCTGTAGGATGAGGTCAGTAGCTGATGGTGGCGTGTGATACCGAGTGTGCGCTTACCTCAATGCCCATTCCGGGCTGTCGGGACTGAGGCTGGCACGTTCTTCCGGTGACATGCCATTGTTTGCAAGACCATGTGCTGCGTTGCCGACAGAGTATGCCAAAGCAGTCTCAACGGAGTAGCATATCTGTAATGCGTCGATTAGACCTGATGGTCTCGATAAATTGGACTATCGACTTTCTTACCGCTGCAAACCACACAAGGTAGTCATCAACCTGAAGACGCTTCACTCCGACAGATGAGATCCGAACGTATGTTCGCAGGATCGTGACCGTGAGACCGACGCCAAGTAGTGTAAATGCTTCGATGTTGAACTGACGTGCCGCAGCAGCGGCTGCCGCTTGGGCGGCCATTTCTTGTGGCGTTGGCGCTGGTACCGACATTGTTGTGTGAGCAAGTCCTCGTGTGCGGAAGAGGCGCCATCACGAACGAGCGTTCACATATGTATCCCTTCGAAATATCATCCCCAAATTAGGTTCGAGTCGTTGGTATAGTACATTAAGGCCGTGCACGGTTGAATCCTCCCCCCACCCTGTGCATCCACCCTGCATGCCGCTTAGATTGCTGTCGGAACTATAGCCCTGGGGTGTCATAAAAGGCCACATCGCTGCCCCTCTTAGTTTCAGACTATGTACCAATTGCCAGTGACTTATTGCATGTCTAGTTTTTGTGCAGGCTCAACGCTCGACTAATAACGTGGACTGCGGCTACTTTGCTGTTCTTCGACCCCGAAACAATCACAGTGCAGCGAGTGCATATCAGCACAATGGAGAACCTGGACTGTGTCGTCGTTGGCGCTGGTAAGTCCGACGCACCCAGCTGGAAACAGGCGCCGAGGGGGGGCAAAATGCTGATCACGCTTGTACAGGTTGGTACGGTCTCGCAGCGGCAAAGCAGTACCACTGCACACAGCCCGGAGCACGGCTGGCAGTTCTCGACTCCGAATCATCACTCGGAGGCACATGGGCGGACCACCGCTTGTACCCGGGCCTTAAGAGCAATAATTTGCTCGGCACGTACGAGTACCCTGACTTTCCCATGGACACGGAAACGTTTGGCGTCAAGACCAACGAACACATCCCGGCCCCGGTCATCAACCGATATCTCAAGGCTTATGCAGCCAAATTCGGCATCGCAGACTTCGTTCGCCTGCAGACCAAGGTCTCGGTAGCTGAGCACCAGGACACCGCTGAAGGCGGATGGATTCTGACTGTGGTCAATGCAAAGCAAGAAGAGAGTAAGCTGTTCACGCGACGACTGATTCTGGCCACTGGCCGCACTTCAGACCCTTTCTTGCCGCACTTTGCTGGCCAGGAGGACTTCGGAGGCAGGATCTTCCATGGCAAGCAATTCTTGGAGAACCGCGACACGTTGCAGACCGCTAAGGCTGTAACGGTTTTCGGCGCGTCGAAGTCCGCGTGGGACGCTGTTTATGCTTATGCCACGGCTGGGGTCCAAGTGAACTGGATCATTCGCCGTATGTCTTACTTCGGGGAATAAGGCGAGAGGTCGAACGTCTTGCTAACTTTGGTTTAGCAACCGGCCATGGACCCTGTTGGATGGCACCTCCATTTGTGACACCTCTCAAACAATGGATCGAGGCTCTCGCAAGTACGTTGAACAGTCCTTGACCGCTGTTACTCCCAAAGACTGACCGATACCGAACAGACACACGCTTCTTGACGTGGTTCAGCCCCTGCATATGGGGCAATGCGGATGGCTACAATGCCATCCGGCGTTTCTTGCACGGTACTGCTCTCGGACGTGGTATTGTCAATACTTTCTGGGGCATCTTGGGTAACGATGTCATGACGCTCATGAAGTTCGATGAGCACCCAGAGACGGCTAAGCTGAAACCAAGGACTCTGCCAATGTTCGTCGGCGACAGCTTTAGCATCCTCAACTACGAGACTGACTTCATGGAGCTTGTCAAGGGCGAGAAAGTCAAGATCCATATCGCCGAGTTCGACCACTTGAGCCCCGGTAAGGTGCATCTTTCCGATGGCACCGAGTTCGAGTCCGATGCGATGCTAGCAAGCACGGGCTGGAAGCATGCTCCCCCTATGACGTTCCTTCCCGAAGGTATCGAGAAGGAGCTCGGTCTGCCTCATGCTCCTACAGATAAAGCTCCTGAGGAAGATCTCGCAAACCAGAAGGATCTGATGGAGAAGGCCGATGCAGAAATCCTGAAGCGTTTTCCAAGACTCAAGGACCAGCCTGTATGGAACAAAAATTACGTCCCAGTGACGGAGACCAAGGGCATCGACAGCAACGAATCAGGAACCGCCAGCAAGCCGCTGACACCGTACATGCTACACCGCTTCATCGTCCCTCCGTCTGAGCGCTTCTTGCGTACGCGTGATTTTGCCGTCGTCGGAATGTGCGGCAATTTCAGCAACACCATCTCAGCACACATCCAAGGCCTTTGGATCAGCGCGTACTTCCAAGGCCTCCTGGTGAAGGATCCTGCAGCTGCGGTGGGCGATGAAGCAGCGATACACGACTTAAGGTACCAGACGGTATTGTACAATCGTTGGGGCAAGTGGCGCTACCCTACGGACTGGGGCAACAAGTCGCCGAGCTTCGTTTTCGATGCCGTGCCTTACCTTGACTTGCTACAACACGACCTTGGTGTGAAGCCTCATCGGAAGGGTGGCGCGATCGCTGAGATGTGGTCGCCGTACATTGCCAGAGACTATCGCACCATCAACGAGGAATGGACGAAGCTGCACGGGAGCGGCAAAGCGGCGTCGGTGTTGTCTCTGTAGTCGTAATAGCAGTATTCTTCATCCCATGGCGTGAAACGCTGGCTTTATCCTCCTTACCATGAATTATGATCGTCTTGGGTCGCAAGCCGCTCAAGTGTTGACACCACTGAAGCAGGATCGCATTCATGCATCGTCAATCGACTCGTCCGTCCCACCTTTTTCAGTTCCTCATCCGATCTCGCAATATTCCGATCCCATTGCATCTCCAAGATCTTAATGGACTGCTGGTTCTCTACGCTGACAATGGCGAAAAGTGACGGGTGGCGTTTGCAGATACTTGGTTGTCCGTTCGCTGGTATGATGGGATCTCTAACAAAACTGGCGTACGCGACCGGGAAATCCTCCTGGATCTTTTCGACGGGCGAGTCCCATTTTTTCGTGACCAGGCAAGTCTCGCCCATTGGCCAGTCCGGAGTACCTCGAGGGTCGGGGATCAGGCGCTCTGCCTCGGACCTGGACATCCCCTCAACGTAGACTAAGAAGTGCCACTCTCCTTCTGGGGCTGGACCTCCCAAGTTATCATTGCCAGTATTATCGCTGTCGTCGTATTGTGGCCGGATGTTGTCGAACTGGTCGTCCATGAAACTGAGGCTGGTCACTTCCAGACCCAGCTTGTCGATTGGAATACCACTACATTGCGTGACTTTCCACTTCCCACGGTCCAAGTCGCAGTGCACAACAGTGACGCCGTGTGTCTTCCAGTCAGATCTTGTCAAGGCTATAAAGCCGAAAACGTAGAATTGCTGCTCGTCCTCACTACACGGCTCACGGCCTCCGAGTCGCCGTTCGCACAAGTGCAAATGATAGTCCAGAGCAGTTTGGAGGCTGAGATTGGTGCCTGCCTGAACTGCTGGTTTCGAAAAGCTGAGCTCATCTCTTTCGGATTCCTCGACTGTTTGCCAGTGGTCCATTGCCAGGTAAGCAAGCTCATTCGCATCCGCAGCCGTATTGTCTATAACGTAGATGAGCCATTTGTCGTTGTCGTTGTCTGTTAGACTTGCGTCGCCCCGATAAGCACGCTGCAGAATCGAGGCAGCATTCTTCGGAAGGTGAAGTGGACTCATCGTCAGAGTGCGCCTGATTTCAAGAACGAAGCACGATTAGGGGCTCCTAAATGAGTTGAAACTGTAAACTGTACCTTCTAAAGTTTCGTAGATTGGTTACGTCAGTGTTTGCCCATGTCAAACGTTGCATATGCGTACTGTGCTTGTGAGGAGTCATACCGTGGACCATTCCACGAATTTCTGATCATGTTGTGGGCTGTAGTAGCGAGAGGGTTCAAGAGGCAATCACGGATGGCATAATTAAGCAAAATTGTGCAATGTAAGTAACGTTCTCGCTCGATAACTACAGGGACTGCTCTATGGACAAACAAGCCTATCTATGTATAGAAGGCCTACAAGGCACGAGAGAAGAGAATACTTTGCACGCTTTGGGACAACTTATTCATATACTATCATGCTGTTAATGTAGTGATAGTGAGGGTTCCACCCTAATACAGCGAGTTCAAGAGTCAATTGCCTCTGCTGTAGAGGGCCAAGAAGGGCACATTCATAGGAATTCAACACGAGAGCGCGGGATCCGCGGAGGCCGAGTTATCATCGTGAACAACTGCCGTCGTTCGTTCACGTTACAACTCTTGCTTGCGAGCAAACGCCAGGAAGTCAAACATGGCGACTAGTTGCTTATCGGACTTCCAGATCGACTTGAGAACATGAAGAATACGATTTGCGCAAAACTCTAATTCGCCTTCAATTCATCGGGCAAACATGCATGCTGCCTATCGCTTCCTTATCCGCAAGGACCTTCTTCATTGAGCACAATGAGGGGAAATGACAAGGTTCACCCTTCAACACAGAGCTTCAGCAGCTGCTTCGCCTATTGAACGGCTATCGGGTATGTACCTTATCTCACAATCAACTGCTAAAATGACTTCTGTGGCCGCTCGCTTAGCAAATGTATATATATGTTCAATCTCTCTTCAAGCTTGCTCCAATCTTCATTCAACAGGTTGATTATTCTATTGTCGCCTTGTGATCTACGTCTGTCAAAGGTGATCAACAAGAATATAATTGCAATACTCACGTTCCATAAGTCTTGAACACTATCATGTCCACATCTGTCGAATCGTCCTTGCCTATTCGGACGGCCAAGCAGTCGACAACACATCCTCTGGCTCCGATCGATGCCACAGAGATCAAACAAACTGTTTCGTACTTGCGATCACAATGGCCAGCCGGAACCGACCTCCACTTCAAGTGCATAACGCTTCAAGAGCCGGCAAAGAAAGAAGTGGTTCCTTATCTCGATGCTGAAGCATCTGGGGCTCCTCTTCCTCAAATTGACCGCCGAGTGGCCGTCACTTACTACATCCGGAAGACTGTAAGGCAGTACATGTGTCTCTGTACCACCTTCGTTCTAATAGTCTCGACAGAACAAATTCCATGAAGCTGTTGTCAACTTGACCACAGAGACAATCGAGTTCAATGCCCGCCTAGGCCCCAACCTGCATGCGCCTGGTGATGGCGATGAGATTATCGCTGTTGAGCGTCTTGCTATTGCAGACGAAGGGGTTCAAGCCGCTATCGCTAAGTTGCAGTTGCCAGAAGGATCAGAGATTGTTATTGACCCTTGGATCTACGGCAAGTATCTTTCTTATGACATCGGAGAGCAGTCGCTGACACTTATTACAGGTGCTGATGGCGTCGAGGACGACGAGCGTCTATGGCAGACCTTCATGTACATGAGAGATCCGACCAACAACGGCGAAGCAGACTCGAACCACTATGCACTACCTTTGCCGATCTCGCCTGTCGTAGATCCTGTCACCATGAAAGTCATCCGAATTGACTACCTGCCTACTGGCAAAGACAACACCATCCGTGAGCCAGGCCCTTGGACGCCAAAGCCTGCCAACGAGTACATTCCTGAAGCACAAGAGCTCAGACAAGATCTTAAGCCATTGAACGTCGTTCAGCCAGAGGGTGTAAGCTTCACTGTCACCCAGGAAGGGACCTCTCACACCGTGGAATGGCAGAAGTGGAAATTTCGAGTTGGCTTCAATATGCGTGAAGGCATGGTGCTATACGATGTCCGCTACGAAGGTCGCAGCTTGTTCTACCGCCTTTCACTGTCCGACATGAACATTCCTTACGCCGACCCACGACACCCCTTCCACAAGAAGTCTGCCTTTGACCTGGGAGATGCTGGCGCCGGCATCATGGCCAACGATCTCAAGCTTGGTTGTGACTGCCTTGGAACGATCCAGTACCTGAGTGCAGTTCTCAACGACGACAAGGGAGAGCCATTGGAGATGCCTAATGTCGTCTGCTTGCACGAGCAAGATGGAGGCATTGGCTGGAAGCACACTAACTACCGAACTGGTCGTGCCGCTGTGGTCCGATCAAGGGAGCTTGTATTGCAGAGCATGTAAGTGAGCAATTACACCGACGACCCTTGCAGCCGACTAATGTTAATCTAGCATCACCGTCTCCAACTACGAGTACATCCTCGCCTTCATGTTCAACCAAGCCGGCGAATGGACCTACGAAGTCCGCGCCACCGGCATTCTCAGCACGCAACCCATCGATGACGGCATCGAAGTTCCTTGGGGAACAGTCGTGCACCCCGGCGTCCTCGCCACTCACCACCAGCACATCTTCTCCCTGCGCGTAGACCCCATGATCGATGGCCACGCCAACCGTCTCGTCTACGATGAAGCCCACCCCATGCCACGCTCAGACTTCAATCCCCATGGCACAGGGTACTTTACGCAGGAGACTTTGGTCGAGACGTCCGGCGGCTACGATCTAGATTCAGACTCGAACAGGACGTTCAAGATTCAGAACACTGCAGTGCGGAACCCCATCAACGGTAAACCGGTGGCTTATAAGATCCACGCGCCGCCATTCCAGAAGATCCTTTCCGACAAGGACAGCTTCAACTACAAGCGTGCCGAGTTCTCAGACCATAACATCTATGCCGTCAGTTACCGTGACGACGAGCTTTACAGTGGTGGAAAGGGTACGTTGTGGTCCATTAGCCTATATTCAGAATCTTGCTAACCTTTTGCAGTACGTTTCAGCCTTCAACGGCATAGTTTGCCCTCCTATCGAAGACCGCCCATCGTCCCCATACGCTCTTACACAGATGTGTCCTCCTTCACCTACCAATATGACTAACACCTTACTTACAGTACACAAACCAATCCCGCGGCGGCACCGGCGTCCGCGCCTGGGCCTCCCGCAAAGACCCCATCGTCGACACCGACCTCGTAGTCTTCGTTCAATTCGGTATCAACCACGTAAGTGCCAGTTCCGCCTCTCCTCTCTATCTCCCT
>Ga0265797_10007488_pt1 | contig 14922 bp, 16 predicted proteins | sample P2T30metagenome_FD_192433 | JGI IMG/M metagenome (GOLD analysis project Ga0265797, IMG submission 192433) | Plant litter microbial communities from East Loma Ridge, Irvine, California - P2 T30 | ecosystem: Environmental > Terrestrial > Plant litter > Unclassified | place: USA: California... | reverse complement strand
CTCTGTGAGAGTGAAAAGGCGGTTCGCAAAATCACGATGCCGTATGCAGCCAAGCTGCTTATTCAGGAGCTGGGCAGTATGAATATCAAGGTGACGATTGGCTTGGAGGATGAGTTCCCCAGGGACACTTAAGTTTGGGGATTTAAAAAAAAAGTTGGAGGCATATATTTTGGTTTTGGCGCAGACAAGAGATGGATGGCAGCTTTGATGCATAGCGTGGCGTTTATGAAAGGGAGTGTTTCCATTTTCGTGTACAAGAAGAGTTTACGGACATAAGTTACTATCCTGACATTTGTATCTCTATGGAGTTATCCTCACATGGATATGGAAAAAATCTTTGGGGTATCGTAAATGTAGCGCCTCACTCACTCATTCACCCACTCACTGATCCTGCTCCCACACTCCTCTGATACTCAGTGATTCGAAAAAGAAAAAAAAAGAAAAAAGAGGACTGTGTTGCTTCTTTCCCCGTTCCCCTCTACACGTGCTCAGCTCATGGCACATGCATGACTCAGTTACATGTTTTTTTTCAGCCTTTCTTCTTGGACCTCCGACTCCAAATTGTCAGCCTATCCCGCGTCTCCCTCGTCACCGGCACCCGGGACCAGGGGCCAAGGGGGGCAAATATCATGGACAGATGGTCGGCTGGCTCGAGATAGTGGGCAACCTGGAGCCAAAGTTCTGGCGGTATCTGTGATATAGCCGAGTTCGTTGCTGTACTGAAATGAGAGTGTGGATTACGAAGGATGCGGATAAAAGTGTCCGTGGTGAGCACTGGTGCAATGTTGTGGCGCTGCAAAGTCGGGTAGATGGCCAGTGCCAGGTTCGTCAGGCTTCTAGTACCCGCATATTCGTATATCATGAGGAGTAGTTCGGCGGGGAGGTGCTCGAACGGGTTGCTCTTGTCAGGGGGGTTAGGCGGCGGCGGAGGAGGTGGAGGTGGAGGCGGAGGTGGAGGCGCTCCAGGAACCGTGGACATGCTCGCGAGAGAGTGTGTGTGAGCAGATGACGAGGTGGTGGTTATTGGTTGACAAAGAGGGTTTCGCACAAGCTCGGTGGCTTGTGTTTGCAAGTGTTTGTCGGCCGAGTCTCAAGGTGGTTTGCTCAGTCCGTGTGTGGTTTGCTGGGCGGATCGGCGGCGAGTGCCAGAAGAAGCCAGCGGTAGATGTAGGCGGAGAGAAAGTATGCGCCGACAGCAACCGCAGTTATGTAGATGGCGATGGGGCCGAGTGAGTGGGGGAAGACGTTCAGTACAAACGGATCGAGGACTAGAGCTGTCAGAGAGCGAACTTTGCGCATTGAGGCGCGGCATACTGATATCTGCGTCTACGGCAGGCGGATCGTCCATCAGCGTGCGGTTCGTCGAGTAGTAGGACGCTGCAGCCTGGAGGCGGAGGAATAGCACAGACTCTGGGGCCTCGGATGCGACTCCTTTGAAATCCTGTCCGTCGGCGTTGACGTGAGCCTGGCGCTGTTCGCTGTACTGTGCAAGTGAGGATACAAGTTCAGGCGTGGCGAAGACGTGGGCGGGGGGAAACGTCTCCAGCCAGAAGTCGGTGGGTTGCTGGGCATGGTCAGTCTGGGGGCGCATGTGGACAGGGAATGCAAACGGAAGCCGCCATGGACTCACAGTTGCCGGCCAGCAGATGCGCACCTCGTACCTCCTCGCGCCGTCGAGTTGGCGGAGCAGGTACCAAGATTCGAGGCCGCGGGGCAGGGAGTGGGTGGGAAACTGGAGGCGGAGACGTGTCGACAGCACCGTGTCGGACGGGGTCAGGACTTGTAGACCGAGGTCGTCTAGGCCGGGGCGCACATGTTGGAGCGTCACGGGACTGGGGCCCAGGAAGACTGTCTTTTCGACATTGGCGTTCACCGTCCCGATGTGTGTGACGATGCAGACCAGGGCGGCGGCGAGGCGCATGTTCAACCGGAGGAGGGGAAGAGGGAAGTGAAGGAAAGCGGGCGTATTCTCTTTCTTTCTCACGTGCTCGCCCGGAGTGTCATTTCATTGCGCTCTCTGGTCCAGGGCATGCAAACCCATCCAATTGTCGTGATGGATTGGTGATGTCGTCGTCGCGCTCCCCAGCGACGGCTAGGCAGCTGCATTCGACGTGTTGCTTAGCGCCGTGGCCCGTGATAGGCGGGCCGTGAACACCCTAAAAGTTCGATTCCACAAACACAACACCACCGCTTCCTCCCCCCCACTGCTCCACTCGACTTCTAGCAGCTCCTCGACCTCGTCCACACACATACCCCCCGACACTGCATTTCGATACCCCAATTACTAGGCTGCTTCAAATTCAAAATGAGAGAAGTCATCAGTCTGAACGGTGCGTCGGCTCTGGTGCTCACCCGCCCTGACCGCCCTGGTTGGGTGGCACATCCCTGACCCTGACCCTGTGTTGATGCTGACTTTTGTAACGCGTCTAGTCGGCCAAGCTGGTTGCCAGATTGCAAACTCGTGCTGGGAGGTGAGTAGACTCGACATGCGCCTTCACGACGCTCCCAATCGTTCGCAGGGCGAAAAAGGAGCGGAAATGTCGGATGCTTGACCGCCAGTCCGCAACCGTAGGCTGACTCGTTGCCACAGCTTTACTGCCTTGAGCACGGCATCCAACCCGATGGTTTCCTGACGGACGAGCGCAAAGCTCAGAACGATGACCACGGCTTCAGCACCTTCTTCTCCGAGACCGGTAGGCAGCAGCTCCAGTCGCAACAAATGCCGCACGACAACTAACACGGCGCAGGCCAGGGCAAATATGTCCCCCGTACCATCTACGCCGATCTTGAGCCCAATGTCGTCGACGAGGTCCGCACCGGTGCCTACCGCTCGCTTTTCCACCCAGAGCAGATGATCACAGGCAAGGAGGACGCCTCGAACAACTACGCCCGCGGTCACTACACGGTCGGCAAGGAGCTCATCGACCAGGTGCTCGACAAGGTCCGCCGCGTTGCCGATAACTGCTCGGGTCTGCAGGGTTTCCTCGTCTTCCACTCCTTCGGTGGCGGCACTGGCTCTGGTTTCGGCGCCCTGTTGATGGAGCGCCTGTCCGTCGACTATGGCAAGAAGTGCAAGCTCGAGTTCTGCGTCTACCCAGCGCCCCAGGTCGCCACATCCGTCGTTGAGCCCTACAACTCGATTCTTACCACCCACACCACCCTCGAGCACTCCGACTGCAGCTTCATGGTCGACAACGAGGCCATCTACGACATCTGCCGAAGGAACCTCGGCATCGAGCGCCCCAACTACGAGAACCTTAACCGCCTTATTGCTCAGGGTAATGTTCCTCCATTCTTCAAACACAACTGCTATTACTAATGCATCCCTCCAGTCGTCTCGTCCATCACCGCCTCGCTCCGCTTCGACGGTTCCCTCAATGTCGACCTGAACGAGTTCCAGACCAACTTGGTCCCCTACCCGCGTATCCACTTCCCGCTCGTCGCCTACGCGCCCGTCATCTCCGCCGCAAAGGCTGCTCACGAGGCCAACTCGGTCATGGAGATTACCAATGCCTGCTTCGAGCCCAACAACCAGATGGTCAAGTGCGACCCCCGCAACGGAAAGTACATGGCTACCTGCCTGTTGTACCGCGGTGACGTCGTCCCCAAGGACACCCACGCTGCCATTGCCCAGGTCAAGACCAAGCGCACCGTCCAGTTCGTCGACTGGTGCCCCACTGGTTTCAAGGTTGGTATCTGCTACCAGCCACCTCAGATGGTTCCCAACGGTGACCTCGCCTCGGTCAACCGCGCCGTCTGCATGTTGTCAAACACCACGGCCATTAGCGAGGCCTGGTCTGCTCTCTCCCACAAGTTCGACCTCATGTACAGCAAGCGTGCTTTTGTCCACTGGTACGTTGGTGAGGGTATGGAGGAGGGTGAGTTCTCGGAAGCTCGCGAAGATCTCGCTGCTCTCGAGCGCGATTACGAAGAGGTTGCCGCCGACAGCCTCGGCGATGAGGAGGGTGTTGAGGCAGAGTACTAGACGCATTGTTACCTGGCTCTGAACCGTCGTAAAGAGTACTTCACTGGCTCTGCATTGTTGATTGGCATCTTTCTTGTTCGAAGCTTCGCTTTTGAAAAAGAGCAGACCCCAACTTGGCAACGAGGTTCAATGGCGTTTGCAAGGAGAACTGGTAGCGTACATTCTCCATACATGAAGCGATTTGGGATCAATTGTCCTCTTTCTATGTTACTACTACCTTTAGTAATGCCAATAAATTGTCACACGGCACCCTGAGTTACTGCACTTCCAGATTGTGGAAGAAAAATTGGATGTGGATTTATTAAATTTGACGGCAGCTACCATTGTTCGAATACAAGAAAGTTTGGCTGGAAACTAATGTTTGCATTAGTGCTGATTATGGTAGACCGTCTTTGCCATGATGCCTATTCCTATCCACGCAACTAATCATACCAAGCAGTGCTAGAAAAGGCCTACATGTTGTCACCATGTGCAAACTAGAACCCCTATTCAGAGTTTCTCTTTCTAGCCAGAGCAAAGTAGTCGAGGAGAAGTCTTGCGGTTTAGTCTGTGTCTACCGCTGGAATATCTCGTCGCTGGTACCGTACCTTGAACGAGGATACCCGGGGTATTTCTATCATGTCACTGCTACACCATAGACCGGGGGCGTGAGTAGTGGTGTGTTGAAGCGAGCAGTAAAGGTACATCATAGAGGGAAGATGGCAGTGTCTGAATCGCTTATCTGGCACGTTACCTACTGGCTTTTCAGCCTTCCTAAACCAGAACATCTGTGCGTTCTCGGCTACCCCAACATATAAACACCCACGCATGCACAGTAACACACGTAAACCCCGCCTGTACGTACCCGGGACCCAGCATTCAGCATGGGCTTCGAAGTGGAAACGTGCATAGAGCTGCACAACCGCATCGTCGCTCACGCTTGCTCACACCTTCCGCCCAATCACCAACCCAGAATCCAACGCAGTTGGTTCACCGCACACTCACTGGATCTTTCATCTCCAGGCCTGGAATTTGAACTTGATGATGAACTCACAGCCTTCCTATCAGGCATCGACATTGTGGTGCCCGAAAAGCATCAACATCTGGCCTTTAACCCCTTCCTTGTCGGCATCCCACCGCCCTCTAATCTGATACCCGACATGTGGCTCAATCTCCAAGACGAATACGGGGATTACATGCTGCTCTATATGGGCACTGGATATGATCCAGGCGGTCTTGTGTACAGTCATACGACGCAGCAAGTATGCTACATGGATAGCCCGTTTCTCGAACCTGACCAGCTCCTGTGGGGCGATCTGCAGAATGTGCTGGAAACCTACTGGCGCTGTGTTGAGTCGGGGAAATTCGTCACTGATGCAGAATATCCGGGCTTTGGTGATGGAGATGGGCTTGTCACACAAGGGTGGAGAGTAGAGGAGTGGACGGAGATGGAATTGGAGGGCGCGCTGGAGGTGTGGGACAATTTGGTGGATGCTATCACTAAGAGGCTACCAGGAAGGCAAGAGACGGAGGATGAAGAAGAGTCTCAACAGAATGAGGAGGATGCTGAGGATGAGAATGAGGAGGAGTATATGATCTCCTCTGAGGTCCTGGAGCAATATCCTGCCATCCCACCTTTTGCACGCGCATTCCTTTCCCGAGCAAAGAAACCATCCTTCACCTCCATTGCCCCGCAACTGGACATTCCGGATGAAGCATTCATTCATCGTGTTGGCGCTCAACTACAAGAGCTGCATCCCGACGCTTCTCTCACCACCCGACAACATGACATTGTCTATCTGCCCAATTTCCTTTTGTTCCCATGGCGCACACCAGGCACTCAACTCCTATCTCAGTCTGATCGTGATCGATGGGAAAACAGACCAGGACATTCCCACACCCTTGACAACCGCGTCGGTCTATATCTAACTCCAGATAGTATACACGCACACTCCAGCTCTCTACTTCTCCCATTCCAACTCGGGGCCAATGGCCACGTTCTCAAACATGATGGGTCCACGGTGGAGCGCGAAAAAGCGGGTCAAGATGTCCTGTATCAGCATGGGCAGTGTTTTCCTTTTTTGCCTGGGCATGGCACTCCGTTGGCTGCCGTCCTAGCCAATTGGTGGGAACGGGTCGAGAATGAGGATTGGCAGATTGACCAGAATGGGGTCGCTGATGGAGAAGATATATGGAAAGAAGCGGATACGGAAGAAAATGCAGAGGATTATCAGGCGGAGTGGAGCTGCTTTTAAGACAGTCGTTCCGCTATCAGTTGGCAGCACTGGAATACGACAGCAACTACATTCGCTGTCAATCGATGCACCACTTCTAATATTCATCTTCTCTATAGTACCTGAATGCAGAACTGTTTTCTCTCATTCGCCCAGTTTACGCAACAATACGTTGACTACGATCCTACCATTATGTCTGATGCATTTCTACTATGTATCACAAGCTCCACTGTGGCAGTTATCCTTCCCACAATACAATTCCGTGTCTCCGCAATAGCCACTACTCATCGTTAGCTAATAGAATAACAGATACCGGTAATGTACTTACTAGTTGCTGCAACACTTTCCAAATTGCGTTCCGGCACAAGTTTTGTCGCCTGGAAAATTGGGACCGCAAGAGCCATCTGTGCTTGGTCCTCCGAGCGTCTGGTCACAGTCTCCGCTATGACAGCTTCCTGGTGCACAGTGATCTACCGAGTCTCCACACCATCCGTAGATGCTGCAGCATTTGCCAAACGAACTCCCGCCACATATCCAGTCGTAGTGAGCTGGCCCACAACTACCATCAGGCGTTTCCGATCCTGCACCTGGCAAACAGTCTCCAGAGTAACAAGTCCCGGGACCGCATTCAGCTTCAGTGGATCCACAGGTACCTGAAGTCGAACAGCATTTGCCAAAAGTCGTACCCGCGCATGTTGCAAAGTCAAAGTCTGGTCCACAATTCCCGTTTTGCGAAACAGGCGGGACAGTCACTTTGGCGACGCAGACGGAGGATTTAGCCCACAAGTTCATACAGTCCTTGGTCAGGTATGCGTTGTACTCGAAAAGTTGCTCAACTGTGATACCGAAGCGTATAGCGACCGTCTGGCAGATGTCGTCCGCCACGACATCATAATAGCGGCCGCAATCTGAAATGGTCCCACTCTGGGTTGGTAGCGCAGGCTGTGCGGTTGAGTAATATGTGCCTGCAGTAGGGGCAGCGATTGGATCTGGCATTGTGTACGCACCGCCCGGAGGGCCTCGACAAACTTGCTGTACGTCCTGCAAATTGTCGCATCGGCCCAGGATGTATGGGTTCCATACCAAGAGTTGGGTCATGGTGATGTTAGAATCGAACTTGTTGTTGATCTGGTCTACGACCGAACGGCATGTCTGCCCACCGTTGACTAGATGGAGTTCACACTTTGGAGGTAGACAGAGGGGGGCAGTGGTTAGGCAACCCTGGCTGCCGCTCAGTTGGCGCAAAGTACCGAAAGGCACTTGGTAGTCATCGGCCAGCTTCCTACAGCTCGACTGTCCAGTTTGTACCGGAAGAAACTCGCCAGCGCACGTCGTTTGCGCTGGCACGTTTGTTGTAGGACTGGGAACGATAGTTCCTTTGGTCAAGGCTCCGCTGAAGGTAGTAGCAGGTGTATTGATGGAACACAAGGTTTGGATATCCTTGTAGTTGGATACCAAGTACTCTTTCTGCTCTTCGCCGAAGAGCACCGGTGATTTCAGACGCTGCTGCCATATTTTGACGAAACAGTCGTCGCACACCTGCATCGTTGTGTTAATTGGAGCCTTACTTCTCAGTATAGAGAGAGATACACACCAGTTCTTTGTCGTACAGCCCAATTATACTACTGTCGTTCGCAGTATACGTTGGACGAAAGCTCATCTCGTAGCATTCAGGCGGGTCGTATTCTGGATCACCAGTCAAGCAATAGTCCTCTGGATACTGCGCAAAGTCCCTTCCTTCCCATTCATATGTTTCTGGGATACACCAAGAGCCCGAGCTAATCTCAGTGTTAGCAATCTACTACCATCAACAGGCCTTGGGCCACAAAACTTACGATGACTTCAAGCAAGCAGTGTCAAACCCATTCAGGTATCGCAGAGGAAAGTACGTCGCATAAGCTTCTTTGCCTCCAACTGGAACTGTCTGTCCAGCGCAAGCTCCTTCCACACGCGTAAGCCAGGACTTGAGATCACCTGCGCATCTTGTAGTGCACAAATCCGTCAAATTCTGGCTCGACCAGAAGTAATCGTCAACATCGAGCGCGTTAACAATGTTGTACGAATCGCATCCTAGAGTAGAGTTTCTGAACATCTTTTCAGCTGCGGTACTTGGTTCCCGTTTCCACACTGCAGAAAACTCACATTGCGTCGAAACACCCTTCTGTAATGCTGTATGCTTCAATAAGCGCTTTTTTGTTCACCGTGGGGAGATAGAGATGGAATGCAGCGCTCAAGTCCAGCAAGCTGATGAACAACAAGGGCACAACACTCCAGAAACGCGACATCTTGACAACAATACTTTTGCTAATTCTCAGAATAAGAAGGCTGTTTTCAATCTCATCTGTTTTATCGCGAACCTCGCGCTGGGCCACATACGTGATCGGCAGCGAGCCGTGCCGACCCCTGCATACCCAATGTTTACAACGGAGTCAATCAACCGCTTCCAAATCACATATACACCAAGTACAACACTATTGAAAAAAAATTACTCGGCCTTCCATCGCGCTACCTGTTTAGGCAGCTCTCAGGACGTGCATTCCTTTCCCCTGCAGATGTAGATTGCGGCTCGTCCGGCAGTAAAAAATGGTGGCTCGACCCGCGGCGTGCCTCGACCCGCTTAAATTTTTATCAGCACGGATCGGCGCGGCCATGATATCTGATTGAACAGAGTAGATGGATTCCTGTCAGGGCGAATATCACTAGTATGGACGCCTAAAGTGGGAATCTGCTGTTTTTACGCCCCGTAGGATGATAGACCAGGGTCGAGCCTTATCCATGCTCAGACCGTCGACTTGGCACGTAGCCCTGCATATGGCAGTCTTCATGGGTGCTCATATGGATATCCAAAACCTTTAGAGCACATGCTTCACAGCATAGGTACGAATCTGTTCAGATCACTGGCTGTGTGCTCAAGCTCTTCATCATGAAGAGCAAACGTTTGTCAGTCTTTGGCAATCTTGCCCTCATTAGCACATATCTTTTATCCGTCACAGCTTTAGGCACCGGGAATCTCTCCCACGTTCCTGTCCAGCGCAATGGTTCAGAACTTTACAAGCCGCTCTTTATCCCTCCTTCAAACTCTACTCCGCGCTTCTTGAATGTGACGAAGAAGGAAACGAATCCACGAGTAGCAGCTGCTGTGGCCTTGAATGGAGGAGGTACATCTGAGAACACACGGTTCGTCACTGTTGTAGCATTCGCTTCAAAGAATATTTTCTGACAGTGATGAGCAGGGCCAACAGTTTGCGGCGGGCAGCCAGTGTAGATCAGCCGGAAGGAACATGTGGACCTGGAATGCCTTGCAAGAATGGAGCATGCTGTCGCAACGACGGTCTCTGTGGCTATTGTGACGAGTTTTGCTCTGCCAAAGTCTGTCTATCCAACTGCGATGCCCAAGCTGAATGCGGAAGATGTGCTCCCAGTGGAAAGGGAGACTGCCCGCTCAAAGTTTGCTGCAGCCAATTTGGATTCTGTGGCACGACTTCAGACTTTTGTGATGTCAGCGCTGGTTGCCAGACTGCATTTGGCGGATGCGGACCTGCACCCAAAGCAACTTGTACAATTTCGACTTCCAAGATCAGGAACATTGCGTATTACGAGTCCTGGGCGATGACTAGATCATGCGACAAGGTTGCTCCTGAGGACCTGGACCTGACGGGCCTCACACACATCAACTTTGGTAAGTAATTTGCACCCATCAACCCTACATGAAAGCTAACTATGCTCCAAAGCTTTTGCATTCTTCCACCCCACGACCTTTGAAATTGCGCCCATGGATGCCAATGCCGGCAAATTATATTCCAGGTTCACGGACCTGAAGAACCAGTACACGAACCTTGAGACTTGGGTAAATTCTCCAATCCCACGAACTGCTGCACCTGAGACATAAACTGACATGGTATACACCAATTTGTCAGATAGCTGTTGGTGGCTGGTCTTTCAACGATGAGACCAACCGACCCAATACCCGCACAGCCTTTAGTGACATGGCCTCGACGGCCGGCAACCGCAAAAAGTTCATCGACTCTTTGATCAAGTTCATGAGGACATATGGCTTTGACGGCGCGGATTTTGATTGGGAGTACCCAGGCGCAGACGACCGCGGCGGCAGGCCTGGGGATGGTGATAACTTTGTCCAGCTTGTTAAAGAGATGAAGGAGGCCTTTGGCAATACCTACGGCATCTCAGTCACGTTACCCGCGAGTTACTGGTATCTTCGCCACTTCAAGGTCAAGGAGATGGAGCCATACATTGGATGGTATGTTTTGGTACACAACCTCTCTGCTGAAAACGCTAACCATATCCGGTAGGTTCAACGTCATGTCGTACGATATTCATGGTGTTTGGGACTCCAGTAACGAGAATGTCGGCCCTTATGCCCGTCCGCATTCGAACTTGACCGAAATCGATAGCGGATTGCAACTTCTCTGGCGAGCGGGCGTCAAGCCCGAGAACGTGGTATTGGGCTTGGGCTTCTACGGACGGAGCTTCACGTTATCCGATCCAAGTTGTAACAAGCCTGGCTGCCCTTTCTCTGCCGGCGGAGAGCCTGGCAAGTGTAGCAAGGCATCTGGCGTGCTTACGAATGCTGAAATCAAGCGCATCATCGACGAGAACAACCTCGAGCCAATGTACGACAAGACTGCTGCAGTCAAGTGGATAACATGGAATTCGAACCAGTGGGTAAGCTACGATGACGAAACAACGTTGCAACAGAAAAAGACCTATGCCGACGACAACTGCCTCGGTGGCACTATGATCTGGGCCATTGATCAAGATTCGACGGACGGAGACTCAATGAACAACTACCTCGGGACGCACAACGCCGGCATCTATGCCAAAGACATGGTGGGCTCGCCGTTGAAACTCAAGAAAGCGATCACGGAAACACAGCAAGGTATCGCTTGCTACACCAGCTTCTGTAACGCCGACTGTGCAGCCGGGTACGAGGCTGTAGACACCACCAGAGGCCAAGTCGCTGATTTCCAATTCGACACATCGTGCAAGGGCGACAGTTTCCGGGACGGCGGTCAATACATCTGCTGCCCCAGCTCTGCTCTGAACAGCGACAACAAGCTGGGCAAGTGCGAGTGGCGAGGATTTAAAGGTGCCGGCATGTCTTGTCTACGTGGTTGCAATGACAACGAAATTGAAGTTGCGGCAAACAGTGCTGTGGGAGCGCAAGTTACAACGCCAATGGGAAACCTCATCGAGGTTGCGCGCACATGCAACGGAGGGTCTCAGAGTTATTGTTGCTCTGATTACGACCTCTCTCTCATGGGAGGCTCGCCTGCAAACGTACTCCAGACCAACAGATACCAAGCCATCTCCGCAAAAGAGCTTTCCACGCGAGAGATCAAGGCGCGGGCTGCTGAAAGAGGATTATGGGTGCTCGATGGCGAGATTATCGATCCAACGGATTACGGAGGCTCGGTCCTATCCAATTCAGGCGCCATGAAGATTAGCGACATGTACAGCGGATCCTCGGGTCTCGACTTCATCGTCGGATACGGCGTGGGCAAAGGGTCGAAGAAGAAGTATGGTCCTGGCGGCTCCAACTATCGAGGAGGTGTCGGACTCTGGAACCAGAAGCCAGTGCCGGGTAAGTTGAAAGGTTCGAAGAGCAAGCCCAAGTTCGATGCCAATGGCAACAGAATCTACGGAAAGTACACCGCCAAGAAGTACGACAAGAAAAAGGACAAGGACTGCTTCGTCACCTATACATGCATGTACGGAGCAGGTTACGACGAGATTTGCGACAACCAGCACTATGGCGTTAGCGAAGTACGCGGGGGCCGCACCGTCTACGAGATGAGGACTGCAGCTGGCGTAGGACCGCGCCAGCAGGCCAACTGGGGCCCTCAACACCACACAAACTTCCGAGTATGGGGCAAAACGGTAGGACGCTATGGCGGCGGACCTCGAACGCGATGCTGGTGTGAGGGAGACGAGTTTCCTCAGAACGCATTGGAAGAAGCATTTGGCCGAGATGTCCCCCAGGCGATTCGGCAAATAGATGGCATTCAGAATGGTGGCCATGGTGAAGGTTCGTAATATCCTTTTTTTGCCTTCCATTTTGGTAACTCGACTAACCATTTGTCATCACAGACTTCAAGCAATGGAAGGCGGCAGAATGGACGCCATGCAGTATTTTACGAGCGGCACTCGGCAAACCCAAACCCCCCGTAACCTGGACTTTCAACAGAGACGCCCTCGACCCCGAGGATGAACGCCATGATAGCTTTGCTGAGTTTATTCCCCGATATGGTTTCAACTCGATGGATCCGCCTAATCGCTGCTTCGCCCGATTCACAGCCGGTGGCCGTGGTGTTACCATTTCAGACCACGGATTCCGCGTCGATCAACTCGACACCATGTTTTACGCCCCGACGAACTGGAACGGCGGAAATACGCAAAGTTGGCGCGCTGACCCCCTCACTGCTGCTGCTGGCGACATACCGACAGACGTGGATAGTGCCAATCATATGCGAAAGCGCACGGTACAGCCAGAGTGGGAAGTGTACGACGAGGTCGAAGATGGTCAGGCGTGGGACTCGCCTCCTCCGCCTGAGCCGACTCATCTGGAGTACCCTCCATCCAGGGTGAAGCGCGCCATGCGACAGCTCGAGGGTGCCTCACCAGCTTCTCGACCGGCCTCCAGCGCGCCGACGGAAACCAGTGCGGTTGAGGAGAGTGCTGAGAAAGAAGTCGTGGAGAAGGAAAAGGCCGAAGACGCTTTCACCGAATGGCGGAATGCGACAATGGTTACTTCCTTGGAGCTGCGCGCTGAAAACGAGTATTGCGATGCAGGCAAGGCGCTAGAGCTGGTGGATGACATGGATCAACTGTATGGATATTGTGACTGTATTGGGTGGGAAGGAGACGAGTGAAGAAAACTTGTCTGGATATCAGTGTTTGAAATAGACGTTTAACATTATATCTTTCTCTTATCATCTCTAAAATATGTCATAAATGTAGCCGTTCAATCATGTTTGCACAGGCATTTATTTTAGTATGCAAACCTCCATCCCTTCTCAACACCCGTATGCTCTGACCAGCCCTCTGCCTCGTCCAGCTTCTTGTTGAGACTCTTCGCCCGCCACCTAACCAGGAAAGCCGAGACGACACAAGCCATGCAGCCGAAAAGAATCAAACCGCCACCGAGTCTGTAAAACGGCTCCTGCGAGGTGGGGAAGAAGTAAGGGCTGAACCAATGACTCGTCTGACTAATGCAGTTTGCAATAGCAATCAGCGCCGCCTTCTTACTCCTCGGCGCCGGCACGAGTGTGGTCTCCCAGCTCAACTGCAGGTTCAGGCCCGAGTAGGTACCGCTGATGAGCAGGATAAGGCCAAAGTAGCGTGCGCCAATGTTCAGGGTGCCGATGAGCATGCTGCAGCCCGCGGCACTCATGATGATGGGGATGACGATGTGGTAGCAGGATTCCTGGAAGCGACCGGATGTGTATGCCAAGGTACATGCGACTGCGTAGGCAATGGCGTAAGGAGGAGCTTGGACGAGGTAGGTGGTGAGTTTTGAAAAGTGGAAAGTCTTCATAATCTATTTGCGCATCTGTTAGTAATCTGCACAGGCAGGTATAAAGTGTGGGAAGAGATCTAAAACGTACCGATGGCAAGAAATCCTTGAAACTCTGTGCTGTGACAAGAGCAAAGTGCATAAGACAAAAGTACCAAGTAAATGGGTCCTTTGCGGCCTCCTTGAGCCCATCCCAGGTCCCGCCGACTTCCTCGTAGTGACCACCGTTTGAAACCTGGACGCGGTACTGTGCCATTTCAGACTCTTCCTGTGACAGCCACCTTGTGTTGTGCGGCCATGACGGGAGCAGGTAGTAGGCAGCTCCGGCTACAAGGATGGAGACCGCGCCCTCGATAATGAAGAACCACTGCCAAGCGTGAAGGGAGAGAAGGTTGTCCATGTTTTCCAAGATGGCGGCGGCGAGGAAACCGGAAAGAATGTTTGACATTGTGTTACCAGCGTGCCAGATGGCCATTCGCATTGGGTTCTCTTCTTTGGTGTACCAAGAAGATGTCACTATCTTGGGTTAGTCTAACAGGCTCGGCAATATGGTAGTTTGGTGGCGACAAGGGAACTTACTAAGCGTGATACCGGGGAAGAATGGGGCTTCGGCGAGACCGATAAAGAAGCGGCAGACGGCAAATCCGGCACCGTTAGTCATGGCAGGCATGCAGATGGTACCGATACTCCAGGCCATCATCATGGATGGGAGAAGCCATCTGGGGTCGGCTTTGGCAAGCCACAAGTTACCGGGGACCTGGCCAATGAGGTATCCGACGTAGAAGGTTGAGATGCCCGTGTTCCAGAGCGTGTCGGTCATCTTCAAATCTTCCTGGAGTCCAGCGAGGCGTGCGTTGGATACATTGATGCGGTCGAGATAGCTGGGAATGGTTAGTAAGCTGTGTAAGTGTATGTGGGGACTGTGGAGCCTCACTTCATGAGGAACATGAGGGTAATGCAGGGCATCAGCCTCCAGTCAAGTTTTGAAACAAGCTTCTTGTTCAAAGCAGCCATTTGTTCTGCGCTAAGATCGCGCAGTGTGTCGAAGCGGGCCTGGATCTGCTGAGGCGTGATCTGAGCATTGTTCTCAGGAAGCACCTCCTTGAACTCAGCATCGTCCATCTTCTCGTCAACGGCGTCAACATGTTTTTCCGTCATGTTGTCCGCTTGGGGATATCGATGGTTTCAAG
>Ga0265797_10007485_pt1 | contig 14926 bp, 13 predicted proteins | sample P2T30metagenome_FD_192433 | JGI IMG/M metagenome (GOLD analysis project Ga0265797, IMG submission 192433) | Plant litter microbial communities from East Loma Ridge, Irvine, California - P2 T30 | ecosystem: Environmental > Terrestrial > Plant litter > Unclassified | place: USA: California... | reverse complement strand
GCGGCATCGGCACGCAGGTCGTGCACGGCTCCGTCACGCGCCGCGTCGCGCTGACCAGCCTCTTCGACGACCTGGCGGAGAGCGGGCAGGTGCCGACCACGCGCCTCCTGCTGCACGAGGTGGTCGGGGCCGACGCCGCCGTCGCCGGCGCCCTGTCGGTGCCGGTGGGCACCGACGTCGCGCACGTCCGACGCCTGCGCCTCGCCGACGGCGTGCCCGTCGCCCTGCTCGAGAACCACCTGCCGCTCGACATCGCCGAGCTGTCGACGGCCGAGCTCGGCGAGCACGGGCTCTACCAGCTGCTCCGCGACCGGGGCGTCACCATGAAGGTCGCCGAGCAGCGCATCGGCGCCCGGGCCGCCACCGACGCCGAGGCCGAACTGCTCGAGATCGAGCCGCGCGACCCCGTGCTCACGATGACCCGGACCGCCTACGACGACTCGGGCCGTGCCGTCGAGGTGGGCACGCACTGCTACCGGCCCGACCTCTACTCGTTCAGCCTCACGCTGGTCGACAAGTAGGGCCGGCCGAGCCGCTCAGCCGAGGGTGGGCGCAGCCGCCGGGACCCGCAGCTCGCCCGTGACGTACTGCGCGGTGCCGAAGCCGAACGACCAGTCCTGCGGGCCGTTCTCGACGTAGCCGATGAAGACGTCCTCCCCCGCGACGCCGACCTCGCCGAGCCGCTCGGCGATGCGGCGGTACAGGGCCTGCTTCGCCTCGTCGGAGCGGCCGCGCTGGGTGAACACCTGGACCATGACGACGCCCGGGGTGCGGTCGAAGCCGAGGCCGGCGTCCTGCGCCACGATCCGGCCGGCGGGCAGCTCGTTCACCACCTGGAACCGGTCGCGGGGCGGGATGCCGTACACCTCGACGATCGCCTCGTGGATCGCGTCGGCGACGGCCTGCACCTCGCTCTCGGGGCGGCCGGCGTGGAGGTCGATGCGGACGAGGGGCATGGTGGCTTCTCTCTGTGAGGGGTGGTCGGTCTCGGTGGGGCGTGGACGTGGGCTCGGCCCGGTCAGCCGAGCAGCGGACGCTGCCGCGCCTGCTGCTGCCGGTAGTCCGCACGGGCCTGCTCGGTGCTCGCCAGCGTCGACTCCTGCGCCACGGGCACGTCCCACCAGCCCTCGCCGTCGGGCGCGTAGACGAGCGGGTCGCTGTCCACGTGGATCAGCGTGCTCGTCGTCGAGGCCTTGGCTGCGCGAACGGCGGCCGCGAGGTCCTCCACCGCCGACGGGCCCGGCTCGATCTCGACGACGTCGACCCCGTAGCTGCGGGCGTTGGCGGCGAGGTCGACCGGCAGCACCTCCTCGCCCTGGAAGTCGAGGGAGCCGGCGTCGAAGCGGCGGTACAGGGTGCCGAAGCGCTCGGAGCCGACCGTCTCGGACAGGTGCCCGATCGAGGCGTACCCGTGGTTCTGGATCAGGACCACGATGATCTTGATGCCCTCCGCGACCGCCGTGACGAGCTCGGTGTGCAGCATGAGGTACGAACCGTCGCCGACCATGACGACGACGTCGCGCTCGGGGGCCCCGCGCTTCACGCCGAGGCCGCCCGCGATCTCGTAGCCCATGCACGAGAACGCGTACTCGACGTGGTAGCCGAGCGGGTCGCGCACGCGCCAGAGCTTGTGCAGGTCGCCGGGGAGCGAGCCCGCCGCCTGCACGACGACGTCGGTCGGGTCGGTGGCCGCCTGCACGGCGCCGATGATCTCGGGCTGGCCGGGCAGCGCGCTGCCCGTGGGCAGGAGGGCCTCGTCGACGAGGTCGTCCCACCGCGCCTTCTCGTCGGCCACGCGACGGGCGTAGGGCTCGTCGACGTGGTGCTCCGCGAGCGCCGCGGCGAGCGCGTCGAGCGCCTCGCGGGCGTCGGCGACGACGGGCAGCTGCGAGCCGTGCTTGTAGGCGTCGAACGCGGCGACGTTCACGTTCACGAAGGTCACGTCGGGGTCCTGGAACGCCGTGCGCGACGCCGTCGTGAAGTCGCTGTACCGCGTGCCCACGCCGATGACGACGTCCGCCTCGGCCGCGAGGCGGTTCGCGGCGGTCGTGCCGGTCGCCCCGATGCCGCCCAGGTACTGCGGGTGGTCCCAGGGCAGCGATCCGCCACCGGCCTGCGAGGTGCCCACGGGGATCCCGGTCGCTTCGACGAAGGCGCGCAGCTGGTCCTCCGCGCCGGAGTAGAGCACGCCGCCGCCGGCGACCAGGACCGGCCGTCGGGCACCGCGGATCGCGGCCGCCGCCCGTTCGAGCGGACCACGCTCGGGCAGGGGGCGCCGGAGGTGCCACTCGCGCGGCTGCAGGAACTCCAGGGGCACGTCGATGGCCTCCGCCTGCACGTCCTCCGGCAGCGCGATGGTCACCGCCCCGGTCTCGGCCGGGTCGGTGAGGACGCGCATCGCGGCGAGCGCGATCGAGAACAGCTGCTCGGGTCGGTCGACGCGGTCGAAGAACCGCGACAGGGGACGGAAGGCGTCCGTCACCTGGAGCGACGTGTCGTGCGGCATCTCGATCTGCTGCAGCACCGGGTCGGCGACGCGCGTCGCGAAGGTGTCGCTCGGCAGCAGCAGCGCGGGCAGCCGGTTCGTCGTGGCCAGCGCCGCAGCCGTGAGCATGTTGGCCGCGCCGGGGCCGACGCTCGCCGTGCTCGCGTAGGTCGCGCGCCTCCTGTGCATGCGGGCGTAGCCCACGGCCTGGTGCACCATCGCCTGCTCGTTGCGCGCCTGCAGGTACGGCATGAGACCCGGGCGGTCGACGTGGTACTGCTTCAGGGCCTGCCCGACGCCGGCGACGTTGCCGTGGCCGAAGATGCCGAACATCCCCGGGATCGTGCGCTCGCGCACGTCGCCGTCGACGGTCCACTGCGCTGCCAGGAACTCGACGAGCGCCTGGCCGACGGTGAGTCGCTTCGTGGTCACGGTCGGGGTCCTTCCTCGGGGTCGCCGGTCGCCGCTCCGGCGCCGGTGCCGGTCGCCGTGTACGGCAGCCGGGGGTCGGGCTGCTGTGCGGCCCAGGTCTCGCGCACCCAGCCGTGGGCCGGGTCGTCGGTGATGAGCCAGGCCCGCTCCTCGTCGGGGCCCGCCATGACGTTCAGGTAGTACAGGTCGTACCCGGGCGCGGCGACCGCCGGACCGTGCCAGCCGTGCGGCACCAGGCCGACGTCGCCGGTGCGGACGAGCTCGTTCACCGAGATCGGCCCCGCGTCCGAGGCGTACGTCGCAAAGGCTCCGAACGGGTCGGCACCGGCCGGGGCGTCCAGGCCACGGGAGACCGCGGTCTCGAAGAGGTAGATCTCCTCGAGCCGCGACTCCTGCCCCGGCACGTGCTCGTCGTGCTTGTGCGCCGGGTACGACGACCAGTTCTCCGCCGGGGTGACGACCTCGCAGACGAGCAGCTTCTGCGCGCGCAGCCCGGCCGTGGTGCCGAAGTTGTGCACCTGGCGGGTGGAGCGGCCCGCGCCGCGGATCTCGACGGGCACCTCGTCGGCCCGGAGCACCTGCACGGCGAGCCGCTCCGTCGCGGGCGCCTCGGCGACGGCGACGCGACCGGTGCCCGTGAGGCGCAGCTCGGTGCCGACGCCGAGGTAGGCGACGTCGGTCGGGCCGTGGAACACGCTCTCGCGACCGGCGAGGCGGAACTCGCCCGCGCCTCCTGACGCGTCGGACCAGCTCACGGCGACGTCGCCCGAGAGCGGCACCACCATGCGCTCGACGTCGCCCGCGGGCAGGAGGCGCTCGGCCCCGTCCGCGAGGTCGGCCGTGCGCAGGCCCGTGTGGCGCCAGCCCTCGAGACGGTCGTCGACGACCGTCGACCAGCCGTCGCGGGCCAGCCGACCGGCGGCGTGGAACCAGCGGGGATCGGTGCTCATCGGTCGCCTCAGTTCTGCGGGAAGCCGAGGTCGACGCCGCCGTGGCTCGGGTCGAGCCAGCGCGCCGTGACCGTCTTCTCGCGGGTGTAGAAGTCGAAGCCCTGCAGGCCGTAGGCCTTGTCCGACCCGAAGATCGAGTCCTTGAAGCCGCCGAACGAGTAGTAGGCGACCGGCACCGGGATCGGCACGTTGATGCCGATCATGCCGACCTCGGCCTCGACCTGGAAACGCCGGGCCGCGCCGCCGTCGTTCGTGAAGATGGCCGTGCCGTTGCCGTAGGCGCTCGCGTTGATCAGCGCCACGCCCTCCTCGTAGCTCTGCACGCGGACGACGCTGAGCACCGGGCCGAAGATCTCGTCCGTGTAGACGCGGCTCGTCGTCGGCACGCGGTCGATCAGGGTCGGCCCGAGCCAGAAGCCCTCGGCCGCACCGTCGGGCTGCACGTCGCGACCGTCGACGATCACGTCGGCGCCGTCCTCGATCGCCACGTCGAGGTACGAGGCGACCTTGTCGCGGTGCTCGCGCGTGACGAGCGGGCCCATGTCGCACGAGCGACGGCCGTCGCCGATGGTGAGGCCGGCGACGCGCTCGCGCACCTTGGCGACGAGCTCGTCCGCGACGGGCTCGACCGCGACCACGACGCTGATCGCCATGCAGCGCTCCCCCGCCGAGCCGAAGCCCGCGTTCACGGCGCTGTCGGCGACGAGGTCGAGGTCGGCGTCGGGCAGCACGAGCATGTGGTTCTTCGCCCCGCCGAGGGCCTGCACGCGCTTGCCGTGCGACGCCGCCGTCTCGTAGATGTGCTTCGCGATCGGCGTCGACCCGACGAACGAGATCGCCTGCACCTCGGAGTGCTCGAGCAGGCCGTCGACGGCGACCTTGTCGCCGTGCAGCACCGTGAACACACCCTGCGGCAGCCCGGCCTCGCGGAACAGCTCCGCGAGGAACATCGCGCTCGAGGGGTCCTTCTCGCTCGGCTTGAGCACCACCGTGTTGCCCACCGCGATCGCGATCGGCACGAACCACAGCGGCACCATGACCGGGAAGTTGAACGGGCTGATGACGCCCACCACGCCGAGCGGCCCCTTCGTCGAGTACACGTCGACGCCCGTGGACACCTGCTGTGAGAAGTCGCCCTTGACCAGGTGCGGGAACCCCGTCGCGAGCTCGACGACCTCGAGGCCGCGCGTGATCTCGCCCAGCGCGTCGCTGAGCACCTTGCCGTGCTCGCTCGTGAGCAGCTCGGCGAGCTCGCCCTTGCGCGCCGCCAGCAGCTCGCGGAACCGGAACATGACCTGCTGGCGCTTCGTGATCGACAGGTCGCGCCACGCCGGGAACGCCCTCGCCGCCGCCGCGACGGCCTCGTCGACCTCGGAGCGGTCGGCGAGCGACACGTGCTTCGTGACGACGCCCAGCGCGGGGTCGTGGACCGGCGCGGTGCGCCCGCTGCGACCCGGGACGACGGCGTCGTCGATCCAGTGCCCGACGAGGGGCAGGTCGGTGGTGGTGTCGGTGCTCATGACGAAGGGGTCCGTTCTGCGAGGGAGGGGGTGGCGCCGGGGTGGACGAGGGCGGCCGCGGTGTCGACGGCCGCGGCGACGTCGCCGTCCGACGGGTAGAGCAGCGTCCGCCCGACGACCAGGCCGCGCACGCCCGGCAGGGCGAGGGCGTCCGCCCAGCGGGCGTAGGTCTCGTCGGGCTGCGACGAGGGATCGCCGCCGAGCAGGAGGGTCGGCAGCGTCGTCGACGCCATCACCCGCTCCATCTCGGCGACGACCGGCAGCTTCAGCCAGCTGTACGCCGACGAGGCGCCCAGGCCGGAGGCGATCGCGACGCTCTTGACGACCGCCTCGGTCGTCAGCTCGTTGCGCACGCGCCCGTCGACCCAGCCGCTCATGAAGGGCTCGAGCATGATCGGCAGCTGCAGCGCGGCGGCCTCGCTGACCGCCCGGGCGGTCGCCTCGAGGGTCGGCACCGTGCCCGCGTCGTCGAGCGCGATGCGCACGAGCAGCTTCGCGAAGTCGAGGCGTGCCTCGACGATCGACCGGGCGTCGTAGGCGGTGTACCGGTCGTCGAGCTCGAAGCTCGCCCCCTGCAGGCCGCCCCGGTTCATGCTGCCGACGACGACCTTGCCGTCGAGCGCGCCGAGCAGGGCGAGGTCCTCGACGATGTCGGGGGTGCCGAGCACGCCGTCGACGCCGGGCCGCTCCAGCGCGACCACGAGCCGCCGGAGCAGCTCGTACCGGTCGGCCATGGCGTCGGGCTCGTCGCGCACGCCGAGCGCTCCCCTGGCGGGGTGGTCGGCGGCCACGATGAAGAGCTTGCCGTCGCCGGCGAGCGCGGGCCGGCGGACGCGGCTCGCGAGGGTCTCGGCGATGCGCCCGGGGTGGGCGGCGCGGGTCTCGCGGAGCCGTGCGAAGTCGGCCGTGGTGGTCGTGTCAGCCATGGTGGGCCTCCTGCAGCGTCGCCTCGACCTCGTCGGCCGTCGGCATGGCGGTGGAGCACTCGAAGCGGGTCGCGACGATGCCGCCGGCGGCGTTCGCGAAGCGCAGGGTGCGGTCGAGGGACCAGCCCTCGAGGAGGCCGTGGCACAGGGCACCGCCGAAGGCGTCCCCCGAGCCGAGGCCGTTGACGACGTCGACGAGGTGCGCGGGCACCTCGATGCGCTCGTCGGCCGTCTTCGCCAGGACGCCCTTCGGCCCCTGCTTGACGATCGCGACCTCGACGCCGCGCTCGAGCAGCGCGTCGGCCGCGCGGTCGGGCTCGGTCTCGCCGACCGCGATCTCGCACTCCTCGCGGTTGCCGACGGCGACCGTCACGTGCTCGAGGGCCCTCGCCACCTCGCGCGTCGCGCTCTCGGGCGAGCGCCAGAACATGGGCCGGTAGTCGAGGTCGAGGATCGTGAGGGGACGACGCGCGCGCACCTGCCAGGCCACGTGGTGGGCCTGTCGGCTGGGCTCCTCCGAGAGACCCGTGACCGTCGTCCAGAAGACCCCGGCGTGCTCGATCGCCGCCAGGTCGAGGCTCGAACCCGTGATCGCCAGGTCGGGCGCCTTGGGCTGGCGGTAGAAGTACAGCGGGAAGTCGTCCGGCGGGAAGATCTCGCAGAACGTCACGGGCGTCGGGAGCCCGTCGACCGTCGCGACGTGCCGGGTGTCGACCCCGAGGCGCCCGAGCTCCTGCACGACGTAGCGGCCGAAGGGGTCGTCCCCGACGCGCGTCACCACGGCGGCGGCGCGGCCGTACCGGGCGGCGGCCACGGCGACGTTGGTGGCGCTGCCCCCGACGGACTTGCTGAACGACTCGACCTGCTCGAGCGGCACGCCGGCCTGCTGCGGGTAGATGTCGACGCCGACGCGGCCCATCGTGAGCACGTCGGTGGTCGTGGTGGTGGTCATGCTCGGCTCCCCTCGGTGCCGGGGCCGGAGGCCCGGGCGATGCGATCGCGGATCTCGCGCAGCTGGTAGCGGCTCACCTCGTCGACGGCCTCGTCCTCGCCGAAGACGCTCGACACGGCCACCGTGTCGTCGCGGTCGAAGAAGCCGAGCCCGGCGAGGCCGCCGAAGAAGGCGTCCCAGTCGACGTCGCCGTCGCCGATCGCCGAGTGCTGGTGCACGCGGGCGGCGTTGCCGGGAGGGTTCGAGATGTAGCGCAGGCCGTGCGAGCGGCGGTGGTCGTAGCTGTCGGCGATGTGCACGAGGCCGAGCCCCTGCCCCGCCGCCGCCATGATGCCGGCCATGTCGCCGCCGTAGTGGAACGTGTGGCAGGCCACGTAGGCGAGCCCGACGGACCTCGAGTTGAGCCCGCGGATCACCCGCAGCGCCTCGTGCCCGTCCTCGACGAAGTCGTCGGGGTGCGGGTCGATGAGCACCCGCAGCCCCTCGCGCTCGATGATCGGCAGCAGCTCCTCCATGGACCAGTAGAACTGGCGCTCGGACTCCTCCTGCCGCTCGGGGCGACCGCTGAACTCGGTGTTGATGGTCGTGACGCCGAGGCGCAGCGTGATGTCGATGACGCGCTTCCACTGCTTGACGGCCGCGCGCCGCGCCTCCTCGTCGGGCCCCGACCAGCGCAGCACGGGCAGCACCGAGGCGATCCCGACGCCGGCGTCGCGGCAGGCGGCCGCGAACGCGTCGACGAGGTCGTCGTCGGCCTTGGGGTGCCGGTGGAACGGGATGAAGTCCCGGTGCGGCGTGAGCTGCAGGTGGTCGTAGCCGAGTTCACGGACCTTCGCGGGCAGCTCCAGCAGCGCGTGCGAGTGGTGCAGCGGCGTGGGGTCGAGGGCTATCTTCACCACGTCACGCCTCCCCGCGGGCGGCGACGTCGTAGAAGGCCGGCTTCTCGAGGGCGTAGCGGACCTCGACCCGCTCGCCGGTGCGCTGCGCCTCGACGCCGGCGGTCGCGACCACGCTGGCGAGGTAGCCGTCCCAGGCGCTGGGCCCGTCGATGCCCCCGCGGTGGGCGGCGTCGACCCAGCGCTGCACCTGGGTGTCGTAGGCGGCGCCGAAGCGCTCCTTGAACGTGGGCGGCACGGCCACGCCGCTGCGGCCGGCCGACGCGACCTGGAGGCCCGCCTCTCGGCCGATCGAGGCGACCCCCCGCTCGAACACGGCATCGGTGGTGACCTGGTAGCCGAACTGCACGTTGACGTTGATCTCGACGACCGCGATCGTGCCCGACACGGTCTCGAGCAGCACGAGCTGCGGATCGGGCAGGCCGTCGGGCGCGAGGGAGTTGCGGCGCGGCTTCTTCACCTCGACCGCGGCGATCGGCTCGCCGACCACGAACGGCACGACGTCGATCTCGTGGATCACGGAGTCGAGGATCAGCATCTCCTCCGAGAAGTTCGGCGGGGTCGTCGCGTTGCGGTGCGCGCAGTGCAGGGTGAGCAGGGCCCCCTGGTCGCCCGAGGCCACGAGCGCCCGGAGGTCCTGGTAGCCCTGGTCGAACCGGCGCATGAAGCCGACCTGCACGTAGGGCCGGTCGAGCCGCTGCTCGGCCTCGAGCACGCGCAGCGAGGCCTCCTCATCGGTGGTCAACGGCTTCTCGCAGAGGATCGCGAGACGGCGCTCGAGCGCGGGCAGCAGGACGTCCTCGTGCAGGAACCCCGGCGTCGCGATGACGACGGCCGTGACCTCGGTGGCCTCGAGGGCCTCCTCGAAGCTCGCGGCGGTGACGGCACCCGGGGCGAGGGCGGCCGCGGCCGTGGCGCGCTCGGTGTCGGGGTCGACGACGGCCACGACCTCGGCACCACTGGTGCGGCTCGTGATCCGGGCGACGTGGTCGGCGCCCATCATGCCGGCGCCGACGACGGCGACGCGGAGCGGGGCGGGGGCGGTGGTGGTGGTCATGCGTGCTCCTTCTTCGGGGCGATGGGTGCGGTGCGGCAGGAGGCGGTGGGGCTCACGGGCGGGCGCTGGCGTCAGCGGACGCGGGCACGGTGCGAGCAGCTGACGATGTGCTCGCGCGTGCGGGTGGCGATTCCCAGGGGCAGGTCGAGCGAGGCGACGGGGAACATGTCCTGCTCGACGATCGCGAAGATCTCGGGGTCGAGGTCGGCCACGGCCTCGATGATCGGGGCGAGCTCGGGCACGCCGCGCGGCGGTTCGACCATGACGCCCTGGGCGACCGCGTCGCCGAAGGGCACGTCGTTCTTGAGCACCGTGAAACGGAGGTCGCTGTCGACCTGCTTGAGGTGGAGGTAGCCGATGCGGTCGGGCTGCTCGGCGATCAGGCGCAGGCAGTCCCCGCCGTAGTAGGCGAAGTGCCCGGTGTCGAGGCAGAGGTTCGTGTAGCGCGCGTCGGTCTCGGCGAGGAACCGCTCGGTCTCCTGGTAGGTGCCGACGTGGCTGTCGGCGTGCGTGTGGAACTGCTGGTGCACGCCGAACTCCTCGAGGAGGGCCTTGCCCAGGCGGTCGTGCCCGGCCCCGAGGCGGCGCCACTGCTCGTCGTCGAGCGTGCGCCCCTCGAGCACCTCGCTCGTGGCGTCGCTGCGCCACAGGTCGGGTATCACGACGAGGTGCTCGGCGCCGAGGGCCGACGCGAGCCCGGCGACGTCGAGGGCCTGCTGCCACGCCCGGTCGAACTGGTCGTCGCCCTTGTGGAACCCGGTGAAGACGGTGCCGGCCGAGAGCTTGAGGCCGCGTCGGCCCAGCTCGTCCTCCAGCTGGTGCGGGTCCGTCGGCAGGTAGCCGTAGGGACCGAGCTCGATCCACTCGTAGCCGGCTTGCTGCACCTCGTCGAGGAACCGCGGCCACGGCACCTGGCTGGGGTGCTCCGGGAACCAGACGCCCCACGAGTCGGGTGCCGTCCCGATGCGGAGGCCCGTGCGGTCCTGCGCGTCGCTGCCCTGGTGATCTGCTGTAGTGGTCATGCTCCGTCGCACCTCTCGTCGTCGAGTACCTCTGACGATACACCTTGTCACATTGTCAGGACATGTCTAGTCTCTCACCAGTGGTGCGCGACGGAGCGCACCGCACCACTGACCGATGGAGGAATCGTGGTCACAGACAACCCCGGCAACGGCACGCGGGTGGCTCTCCCACCGCTCACGCACGGGCCGCACTCGAAGCGCCTCGGCGTCATCGCCGTCATCGCCACCTTCGGCGGCCTGCTCTTCGGCTACGACACGGGCGTCATCAACGGCGCCCTCGAGCCCATGCAGGACAGCCTCGGCCTCACGCCGACCACCGAGGGCATCATGGTCTCCGCGATCCTCATCGGGGCCGCGCTGGGCGCGTTCACCATCGGCCGGGTCTCGGACGCGATGGGGCGCAAGCGCACGATCAACACCCTCGCGATCCTGTTCTTCGTCGCGGCGGTCGCCTGCGTCGTGGCGCCCACGTGGGAGTTCCTCACGGTGGCGCGGTTCTTCCTCGGCATCGCTGTCGGCGGCGCGAGCGTCACTGTGCCGGTGTTCCTCGCCGAGCTGGCCCCCACGGAGCAGCGCGGCGGCATCGTGAGCCGCAACGAGCTCGCCATCGTCTCCGGGCAGCTCGCGGCCTTCACCATCAACGCGATCATCGGCACCGTCTGGGGCGAGCACGACGAGGTGTGGCGCTACATGCTCGCCGTGGCCGCCCTGCCCGCCATCGCACTCTTCATCGGCATGATGCGGGTCCCCGAGAGCCCCCGGTGGCTCCTCGCGAAGGGCCGCGAGGCCGACGCCCTGGCCGTGCTGCAGCAGATCCGCGACCCCGAGCGGGCGAAGGCCGAGATGGCCGAGGTCCGCGAGCTGGCGCACCAGGAGGCCGAGTCCAAGTCCGCGAAGCTCGCCGACCTCGTCGCCGAGCCCTGGCTGCGGAAGATCCTGTTCATCGGCATCGGCCTCGCCGGGGCGCAGCAGCTGACCGGCATCAACTCGATCATGTACTACGGCACCCAGGTGCTCCAGGAGTCCGGCTTCTCGCAGCAGGGCGCCCTCATCGCCAACGTCGGCTCGGGCATCATCGCGGTCGCGGCGATGCTCGTCGCGCTGCGCCTCATCAACAAGGTCGGCCGGCGCACGATGCTCATGGCGGGCTTCGCGGGCGTCACGCTGTTCCACCTGCTCATCGGCCTGTCGTCGCTGCTCATCCCCGAGGGCATGACGCGCGCCGTGGTCGTGCTCGTCTTCGTCATCGGCTTCGTGGGCACCATGCAGGGCACCATCGGCCCGCTCGTCTGGCTCATGCTCAGCGAGATCTTCCCGCTCAAACTGCGCGGCGTCGGGATGGGCCTGACCGTGCTGATCCTGTGGATGACGAACTTCGTGGTGAGCCTCTTCTTCCCGATCCTCGTCGCAGGCGTGGGCATCTCGAGCACGTTCTTCCTCTTCGCGGTGCTCAACGCCGCCTCACTGCTCTTCGCGGCGACGAAGGTCCCCGAGACGAACGGCCGCTCGCTCGAGCAGCTCGAGGAGGACTTCAGCACCGGCAACATCTACGTGGTGCCCGACAAGCACTGACGACCCGACGCTCGGCCCGGGTCCGGCAGTGCGGCGGCCCCGAGCCGGGCGTCGCCGCCGGGTCCGGCCGTTGGTCAGCGGGCAGCGGCTCCGCGCACCGCGGCGAGCACGGCCTCCGCGACGACGCGCGGCGCGACCTCCGGCAGCCAGTGGCCCTCGTCGAGCTCGACGAAGCGGTACGGCCCCGACACCTGGCGCGCCGTGAGCTCGGCGGCGCGGCGGCCCAGCGCCGTGTCGTGCCGCCCCCAGAGGTAGCGGGTGGGCACGGTGACGCGACCGGTCGCGAGCGACGGGCGCGCGCCTCCTGCCGGCAGCCACAGGGCCCGGTACCAGGCGATCGCGCCGGTGAGGGCCCCGGAGGCGCGCATCGCGGCCGCGTACTCCTCCGCCCGCTCGGCGGGCAGGCCCATCCGCTGCAGCACGGGTGCCAGCCGGCGCCGCAGCAGCGCCTCGGGCAGCAGCGGCAGCTGGAAGAAGCCCATGTACCACGAGCGCAGCGCCTGCAGCGACGACGTCAGCGAGGCCGTCAGTGCCGCCGGGTGCGGCGTCGACAGCACCGTCAGGGTCGCCACGCGGTCGGGGTGCTCGGCCGCGAGCTTCCACGCGACGAGGCCGCCCCAGTCGTGCCCGACGACGTGCGCACGCTCGACGCCGGCCGCGTCGAGCAGGGCGAGGACGTCGGCGACGAGCTCGGTCGACCGGTAGGGGCGTCGACCACGGGGACGTGCGCGCACCGAGTAGCCGCGCTGCAGCGGCACGAGGCAGCGGAGCCCGGCGTCCTCGAGCCGAGGCACCACACCGCGCCAGCTCGCCCGCGTCGCGGGGAAGCCGTGCAGCAGCACGACCACCTCGCCGTCAGCGGGGCCGGAGTCGGTGACCTCGAACACGAGGCCGTCCCTGTCGTACCGGGTCAGGCGGTCCATCGGGCCAGCCTAGGCACGGGGCCGGGCCTGCGGCGCAGCACCAGGCGGGCGTGTGCGTCGCGCGCGGGCGTGCACGAACGCCCGGACGCGTCGCACTCGCCCGTGCTGCCGGGCCCGGGCGCCGCGCCCGACGCCACGCGGAACCGGAGGCCGCTCAGACGACCGTCAGGCCCTGCCGCACCGCGTCGAGCGTGCGCGCCAGCGCGATCGAGTCGTCGAGGCCGTGCACGGGCGAGTCCGTGCGCCCCTCGGCCACGAGCGCGGCGATCGCCGCCCCCTCGTGGGCGAGGCCCTCACGACCGCGCAGCCCGGTGGGGTCCTGCCAGGTCGCCGTGCTGCCGCCGCGCGTGAGCGTGAACGACGCCGGGAAGACCATGTGCTCGGTGAAGCGCACGACGCCACGGTCGCCCGAGATCGAGGCGAGCCCGTCGGTCGTGGTCAGGAGGCTCGTGGCGGCCGTCGCGAGCGCGCCTCCTGCCCCGGTCAGCACGGCCGCGGCCTCGAGGTCGACGCCGTCGGGACGGATCGTGCCGCGCGCGTCCACCGTGAGCGGCCGACCGATCGCAAACTGCGCGAACCAGAAGGCGTAGACGCCCGCGTCGAGGAGCGCACCTCCCCCGAGGGCCGGGTCGAGCATCCTGCCGCCCGCGGTGAGGTCGGCCTGCCAGCCGACGGCCGCGTCGGCGAGGCGCACGGCGCCCAGGTCGCCCGCCTCGAGCAGCGCCGCGAGCACGCGAGACTGCGGCAGGTACCGCGTCCACATCGCCTCGGCGGCGAGCACGCCGTGCTCGCGGGCGGCCGCGGCGACGGCCTCCGTCTGGGCGGCCGAGAGCCCCATCGGCTTCTCGACGAGGACCGGGGTCCCCGCGGTGATCGCAGCGAGCGCGTCGTCGTGGTGCCGGCTGTGAGGGGTCGCGACGTAGACCACGTCGACCTCGGCGGCCATCGCGTGCGGATCGGTGAAGGCCAGCTCGGCGCCGTGCGCGCGGCCGAACGCCTCGGCCCGCTCGGTGGTGCGCGAGGCGACCGCGACGACGCGCTGCGCCGTGTGCGCGTGCAGCGCGTCGGTGAAGTCGCCCGCGATCTCGCCCGTGCCGACCACGCCCCAGCGCAGGGGCGGGGCCGCCCGCAGGTCGAGGGGTCCGGGAGAGGGGAACGGCGCCGTCGTCGTCATGGCGCCACCGTAGCGGCGGGGCGGGGTCGCCCACCAGCGCGCCCGCTCGACGGCCCGCCCGCCCGTCAGGCCGTGCCGGCGACCCGCGTCGCGAACCCGGCCGCGCGCTCGCGCAGGGCGGCGACGCGCGCCCGGCGCGTGGCCTCCACGTCGTGGCCGAGGTACGCCTCGGGCGGCGTCACGTGCGCGTGCGCCGAGCACTCGAACCCGGAGCAGACCAGGGTGCCGACCGTGTCGCCGTTGCGTCCCGCGGCCCCTGCGCGCTTGGCGCTGAAGAACACGACGTCGACGGGCAGCCGGACGTCCTGGCACCACGTGCACTGGGCCCGGGTGCGCGGCGAGGCCTCGGCCTGTCGCAGCAGGACGCCGACCACGCGCTCGCCGACCGGCACGACGACGTACGCGCGACGGGCGAGCTTCGGGTCGCGCCAGCCGAGGAACTCGAGGGAGTCCCAGTCGAGGGCGTCGAGTCCCGGGGGCAGGGTGAGGTCGGAGACCTCCTTGCGGCTCGCGTTCACGAAGGACGAGCGGAGGGTCTTCTCGGACAGGGGGAGCATGGGCGTCACCGTTCGGTCGTGCCCGGGCGGCCGCGCACGTCGGCGCGGCGAGCTGCCCGGGCGGGCTCTCGAGGAAGGGCTCCGGCGGGGACCGCGACGCGCACCGACGCGCGGTCGGGGGTCGGGGCACCGGAGGCGCGACCTGCCACGGGCGTGGCGGGTCACCGGGAGAGGGCGACTACCTGCAGTCGACGCGCGGGGCGTCGACGACCTCCTGACGCGCACGGGCGGCGCTGAGGAGGGACGAGGTGCTCACGCGAGCACGGTACGCCCTGGCAGGCGTGGAAGCAACGGGTGGGGCCGTGGACCACGCTCGACGGGGAGGACGACGGGCGTCCCGCTCCCCCGCGCGCGCCCGCGGACGGCAGGAGGCGCGGTGCCCGCCGGCACCGCGCCTCCTGTGGTCGTCGCCCTGCCTAGAGCGAGGCGAGCAGCTCGTTGAGCGTGCTCGACGGGCGCA
>Ga0265797_10007484_pt1 | contig 14927 bp, 20 predicted proteins | sample P2T30metagenome_FD_192433 | JGI IMG/M metagenome (GOLD analysis project Ga0265797, IMG submission 192433) | Plant litter microbial communities from East Loma Ridge, Irvine, California - P2 T30 | ecosystem: Environmental > Terrestrial > Plant litter > Unclassified | place: USA: California... | reverse complement strand
GTGTCGCCCATCTGTTGAGCCGCTTTCAAAATCTCTGCGCCAAAGTGTTGAACGCGCTTACTGGGGGCGACGCCAGCCTTGAACAAGCAACCACGATAAAGACGTTAGTCTCCGGTCCTCCCCACCATGCCATCGCCGATCGGACCTGGCCAGCTTCGGAAGGCCCTTCTGGGGTGTGGAGTGGTGACAGCGGATCCCGGCATGGGAATTCGCATGCCACACGTATCGACTTTTGACCGTGGTGGTGTCCCTGCTTCCGCGGCATGCAGCACAGTTATGTATAAGAGTTGGGATGCATATAGTCGCGTTTCCGAGCCTGCGCGCCAGACGCCAATTCACGTGATATACCACCGACATCCGACGGGTATCCTCAAACATATCCAACCTGGCTACTCATGTGCGGGAGGTCAATGGTAATGAATGACGTCATCAGCTGCATGTCTTCGGTGAGAAAAGGTTAAGTTTAATATTATGAAACGAATGCACACGAGCCGAGGAATTCAAGAATACGATACAGCGTCTGACGACTCTCGCAAGGGTGGCTGGGAAGTCGGTGTGGCAGGTTTGGCTGCCCTACATGAACTTTGACCGGAATCGATCAGATGTTCCCATTCGAGCATCGCTCATGAACTGCGGCTCGGTCGTACTCCTAGTCACAACAATATAGTTCACTTTCACCTCTGGATCCAACAACGCTACCAACCTCGGGAGCGATCATGTTAGTGCCGCCCAAGTTATCATCGCTAGTCGTGAATTGCTAATGCATGAATAACCTCTTTCACATGCCTCCAAGCGCAGAGCTGGAAATCTGGCAAGTGTAAAGAATTCTATCCAAACGCCGTACGAGGTCTATGCAGAGAGTGACGAGCTTGCCAGAAGATTGTGATGTTTCCAAGCGAAACTCGAATCGCTGGAACTGTGCATCGCAAAAATAGACGTAGGTATCAGTGACAGGGCAACTTTGCGTATCCACCAAGTCGAGGCACGACTTACAACCGTGCAGGTGGCTACATAGTCTATATCATGTCAATTTGGTCGCCATGAGCGCTGCGTAACCTTCCCATGGCGCTTGCTCTACCTAGGTATGCTATGGTGTTGATAGAAAAATATAGAGGGGCGTGGACCAGAGGTGGTCGCTAGCGCCTGCCGCGGCGATTCTTCGGGCCGCGCCATTGATGGTCAGGTACGCGGCCGCTCAGCTCTACCAAACATTACACGTCTCCCAAGTCCGGCATCCTCACACAGTCACGCCCAAGATGCTCGTCTCCCTCACAGTCGGAAAGGTCGATGCTGGAGTAGCAGTGCTACTGACAGACGACAAGCGTCTTGTGAGCCCCTCAATGCCGCTCGGCGCTCAACGCAGCGCAAGCGCATCCTTGCTCTTCATCTGGCTGACGTAAAGGTAGATTGAGTTCCCTTCTATATTGCTACCGCCCGACATCTCGTCGGGCTCTATGGTGGATATCGATGTTGGAAGAAACTACAAAGCCGAAGCCGACGCCCAGAAGGCCTTCCATGAGCTCCAGTCGGAGATCTTCCGCACCTTTGGCCAGCGCACCCCCTCAGCCCCCGTCCTCAAATGCCGCAATGCCACGCAGACTTCAGTCGTTCTCGAGTGGGACCCTATCGATATCGCGACCGCCGAACTGCGCAGCCTCACACTATACCGCAATGGCAACAAGGCAGGCACAATACCTAAGCCCAGTGACGTGCACAGCACCAAGCTGAGTGGTCTGGCTGTCGACACGGAATATCAGTTCCATTTGGTCCTCAAGACGAGCGCGGGCACTTTTAGCAGCGAGAAGCTGTTGGTACAAACACACAAGATGACGGACTTGTCTGGTATCACCATCACGCCTGGCCACATGCCTGCTGCTCTCCGAGAGTCTCTGCAGCGGTCTGTGGAAAGAATCGGCGCCAAGATCGCGGACAATGTGCGCATCGATACCACGCACTTCGTATGCACCGAAGGCAGAGGGCCTGCATGGGAGAAGGCGGTCGAAAACAACATACCTGTAGTCGTCCCAGATTGGGTCATAGGCTGCGAGAGGGAGGGCAGAATTGTCGGTGTGAGGGGATATTACCTGAACGCGGACCCTAGGTTACGAAGCGTCGGTCCAGGAGGCTCCCAGCAACCCGCTCAGCAATCACAACAGCAGCCTCAGCAACAACAGCAGCAGCAGCAACCCAGAAGTCCCATCATGAGCCCGCGCACCGAGGTGACACCACCTACACCCGAGCAACCGAGGCGTGACCGCGATACCGACGGTGCAGCACCACCCCCTCCGCCACCCAAAGACGACGTTAGCGAGAAGAGCGAGCGAAACTCAGTGGAACCGAAGACGCAGACAGAAGAGCAGAAGGCTCGAACCGAGGATCTCAAGCCGCAAAACGGGAAGGAACAACAGCAAGAGGATAGCGAGGAGGACGAATCTGAGCCTGAGCCCAATGACGAGAAGTCTCTGGAAGCAAGTTTACCACAGAGACCAAAGCCAGGCCAAGCATCAGCTGAAGACGATGGCGATGGAGCCAGTTTCCAAGATGTGGAAATTTAGTAGAGGTATGAGAGGACATGTTGAATTTGGCATGCCACAGCGTGTCGACCTGGCTACCAATCTGCAGCATTGACTACAACCACAACTATAGCATTGTAATGATACCAATTCTCAAGACCACATTGCGGTTAAGATCGCAGTTCACGACCGTCTATTCGCGATCTGACTGCACTAGTCAGGGACATTATCCCGAAATCACGGACCTTGGCGCTAACGTACTCGAGCCCATCTCATTGGGCCAACCCATCATGTAGGGATCCCTAATTGACCCACGGGGGCTAAGATCTTACGCCCGGTCAAAGCATCATGGTCTACTTTATATAAATTCCGTCGTATGCCGCAATGTACCGATGTTCAGTAAATCCAGTCTTGCCATCTCCTGGACTGTGGAGCCGGCATCACAGCAATGTCTCTTTTTAAACTCCCCGATATCGTCATTACATTACAGGTCCCCCTTCTCTACCTACTCAACATCCTCACTCTTGCCACCGGACCCGATCACCGCCTCCTTCGTATCTCTATCACTCTCCCTCTTCTCCTTCTACTCGCCGCTCAATCTCTCTACAGAGAATGGGGCGATGCAGGTTGGGGCTACAATCTAGCAATCAACTGTGGAGTGGGCGCTCGTGTGTTCACCTATGTTGACTGGATTTTACTGGGGAGCCCCGACAAAGATGGATGGTACAAGCTACAATATGGAAAGAATACACATGACAAGAAGAATGACGACGTGAAGAAGCTGGATTACAGAGACAGACCCGGTGGTGCAGGGAGAAGTTTCTGTAGCAGAGCATGGTGGGCACTTCGTCTTTCAACATCAAATCGTTACACAGGTTGGAGTTGCCAAGTTAAGAATGTTTGCATGGAAGTACCGGGGGATTACCCTCGTCTGTAAGTCTACCCACCCTCGCATACTTCTTAACCCATCATCCCCGACTCAGCTAACCCAACCAAGCAAATTCATCGCCCGAAAACTCGTACGCGGACTCATCTTCTTCGTCATAAAAGACATTATAGTCTGCCACTCCGCCGCCTCCCCACACGGCTCCTGGATCGATATCCGCACGCAGAAACCACACCAGCCCTTCCCAGTTGACTCTCCCTTCCTCACTCGCTTCTACTACACTTGGCTTCACATCATGCTCACATTTACCACCATGGAGTTCTACAACATCGCTTACGGCATTGTATCTGTAGCCACCGATCTCGCCAACCCGCGAGACTGCCCCTCGATGTTTGGAAGGTTCCGCGATTTGTACAGTGTGCGTAGCGCGTGGTCGGTAGTGTGGCATCAGCAATGCCGTCGCATTTGCTCTCCTCTTAGTGTCTGGCTAGCGAGAGATTTGTTAGGTTTGCGGAAGGGTTCTTTTGCGTCCAAGTATCTTCAGCTTTTCGTCGCGTTTGGTATTTCTGGGTTGGTGCATGGGGTCGCGAGTATGTTGGTCAATTGCGAGTTTGACGACGATGGCGCTTTGAAGTGCTTTTTGTTGCAGGCTGCGATCATTATGGTGGAGGATCATCTTATCGACTTGGGGAAGGCGATGGGGTTCAAGGATGGGGTGTTTTGGCGTGTGGTCGGCTTTATGTGGATGGTGGGCGCGTTGGGATGGAGCCTTGAGCCGTGGGTTGGGAGGAATATTGCGAGGGGTGTTTGGGTGCAGAACAGGGAGTTGGATCTTTTTGGTATTGGGCCTGTGGTGGTTGCGTAGAATCCTGTTGCTGCTTTTTGGTGGAATTACTCGACGCGGTATCGACAATTCAGTGAAGCGTGTACGTTTTGACTAACTTGCCACTCGTCAATGCTTCGCCATGCATATAACCATGGATATATACGTCTCCAACGTATCTGAACTTATTGCTCTGACCCTCGGCACGGAGTAAGATAGGTGTGGAACAGCCAAATGGTACTACGACGATGTCATCGTGTCTCATGAAGCCAGTTCCCATGCCTAACAATCCGTCCCTCGTGATGCAGAAGGTTCTGCCCATCTATAGTCGAGACATGACGTTAGCACGAGTCCACTGGATTAGCACACAGATATGTACCATGCAGCAATAATGAAAGGAAAGACTAAACTCACCATTCGATCACCGAAATGCTTCTGTATGAATAGCCGCCGCTCGTTCCATGCTATCGTACCGGAAACCTGGTGTCGTTTGAAGCTGTGATCAAGCTGAAGACATGGAAATCGTTCTTGGGTCAGCGAGGAGAAGACGTGGTAGCAAGCCTCTGCCCAGGAGGCCTGCCATCCCGTGAGTATATGACCCAGCGAAAGGGTTAAGCAAAATACTTCCACGCATGGGTGCGATGTTTCTTCGCCTTTCCCGATGTTGAAAGAGGAGAGAAGTAGCGTCCGCCAATTCAAAAAAGCCATTAGATAATCCTGCAACGCGCATAGTGTACCCACTGCGATCCCAATTGTGTCTATTACGTCCACTTCAATGGCAGATATTTCAAGCTTCCGTAATCCGTCCGTGAGATCGCATTGTGCATGTGTGTTTCCTGCTGCAGAGTAGTCTTTTGCACTCAAAGAAGATGTTCCCGGCACATTTGCCCAATCGGGACACCATGTGGGTAAGTTGGCGGAGCTGACGTGAGGGGGGAAGTGGATCGCTTCGCGTATCATGTCGAGGCGACCTGTAGAACGGATGATCAGTGCGGCAACATCAAGGTATAGCGCTTTGATAGACTTGTCGTATCTGACATGAAGATGTTCGCGCACGTCGCTTGGCAGTAGACCCAGTACAGCGAAGATCTTGTCTCGTGGGTTCCCACTGAGTTTCCTTCGACATGCTCGCAGAACTTCGAGCAGAGAGTTCGGGCCCAGCTTCACAAGGCGCTCAACATCTGGGAAACTACTTGGTCCCGTCCATAAGTAAGAGTCGCTTTCATGTTGCCAAAGAGCGTCCGAAGCCTGCTTGTGTAGGTGCCAGGGGAGATTGGAGGCGCCGCAATAGACAATTTTTCTGCGCGCGTGATAGATCTCTTGCACAACCCAGAGCCGTTTCCAATAATCTCTTTCGAAAAGGAAACGCAAGGCTACACGATCGCCCTGATCTATCATATCAATCCATTCACTGGCTCGTCTTCCGTCTCTCAGTTCTTCCAACACTCGTATTGCCCGCGCACTATCATCCATCTCCGGTCCAAGCCAGATGGCAACATGCGTCGCTTTCGCATAGATTTGATCCATCAACTGAACCTGCGCGGCGCGCTCCTTCTCATCCTCTTGATTAATCGAGAGCCCATCTATCCAAACGAGAATGGGTCGGCTCGATTTACGAACGGCCATCAAGGCATCGTGAAGGCTGGCATTAACTACAAAATCATCGTCGCCCTCCAAGGTAATGGTCTTCTTATCGAATCCGTCCCCCCATGCATATGAGATCGCAGCGTACTTTGGGGGGTTGAGGAGAGAAGTGTGTATGATCTCACACTTCAATTGGTATGTCTTCTTCTTCTTCTTGGGGAGTAATTTGACTAGTCGGAAGTCGGCCGGCGCCTGCAAGCTTCTGTAGACAAATTGCTTTGCACTGTATGATCCGATAGAACTGCCCCTCACTGTCGAATGAAACTCAACAGGGGACACTTCGTGATACAGGCGCTCGGGGCGATGTTTCGGTGCATCGTCTGTGGAACATGACCTTGAGAGATCGCGATAGCCTTCGTGTGCATGAGGAACGTAACTTTCCATCCGAATGTGTCTAGCGGTAGGAGGCACAACCGCGGCAAAGTAGTGAGCTCCAAGAGGGACGGGATCAGACTGCATGCAAGCACGGTTGGACCGACTCATTTCTCCCTTGTAGTGGCGGCTCGGTTGCCGGTATCGTTCCCCTTTTGTTGCATTCTCCCTACTGGTTTCTGTGATGTTATAACCGTCTGGGTACAACAACTGCTCTTTTCGCTCCGATGACCTGGACTGCTGTTGATAGTATGACCCATAAGAGTTTTCGACCGCAGGGTAGCGACGATCAAAGTCGAAGAAAGCCTGAGGACGATCGTATTTGTCAGGCCGGCGTCCAGTGTACATTTTGACGCAGGGTCGAGAGGACAACAGAGCAGAACTTTGATAACTTAGACTTCAAGCTCGGATTCCATCCGCAAGGTCTGTAGTAAGCCGTGGAACTGATCAAAGATGTTGCTTGTAATGCAGCCTGGAGCGGAGGGTCTTCAGCCATCATTTGTCATATGTCAGCTGCAGCTTATTAGCTGTCTGTGGCAAGGATTTGATTGGATGAACCTCAATTGCTGGTAGCGTTCATATGCGCGATTGAACGAGGCGTATCTGGCAGCGAATTGGAATGCGATATGGTGCTCCAATTTATTGACGGGTTTATGCGATAGGACACATGAAGCTCAAGTTTCCGGACTTCTGGGGCCAGCTGTAGAAGAAACTGGCGGCAAAAAGTATGCGAATTGCCTTTCTATCTTGTAAAAAGATGAAGTTTCAGTGACGATGACCGTATGGCCAGGTAGATGATACTCGCTGCATATCAGCCTCGGTCTCAAGTGACCGTGCAGCATAATATGTCCCACAGCATATATTCCAGAACACCGTAGATGTATACATGCTCGTACCTTACTTTACACATGAAGAGCATATTTTCTTCCCATCTCGTTCTGTCTATTCGTACGCCCCCATAGCCTCACCCGCCCTTTGCTCAATATAGTACCCTGGATCCGGTCTCCTCGCAGCGCGCATTTGGTCCTTTGTCATTGGGTTCTTGACCTCCTTGACGTCGACCAATTCCTTTATCCTCATGATCTGACCAGCGACAGATTGTGTAACGGGGTGGTAGACAGTCGTCATGCGTTTGCGGAGACCGAGCGCCTTGAGGACTCCTTGCGTCTTCTCGGGCATACCAATGCCGGAGCGCATGAGTGTTATCCGGAAATAAGACATGGTGGGTATGTGATGTAGAGAGTTGGTGGCTTCGACGCGAGGTCTTGGTGCGTTTGCGAGTGGCTTTGGATGGGTTTGGTGTGGCGTTTGGCGTGGGCTCCGCGGCGACACAGAGTCAAATTAACTATCGATACGTCAGATTGAAGTGTTATTGTCTTGGGCAGCTTCACATACCGTTTGTGTGGCGATGTACCGTTGATGCCCGCCTGCGCGCCTGCGATTGTCACCACCAACTTTTCGGACTTCTGGAGACCTCGGAATGCGACGCTTGTCCCGAAATGGCCTAGAGTAGCGCGGGGCGGATGCCGAACCACGTGTGCGGGACCTTCACTCCTGTCTTCGCACCCATCCTGCATCATGAACATCAATCGCGTTATGGTCAGCTCAATCCCACCGGCGCCGTCTGGGGAAGGAGCGGTGAGAACCTATCGACAGGTGTCGTCACTACTCCACGCCGGTCGCCTTCCTCCCGCGCCCCTGCAAGCGGTACTGTGAATTTCCATCCCCGATGTGCATTCGGTACTCGGGAGGGACTGCACGTCCCTTTCTACAATACGGTGCATACGGCAAATAGGATCTGATGCCTGACGCTCCACTGGATGCGTCTGCCCGTTTGGCTGTACGACCCCAATTTCGGATTTCAACGAAACGACACATCGGTCCGATGCTTTGACGCTTCCAGCGGCACAGAAAGCCATGTCTCAAAAATCATATCTTTCGTCCAGTCTTTTCCTGGCAGATTTTTGGAAAGATAACGTCTCCATGTCGAATCTAGTATTCTTGTGAAACACCAAACCCGTTATGTCTGCAGTTATGTGTTTTCTGATGCACCTTCCGTCAATAGCCCGTCACTTTATATCCGCTATCACGAGGGTCTCAAATCATCATTCATGGCGCTGTTCTCCGCATCGGAGTACACTAGAGGTCCAAACGTGCCTCGCTAATAGGACCTTCGCGTCGATACGCCTGATGCACAATCCGCATTATGCGGTCATGCAAGATACCGCGATCTGCATACCAAACGGATAGCGATGAAGAAAGGGTATTCGAAGCAATGACACCAACGATTCGTTCCACATGCACCTGGCCTTACCCCCGTCACCAAACGAAAAAGGTAGCAACGGTACGGTACCTCAGGACTAAATGTATTGTGACCGTCCCCACAACCCGGTTGGGCCTGCCGACGGCACCGAGCGTGGGATCTCGTTATCTCTTTGTTGACTCTCGGGTAGTCAACACTCGAACAGACGAAACGATGTACATGCCCGTCGGCGGGAGGAAAGCCAACATGACCAACAAACTCCTGATTCAAATGCATTTGTACCGTTTGAACGGCCTCATTGACCGGTCTCTTGGGACTGTACGTTCGACTGACATATGAAGGCATAAAAGACTTCTTTCTGGACGTAACAGCTTCCATCATATAGACCCATATTCCAGAGTCGTCTGTCACTTACTTTCAGTAGACCTCAAAGACACTACATGTGGGTTTGACGTGGACAGTAAATCCAGTCAGCAACATCTCATATTCGCTACAACCCGTTATTTTGAAGACACATCAACTACAACTCCATCATGACAGGTAAACCTCTGAACCCTTGCAGACACCCCGAATAAACATACTGATATATAAATAGCACTTTACACTCTTACACAACCCCACCCGATCCATGCGTCACCGGCATCACCGCCCGCCCCAACTGCCATCCCGACACTGGTCTACCGCGTTCATCGCACCAGCTCGCAGACCCGCTACGCCTTCTCCACCGGCTTCAGTTCCAAGAACCAAACCACCATCGTCAACTACACATCCGCATTATCCCGTTTTGGTCTCGCCCACCTGAACCAACAAACCAACATCTCTTCCCCCTTCATCAGCGTGTACGACAACCTAGCTCATGCGGAAGCCGTTGCCAAGCACTTCGGAGAGCGCTATGGCGAGGACACCTGGGTTGTTACCGTAGATCCCGCGCACTTTGCTAGAGGTCCAGTGTTTCGTGCGGCGGATCTGCTGAAGGATGCCGCCATTGGCAAAGAGGTAGCAGCGGAGTGGTTGCATTATGGTGAGTATCTGGTCATGTATCGCATTCCACCGCAGGCGATACGAGATGAGACGCCTGTCTGTAGGGGTACGGCTCAGCGGAGGGCAGTGGGCGTGATCGGTAGTGGAAAGTAAAGTGTGTTGATGTCGATGGTAATAATGATGTGATCAGAGGAGTTGGGCGTATATCGGTCGCTGGGTAGCCTTAGCGAAACTACTGTATAATCTCCAAATCTCTTTCCTTACTGTTGGAATATTTCTCTCTGCTAGTTGGTATCCGCTAGGTAGTCCATCTCTTGATCACGAATCCCGTTCCTTCGCAATCTCGCTATAGCTTCCAAACCGTCGAAGGCCTGATTGAGGCACCAGTCCATCCCGAACCAAAGTGCCTTAGCAGCTAGCCATAGAGGAAAGTACTGCAAACCATGACTGAGCGCTTCTTTGGGCGGTGCAACCGGTATTGTACTCTTGCAAGCAGCAAGGCTGTTCTTTCGCAGCGACGCATGTGACCTTTTTTCGCGTGGTAGGCGCACTTTTGGGACGAAATCAATCTGGGTCCTTGAGCGAGGGAGTTGCGAAGGCATCTTGAGAGAAGGAAATGCGGTGCATTTACTGTCGTATTTGTTTGTGAATCTTCTTCATCCGTCTTGAAGTGGTGCTATAATCTAGCAATGGTCGGAGTGTGCGAAAGAAAAAAAGAGACAAGGACTTTGCATTCGCACCATGAAATTTCGTGCGCGTGTGACTCCAGATTTTTCTGGGTGTGAGTTACATTGGAGCGTCTTTGATAGGGCCCATATGGTGGCTGGGAAGTTCGCGAAGTTTGGTACCCATGAATTAGTGCAACCTTGCTAGCCAGTACTTGACCAAATAATTGACTCAAAACACACCTGGATATATTTGCAATGAAAATATAAAGAAATTAACATTACCTTCAAACCTCAACCGCGCACTTAAGACATCTACCTGCCTACCTAGGTATGCCGGAGAGTCGCAAGGCAGCACTGTCTGTGCGCGGGCCAACCCGCAGATGGCTGCCTAGGTATCTAGGCCTAAACTCTTGTGACATGAAAGCTATAAACGCTTCAAACCTCGTATCGTTACATCAATCATCAATCAAGCTGTTATATTTCGAAACAATTGCATTTGCATCTCATTACAAACTCTCCATCCATATCTCTACGCATTTGGCATCAATACATCTTCCTTTGCGCCCCCGATGACTACCACCGTCAAAGAATGGATGGGCAACCTCTGCATCTATGAAGACGATGAGTTTGTCCGCCACAGGAACTGGGGATTTACTATTTATCGTACGGGCTACGGACCTTCATCTGACCAGCAATGGCAGCAACTTCTCCAAAAGATCCAAACAGATGCGCGCGAAGGGGCTTTAGACGCGACTGAAACCGAAGAAGACGATCCTGGCTTCCAACGATTGTGGGCGCTCTTCCGCCTCGATGCGCGCTCAGACCTTGCTCTGGCTGGTCTCGATATGGATCAACTTCGCGAGCTGTACAACAAAGGCGAGGGCGAACAACCGATGAATACGGACTACAACATACACCGCATATTCCTTTTCGCCGATAACGAAGTTCTATCAGACCCCACTGCTTCCATCATCAAGGCTGTCGATGCCGACTACCGTCCAGAAGACTATGTCTCGCGAAACCCGCGAGTTGGTCGGCAACGTTACTTTGGCTGGATGCCAATAAAGGCTGCTAGCGTGGCAGAATTCTGGAATCGATTACAGTTTTCCGACATGAGTATGATCGCCCCTCCAACGATCGGGGGAAGTCACTTGGTGATTTGGGATGGAGACACCTGGAAATGAAGCGTGTAGGACCTAGAGACAGTTCAATCGATTACAGCTTATAGGCACAGCTCACTAATCTAACCCAAGCTTTCTGAGTCTGTCTTGGCCGTGTCATCATCGTCGCCGCAGACTAATGCACCTTTTGACGTTTCTCAGCTGCTCTGATCTTTTCCATTACCCTGTCGTGCAGTGCTTCCGATGTCATCCAAAAGTTGTCATCCGTTATGAACCATCTACACATGTAAGCGCCCTCGTAGCCCATAGCAGCCAGAACCGCCACTAAGTAGTCCAGTTCATCTACAACAACGCTATTAGAATGTGTCGTTACTAGTACATGAAGCACTTACATTCATTATCTATCTCGCATTTGACAATATAGTGAAAGTCGACACCGTGTGCCTTGAAGTATTCCTGAAGGCTGTGGAGCGAAAAAGGGAATTTGAACTGCACACCGTCATGAACGTATTGAACGCTCACCTTTTTGAGCTTGCGGGGGAAGTTTAGATCGTCTTGAACAAGTTCCCGTAGCTCCGCGGTGTAGTCGACATTGGCGTTCATAGCGGATCTATCATACCTTAGTCTTAATTCGACTAAATTCGGCGGCACTAGATCACGGAGCGATCGGGCAGGTTCTGGCGTCTCCGGTAACTCATCGTAATGGATTCCTCGTTGTTTGCCCACAACGGCAGTGTAGTGCAACTCCAGTTCTTCTAGTTCTCCCATTTCAGTTAAGAAATAATTTCGCGGCCATTCATCCGTCCAGGTAAGTGCACCGTCTTCCTCGGTCCGAAGTTCGAGCTTTTTGAGGGTTTCGGTATGTGATCTTGCAGCTTCGAGGAGTGTGGAATGCCAATCCACTATGTTGTCATCGGGTTTATCGGGTCGATCACATCGGAAGCTTGACACAGTCGCACATGATTGTAACAACTGTGTTATGTGATTCAATGGCGGTTCGGACGGCGAGATGATGGAGATGTTTTGCACCTTAGACGACCTTGGACGTATATCCCAACACCCATGATCGATGCCAATTGTTGGGACACCGTATGATATGTCGTGAAGCTCCAAGGTCCTGAGCGATGGTAGATGTAATACAGGAGCTATCTTAGCCATGGGTATTCCTGTCATGTCGAGTGACAGAAAACAGAGTTTTGCGAACCCAATTGATGCATCGGCTGGTGCACTCATATGCTGCTGGGCTGCGTGAAGTAAAGGAGTAAGCCAGAGGGCCCGATGAGGCCTATGTGCATCGTCTTCAGGTACTGAATGAAACCCATGCCTACGCAGATCCCACAATGGAGTAGTAGAGCAGTAACCATGACTACTATAACGGTGATGCAATCTGGAAAGGACTTGGAGAGAGGTGCGAGCCTCCAAGACAAGAAGCGCTAACTCTACTCCTTCCGGATAAAGTGCAACAGCCTCGACCAAAGTGCTTTCGTAAGGAAGGGATAATGTCCGGATACGTGCAGTCATCTCTGCCTGGCTCATGCTCAGATCGTTGCCACTTGCAGAATTCCTGTCGCAGAATCCGCCGATCGATAGCTCGCGAATGTATGATGCTATTTCAGGATGGTCGTGTAATGTGTGGAGGAAGCCGCTTGAGTTTCCGGGATTGGAGACCTGACAGCTCTCATAGAGGAATCGCATACCGAAGGGATACAGGTACTTGCAGGTCCTAGCAAGAGCGGCGAAAGTAGACCTTGCTGAAGCTCTATCACAAGTCGATCGCTCAGATCCATCCCACGGGAAAACGCGCTACACGAGTGAGAAAAGAAGTTAGTACATGCAACACATCTGCTTGTGTGAGAAAGGTCGTCGTTTGACCGTACTTATAACAAACCCGGTAAAGCCAAACACTACGAATGCCTCGAGGATATAGCACAAAGACTACCTCGAAAGTAACGAGCTTTATCTCTGAGCACAACTTACCTCGCATATTTCCAGGATGAGCTCGTCTGGAAGAGGAGCTAGTGGATTGACGATGGTATCTTTCGACGCTATGGGCGCAGACGGACAGCGTGGGGCCTGAGAATCAGTCAGCGAGTGCAATGCGGTTGGCAATCGTTTGGCAATCGGTGCAGAAGTCGGTCGCTTTTGACATAGTTGGTTTTGCTCATCGGAGGCCTTGCGGCTGCCTTCGCGACGCTTCGAAGGCACGTGCACACGCAATGGAATGTCGGAATTCTGTACTTACTTCCATGGTCTTCTGGTCGGGCAAGTTTGTCGTGTCAGAAGTTGTGGTGAGTGTCTCTTGTTCGGCGTCAGACACGACAGCATGGTTGCCTAAAGTGCCCCACTCCAGATGCGGTGTGACTGCCGTCGGAAGGAGGACCGAACAGGAGGACCGAAAAGAGGATGGTAAAGGGCTGTGATGAGCAACGTCACCAATAAACCAAACACGAAAATACAAACCGCAATCGCGAATCTCGAATAACAGATTCAAGTTTACAGATCTCGTGTTAACCATGTTAAATCGACGACGCTGCTGTCATTATGGAATCTGTCGTCTTTGTTCACATATCAAAACTGGAAACGCAAGTCTGCGTTTACATTTGAACTCGTTTTTTTTGTAGTTTCGAAAGGTTACTGAACTGTATTTCGCGCATCACACTTTGTATGTATCTATCAAGTACCACTCAAGAATGACAGCCGTCCTCGGCTAGACCTGCAGAGCCCCGTGTGTACCGCCCAAATACCATCTCGCCGAGAAGTACGCTTCCCGTGACAGCAAATAGGAAGCCGATGTTGTAAGTCATAACAGCAAGCATTCTACTTTGTCGTTAGCATCTCAGCTCTCAAAGGTTTCGTTCACGAACGTACAATACGTAGCCGATCAATGCTCGACTGAACTCCAAAGCAGCGCTTATGCTATCCTTCTTCAAACTCCAAGGGGTCTGCGCTACCCAAAACATCTTGCGTGATGCAGTCGAGCCCCGTGTAATACCAGTCTCCTCCGCCGCAGTTGGTTGTGGTACGACTGGGCTCAAAGGCTCAATCTCTTCCCTGTCCTTCTCATCCAGTTCGAGAGGCTGTTGTCGCAGCGCACGGCTCCATTGTCTTGCGTGACCACGGGCACTGTGGCTGGCCAGTTTCTCCGTATTGGGTATGAACTGTGGTGCGCTCTCGGCCTGCCGTTGCATCCTCCATTTTCTCTCCAGTTGGCTCTTGAAAGCACTCAGAAAACGATTGAAGATGCCCAAGGAGAAGAGGAAGAAGATGGTTAGCACATAGGTCGCCGTTGTTGTCGTCGTCCATTCTGTGAACCAAAGTGTGACGCGGGTGCTGCTCGAGAAGGTCGATGCCATCCCCGACATGTCCATTGCTGACATTGATGCCCCGGGACGCATGGATGCCATGAGGTGTGCGTGAGCACCAGCGGAGGTGGCTGAAGGCATATCCATGTTCATGTCTGTGTCCGTGTCGATCGATATAACTCGTGGCAGAACAGCTTGTGTGAACGTTTCAGATGAGAAAAAGAGGGGAGAACGTGGAAGACTACTCTTGTAGTGGAAATGAAGATGCCAGCCGTCAGCTGTCAGACTATACAAGATCGTGTTTTCTGGGTCTAAACCATCGTTAAGAGAGTTAAGAAGCACGTCGGCCAAGAT
>Ga0265797_10007483_pt1 | contig 14928 bp, 14 predicted proteins | sample P2T30metagenome_FD_192433 | JGI IMG/M metagenome (GOLD analysis project Ga0265797, IMG submission 192433) | Plant litter microbial communities from East Loma Ridge, Irvine, California - P2 T30 | ecosystem: Environmental > Terrestrial > Plant litter > Unclassified | place: USA: California... | reverse complement strand
GGTGATCTTCATCGAGCCTTGGATCAATTGTTTGATGATGCCGTCATCGACAGGAAACGAAGTCGGCCAACCCGGGTCCGCGCCCTGATCGGGCAGATCGAGTTCAAACGTTGACTCGTCGACGCGAGTACCACCCAAGGTCACAATGACGCGAGCATTCGCAGGGACAATACGGCCATCCGGCAGCTGAAAAGGCGTGACAACCTGAACAGCAAAGGACTTCCCGGCATCCTGATCATAGTTGACCGAGGTGACCGAGGTAGTGCCGACAAGGAAACGCGCCCGCCTGAGCAGGCTTGGGTCCAGCTCGGCCTGTACATGCACGGCCTGGGAAAAGTGCTCGACATGCCCGGAGCGGTTTTCCACTTCATCGAGCACCTCATAGCGTATCGGTATGAGGCCGCTGCCGGTGCCGATGACACTTGCCGGAACTTCCACTTCAATCGGCTTTGCGCCGCTGGCGTGGTCGTCATCGAGTGTGAGAGCCACCACCTGCTTGATCGTGTCCCAGTACAAAAGAATCTTATCGCGCACACGTTTACCGGGGTAATCGAGAGTGAACACTACGCCCTGGGTGGCGCGCTCCGGCGTCAAGACTGCGTCCGGCGCTGCCAGGTCGTCCGGTAAGTTGAGCAGCAATTTGTCGTGGTAACCCAGCCCAGGCTGTTCATCCAGGCCAGGTCGCGTTGTCTTGACGAAGACAGTCAGGTCATCTGATGTACTTGGCGTGCCAGGACCATTACGGACAACTCGTACAAACACAGGAAAGGATAACCCCCGCGGTATACTTTCCTCATTGATGGCCAGTTGAAAAAAGTTTTTGCCTGTTTCCTCTGGTTTGACGATGTGAAATCCCAGGCGCACTGTACGGCTGCCGTGGAAGTACTCGCAAGTATCGCCCTCGTTTAAATTACTCCAGCGCGCAATGGTTACATATAGGTAAGTCTCGAGATGCCGCGCGCCCAGGCCCAAGTTAGCCCCCGCCACGTTGATCACCGGGTTGGAGTAGGCCGGCAGGTCGAGATCATTGCGGGGAGTGGATGAGCTTCGCGCCACCGGAAAATATTCATCGGGCGCCGGTAGTTTGGACATGGCTGAACTCCTTGGTGGGGCCTGGATGGCTGTGCACAAGGTAATCAGACGCTTGAAGGGGGCTGAGGTCTAGCTGTGAGAATTGACAGTGGCGACAAACGGTTATGGACTGGCACTTTGAAAGTCACATCAGGGTCAACAGCATCAGCACAAGATAACGCGCGCCTTTGGCTACAGTCACGATCAATAAAAACCGCCACAACGGCTCACGCATCACCCCGGCCACCAGGGTCAGCGGATCACCGATGATCGGCAGCCAACTGAGCAACAACGTCCAATGCCCCCAGCGCGCGTAACGCCTGCGGGCTTTGTCCAGTTGCCTGGCATTCACCGGAAACCAGCGCCGCGCCTTGAAGCGCTCTACCGAGCGGCCGAGCAGCCAATTGACCACCGACCCCAGTACGTTGCCCAGGGTGGCAATGGCCAGCAACAGCCACAGGTTGTAATGCCCGTTGAGCAGCAGGCCGACCAGCACGGCTTCCGATTGCAGGGGCAATAACGTCGCGGCGCCGAATGCCGCGAGGAACAGCCCCAGGTAACCCATCAGCACCGGTCGAGGTGCCGATGCGTCGGACGGGCTCGTTGCACAGGGGTTTTCATGGTCGATCTCACTGAACGCACGGCATTGGGCAGTAGGGCGGGCATTTTCCCTGATGCGGGTCAGTTAAGCGAGAGAGGCGGTCAATCCCGCAGGTTTTCCAGTCGGTGCTTGAGCTGGTCCAGCGCGATGCGTGAGAGCTCGAGCATGCGTTCATGCAAGGTCACCAATTGCAGCTCGGTCTCGTACATCAGGACACGCTTGAACACAGTGCCTCCCTGATGCGCTTGCAGGCAGTAATGCAGTGAGCCGTCGACCGCCAGTGAGGTGAACGCGGTTTTGAACTCGTGGGGGCAGCGGGCGATTTGTACGCGATAACTCAGCGGGACGCGGACGCCCAGCAGGTCGATGATTTCGGTGAACCGCGTGCCGACCGGTACCGGGCCGCGGGTGCCGGTGTCGGCGCTGAGGGAGGTGGGGTGCCATTCGTGCCAGCGGTCGGGCTGGGTGACGTAGTCGTAGACGGCCTCGATCGGGGCCTGGATGAAGCGTTCCTGACTGATTCGCTCCAAGCGGACCGATTGCTCAGTTGCGTGCATGACACACCTCCTGTGTGGCGAGTTTTACACTAGGAGTTGTGAGAATAGCCCGACTCCCGTGCTTTGCACGGGAGTATTCGGCCCTGGATCAACGCACTTTGAAGCGCCCCATCAAGGCAATCACCCGGCCATTGGCGTCCAGCAGGCTTTGGGTATTGCTTTGCGTGACATGACCGCTTTCTACCAACTCTTCAACCATCTGTCGGATCTGCACCATGCTGCGGTTGATCTCTTCGGTCACCGCGCTCTGCTGCTCGGCGGCCGTCGCGATCTGGGTGCTGAGGTTGTTGATATGGCTGACCGAACCGGCCATTTCATCGAGTCCGGTGTTCACCCGCTCCGTGGCATCGGCTGCCGACTGGCAGCTGGCCTGGGTGTTTTCCATGGCGGCGACCGATGAGCTCACGCCGGTGGTCAAGCGCGCAAGCATTTCGTTGATCTGCGAGGTGCTGGCCTGGGTCCGTGCGGCCAGCGCGCGGACCTCGTCGGCCACCACCGCAAAACCACGGCCTTGTTCGCCGGCCCGCGCCGCTTCAATCGCGGCGTTGAGCGCCAACAGGTTGGTCTGGCCGGCGATGGCGCCGATCACGCCGAGGGTTTCCGTGATACGCGCGGCGTCCTGGCGCATGTTCTCAACGGTGTGGGTGGCGCTGGCAACCTCACCGATCAAGGCGCTGACACTGGTGGAGGCTTCGCCCACCACCACCCGGGAGCGGTCGGCGTGTTCGTTGGCGCGTTGGGTGAAGGCGGCTGTTTCAGCGGCGTTTTGCGCGACGGTGTCGGCGGTGGAGCTCATTTCGGTGATGGCGGTCACCGTCTGGTCCGTTTCCGAGGCATGGCGCAACAGGATCTGGTTGGTGTGCGCCGAGGTTTGCTGCAGTTGCGCAAGGCCCGAGGACATGGCGCCAGTGGCCTGGGTCACTTCGCCGATCATGTCTTGCAGGTAGACGATAAAGCGGTTCACCGAGTGGCCAATGGCGCCCAGTTCGTCTTCGGCGCGGATGGTGATGCGACGCGTGAGGTCGGCGTCGCCGGCAGACAGCGCGTCGATGTTGCCCTTCAGCGCTTTCATGCGCTGGACCAGTTGGCGAATGGCATACGCCGCCAGCAGCACCAGCAGGATCACCATCGGGATTTGCAGCAGCGCCAGGCTGCCGAGCACGTCATTGCGCTGGGCGGTGATCAGCGAAGTGGGCAGGGCCGTCGCCAGGAACCACGGGGTGCCTTCGATCGGGCGCATGTAGAAGGTGCTGGCCACGCCCTGGTTGTCGAACTCGGCACGTTGCAAGGCCTGGTCCCGATGGGCGAGGGCTTTGCTGATCTGGGCGGCGAAGGCCGAAGTGCCGGTCAGTTCGCTGATGTTCTTCAACACCACCGGGCTGCTGATGCGCGAGCTGTTGCTGATGATCTTGCCGTCGCCTTCGACGATCAGCATTTGCCCGCCGATGTCTTTTTCCTTGCTGGCCACCAGGTCATTGAAGAAGCCCAGGGTCACGTCGATGGTCGCCACGCCATAGGCGGCGCCGTCACGCTGGATCGCCATGGCGCAGTTGGTGCGAGGCTCCTGGCTGGCGTCGTCCTTGTAGGCCGCGGCCCAGGCGCATTGGCCACGGGGCGAGGCGAGGCCGCCCTTGTACCAGCTCTGGTCGTAATAGTTGGGCGCCGCGTCACTGTTCCAGAAGGTGTTGACCGCCAGCTTGCCCGAGGCATCGCGGTGCCAGAACGTGCTGTGCTTGTTGCGCCCAGGCGTGCGCTGATTGGGCAACGGCCAGATACCGCCGCCGAACACTTTGAGTTCGCCGTATTGATCCACCAGGCCAGGCAGGACCTTGTCGATGGCGTCGCTGTCGAGCAACGCAATGGTTTGGGTGATGCTGCGTTGCTGGGCCTGAACCTTGTTCAGTTCGCCCTGGATCTGTCCGGCCACTTCGCCGACACGGTTGAGTACCACCTGTTCTTCGGTGTCCTGCAGCTTGGGCGCGACCAACTGGCCGATGCCCACGACGGTCAACACCAATAACACCAGGACGAACAGCACCAGGAACAGGGTATAGCGGGCTTGGATGGAGCGCAGTGGGGGCATGGGGCCGTCCTTACGAAGCGTTATTGTCGACGCGGCTTTTTTAGAGCTTCGTAGGGCTATCGGCTTGGAAGCAGCCAGCTTTAGGTACGTACGTGCAAAGAAAGTGCGGGCGCCGGGGCGCGGCGCCGCAGGGTCAGATGTCCAGCATGGCCATGACTTCTTCGGGGTAGCGCAGGCCGGCGGTTGCGTGGGCCGGGAAGATCGCGGCCAGTGACGCCAGTTCGGCCGGGCTGAGGCTGACCGACACGGCCGCCACGTTTTCTTCCAGGTATTTGCGTTGCTTGGTGCCCGGGATCGGCACGATGTAGTCGCCTTGAGCCAATACCCAGGTCAGCGCCAGTTGACCGGCCGTTACGCCTTTATCGGCTGCCAGCGCTTGCACCTGTGCGACCAGTTGCAGGTTCTTCGCAAAATTCTCGCCCTGAAAGCGCGGGTTGAAACGCCGGTAGTCCTCGGCATCGAAATCTTCCGGGCTTTTCAGTGCGCCGGTCAGAAAACCCCGGCCCAACGGGCTGTAAGGCACGAAGGCGATGCCCAGGCGCTGGCAGGCGGCGAGGCAGCCGTTGTCTTCCTGATCGCGACTCCACAGCGAATACTCACTTTGCAGGGCGCTGATGGGGTGAACCTTGTGCGCCCGCTCCAGGGTGGCGGCCGATGCTTCGCTCAGGCCCAGGTAGCGCACCTTGCCCTGTTTCACCAGCTCGGCCATGGCGCCGACGGTTTCTTCGATGGCCACCTCGGGGTCGATGCGGTGCTGGTAGTACAGGTCCAGGGTTTCAATGCCCAGGCGTTGCAGCGTGCCGTCGATGGAGGCGCGCACGTACTCGGGGCGGCCACACACGCCGCGCAGCGCGGGGTTTGCCGGGTCGCGCAGAATGCCGAACTTGCTGGCCAGGAACACCTGGTCGCGCTTGCCGGCAATGGCCTTGCCGATCAGTTGCTCATTGGTGTGGGGGCCGTACATGTCGGCGGTATCGAGAAAGTTGACGCCCAGTTCCAAGGCGCGGTGCAGGGTGGCGATGGCCTCCGTGGAGTCCAGGCCCGGTGTATAGAAGTCGCTCATGCCCATGCAGCCGAGGCCGATGGCGGAGACGTGGGGGCCGTTTTTACCGAGTTGGCGAGTGTGCATGGTGGTGCTCCTTGGTTGAGGCGTGCATTGTCGCGCTCGACAAAACCTGGATAAACCGGCTAAAAGCACTATCACTATTTGTAAAATCTAAACAATCTCCGGGGTGAACCGTGGACCGTTTCAATGCCATGCGCGTTTTCACCCGAATCGTCGAGTTGGGCGGTTTTGCCAAGGCGGCAGACAGCCTGCAACTGCCGCGCGCTTCGGTGACCATCCTGATCAAGCAACTGGAGGCCCACCTCGGCGTGCAACTGCTGCAGCGCACCACGCGGCAAGTCAGCCCAACTCTGGACGGCGCGGCGTACTACCAGCGTTGCGTGCAGTTGCTGACGGACCTGGAGGAAACCGAGGCAGTGTTTTCCTCGCGCCGGCAAAACCCACGCGGCACCTTGAGCATCGATATGCCATCGGGCATCGGCCGTTTGATCGTGATCCCGGCGCTGCCGACGTTCACCGCGCTGTACCCGCAGATCGAGCTGGATATCGGCCTGAACGATCGCCCGGTGGATTTGATCCGTGAAGGGGTCGATTGCGTACTGCGCGGCGGCCTGGCGCTGGACGAATCGCTGGTGGCGCGACCGCTGGCGATGATGCACCAGTTGACGCTGGCCAGCCCCGCGTACCTGCAGCGCATGGGCGTGCCCGCCAGCCTGGGCGACTTGGATCGGCACCAGATGATCGAATACGTCTCCAGCGCCAGCGGCAAGCGCTTTGGCCTGGAATTCCAGATCGGTACTCAATTGCGCACGCTCAACCTGGCGAAGGTGGTCGCGGTGAACAGTTCCGACGGATATTTCGCCGCGTGTGAAGCCGGTTACGGGCTGATCCAGGCCCCGCATTATCACGCCATGAAGCAACTGGCCGAGGGCACGCTGGTGGAGGTGCTGCCGCAGGTGGCGGTGCCGAACATGGCGCTGACCGCGCTGTACCCGCCGCATCGACAGTTGTCCCAGCGGGTACGGGTGTTTGTCGATTGGCTGGTGAAGCTGTGTGCCGAGCCGGGCAATGGTTTGCGCCGCTAGCTTTGCGCGCGGCGGTAGGCCCCTGGTTGCTGCCCGGTGACTTTATGAAAGGCCCGGGTAAACGCCGCCACTGATTGATAGCCCACCGCCAGCGATACATCCGCCACGGTCTGGTCCGTCTTGAACAACTGACAGGCGTGGCGCATGCGCATCATCAACAGCACTTGGCCCGGTGACTGCCCGCACAGTTCATTAAACCGCTTGAAAAACGCCGAGCGTGACAACCCGGTGCAGGCGGCCATGCTTTCCAGTGTCCAATTCTCGGCCGGGCGTGCGATCAACTGTTCCAACAAATTGGAAAATGCCGGTTGCCGACCGAGTGCCGCCAGGCCGCCCAACTCGCTGTTATCGAGCACTTGTTGGCGCAGCACGTACAGAAACAAAAGGTGGCACAGCCGTTCGAGCAAGGCCGAAGAGGGCGCAGGCAGGCGCTCGCACTCCTGCAGGATCAGTTCGAACAGATTGCGCGCGGCGGTCAACGACGGGTCACCGGCGCGCAGGATGATCCAGGCGGGCAGACTGTCGACAATCATCGCCGACAGCCCGGACTGGAAATCGAAGAAGCCGCAGACCAGGCCCACCCCGTCTGTCGCGGTGTTGTCCAGCGCCAGCATCGGGCGGCGCGGGCATTGCTGGGCGCCTGCTGCGGTGTCTGCGCCGGAGAGCCGATAGGGCAGGTCGCGCAGCAGGAACACGGCATCGCCGTTGTCCAGAAAGTGCGCCGGTTGGCCGTCGATGTGCAGCCAGCACTGGCCTTGTACGATCAGATGAAAACTCGCGCGCGCCAAGCCATGGGTGCTTGCGTGCCAGTCGCCACAATAGCGGCCGACGTGAAACAGGCTGGTGTTCAGTTCGAGACTGTCTAATAACCAATCGACAAGTGCGCTGGACGAATTCATCTAATGAAAAGACTCTAGAGCAAGTAATCGCTACTTTAGCCTATTGAGGGGTTTTTTTATAACCAACAGACTGGAGCCACTCACCCATGAGGAGACCACTCCATGTCCCGTGTACCGCTGCTCACCCCTGAAACCGCGCCGGAAGCGGCCAAGCCCTTCCTGGAAAACGCGCTGAAGACCTCGGGGTTCATTCCCAACCTGCTCGCCGTACTGGCCAATGCCCCGGCGGCGCTGGAAACCTATATCACCGTGTCCGGCCTGAATGCCAAGTCTGCCTTGAGCCTGGCTGAGCGTGAAGTGGTGCAGCTGATTGCCGCCACCCATCACGGTTGCGATTTCTGTGTAGCCGGGCACACCGCCGTGGCGCGTAACAAAGCCAAGCTGCCCGAAGAAGTCATCGAAGCACTGCGCCAGCGCGGTGAGTTGCCCGATGCCCGCTATGAGACACTCGCCGCGTTTACCCGTGAAGTGATCGCCACCCGTGGCGATGTCAGCGATGCAGGGTATGACGCGTTCCGCGCCGCCGGCTACACCGACGGGCAGGCGCTGGAGGTTATTCTGGGGGTCAGCCTGGCCACGTTGTGCAACTTCGCCAACGTGTTTGCGCGCACGCCGTTGAACCCGGAACTGGCGCAGTACCGTTGGGAACAACCGGCGAGCTGAATCGGCGCGGGTCCACTGTAGGAACAAGGAGAAACACACATGCTTGACCCACTCTTGAGCCGTTGGCTCGATGTTCAAGCGCAGGCCCTGGACGTGGGCAGTTGCGATCCACAGGAAGTGCTGCCACGGCTGGCAGAAGCCAATATATTGCGCATCGGCGTGCCCAAGGCCCTTGGCGGCCTGGGCGGCGACGTGACCGGTGCCGTGGACGCCATCGCCCATGTCGCCAGCCATTCCCTGGCGGCGGCGTTCGTTTGCTGGGGCCAGCGTTCCTTTATCGAATACCTGCTGCAAAGCCCCAACGCGCGGCTGCGCGAGCAGCTGCTGCCGGACTTGATCAGCGGCAGGCTGGCCGGTGCCACCGGGCTGTCGAATGCGATGAAGTTTTTGTCCGGCATCGAGGCGCTGCAGATCAGCGCCGAGCCCACCGATCACGGCTGGACCCTCAACGGTCGCCTGCATTGGGTGACCAACCTGCGCAAGAGTGGCTTCGTCGCCGCTGCGGCCATCGAACACGCCGGGGGCGGCGCGCCGTTTATCCTGGCCATTCCGGATTCAGTGGCCGGCTTGCAGCGCTCCCGTGACTTGGAATTGCTCGGCTTGCAGTCGAGCAATACCGCCGCCCTCGGCCTGGAAGGCGTAGAGCTGAGCCGCGACTGGCTGTTGCACGAAGACGCGCGGCAGTTCCTGCCCGCCGTACGGCCGGCGTTCCTGGGCTTGCAGTGCGGTATGTCGATCGGGCTGGCCCGCCGTTCCCTGGCGGAGGTGGCCCATCACCTGGGCGCGTCGCGCACTGTATTGCGTGAAGAACTCGAAGCGCTGCGCGTGACGCTGGATCACCTGGTCAGCGAACTGAAGAATGGCCTGCTGGCCGGGCGCTTCGCCTTTGAGCCGGTGCCGTTGTTCAAGTTGCGCATCGCCCTGGCCGAAACCGCCGCCAGCGCCGTGCAGCTGGAGTTGCAGGCCAGCGGCGGCAAGGCTTATCTCACCGCCCATGGCAGCGGTTTCGCCAGGCGCTGGCGCGAATCGGCGTTCGTGCCCATCGTCACGCCCAGCCTGGTGCAACTGCGGACCGAGCTGCAACGCCAGGCCAACCTATGAACCCGGCGGTATTGACGGCCCAGGGTGTGTGCCTGGGGTACGCCAGCGGCCCGGTATTGGAAGGCTTCGACCTGCAGTTGCAGCCCGGCGAAGTGGTGTCGATCCTCGGCCCCAGCGGTGTGGGCAAATCCAGCCTGTTACGCGTGCTGGCCGGTTTGCAGGCGCCCCAGGCTGGCCGCGTAAGCGTGCTGAGTGAGCCGCTGAACGGCCCGCATCCACGGGTGGCGGTGGCGTTTCAGGACCCCAGCCTGCTGCCCTGGCTGAACCTGGAAAAGAACGTCGCCTTCGGCCTGGATTTCGCCCGGCAACCGCACCTTGGCAGCGAAGAGCGCCGCCAGCGCGTCGACCATGCGATTGCCGCCGTGGGCCTGGAACATGCCCGTCATCAGTTCCCCGCGCAGTTGTCCGGCGGCATGGCCCAGCGCACCGCGTTGGCCCGCTGCCTGGCGCGCCAGCCACAGGTGTTGCTGCTGGACGAGCCGTTCGGCGCCCTGGACGAAGTGACCCGCGCGGATATGCAGCACCTGTTGCTCAAGGTCAACCGCGAACAGGGCTCGGCGGCGGTGTTGATCACCCACGACATCGACGAAGCGCTGCTGTTGTCCGACCGTATTCTGCTGTTGGGCAACCGCCCGGCGCGCACGCTCGGCGAATGGCATATCGACCTGCCGCAGCCGCGTGAGGAACAGGTCGAAACCATTGGCGCGTTGCGCATCGAGATTCTCAAAACCTTACGGCAGGCGAGCCGCCCTCAACCCAACCCCCTTGAACAGCTGGAGCCTAGCCATGTGCCTGGATGACCTGACCCACTCGCGCCGTGACTTTCTCAAACTTTCGGCGGTGCTCAGCGCCGCCGGCGCCTTGCCGTTGCTGAGCAGCCTGCAGGCGCGTGCGGCCAGTGAGCCCGACGCACCGGTGCGCATCGGCTACCTGCCGATCACCGACGCCACGCCGCTGTTGGTCGCGCACAACAATGGGCTGTTCGAAGCCGAGGGCATCAAGGCCGAGCGCCCAGTGCTGCTGCGCAGTTGGGCCCAGGTGATCGAGGCGTTTATCTCCGGCCAGGTCAACGTGATTCACCTGTTGTCGCCGATGACCGTGTGGGCGCGCTATGGCAGCAAGGTGCCGGCCAAGGTGGTGGCGTGGAACCATGTCGGCGGTTCCGGCCTGACTGTGGCGCCGGGCGTCACCGACGTGAAGCAGTTGGGCGGCAAGTCGGTGGCGATTCCGTTCTGGTATTCGATTCACAACGTGGTGGTGCAGCAGCTGTTCCGCGATAACGGCCTCACCCCGGTCGCGCGTGCGGCGGGCAGCGCGATTGGCGCCAATGAGGTCAACCTGATCGTGCTGTCGCCTTCGGACATGCCGCCGGCACTGGCCAGCAAGCGCATCGACGGCTATATCGTCGCCGAGCCGTTCAACGCTCTGGCGGAGAACCTCAAGGTCGGCCGGGTGCAGCGCTTTACCGGCGATGTGTGGCGCAACCATGCGTGCTGCGTAGTGTTCATGCACGAGCATGACCTGACCAATCGCCCGGAGTGGTCGCAGAAAGTGGTGAATGCCATCGTCAAGGCCCAGGTATGGACCCGCGACCATCGCGAAGAGGCAGTGAAGCTGTTGTCCAAGGACGGCCCGAACCGCTACACGCCGCATGCCGAACCGGTGTTGAGCAAGGTGCTCGCGCCTGCCGCCGCCGACCGCGCCGGGTATTTGGCCGATGGCGCGATCCAGCACGCCAACTGGGACGAGCACCGCATCGACTTCCAGCCTTACCCATTCCCCAGCTACACCGAAGAACTGGTCCGCCGCCTCAAGGACACCTTGATCGAAGGCGACAAGCGCTTTCTCGCCGACCTCGACCCGGCGTTCGTCGCCAAGGACCTGGTGGACGACCGCTTTGTGCGCAACGCCATCGAGGCCGTCGGCGGCATGCAGACCTTCGGCCTGCCTGAGGGTTATGCGCGGCATGAGGAGATTGGCGTTTGAGCAGCGGTAAAACCGTGGCGTGGCCGGGCTGGTTGCTCGGGTTGGGTGGGCTGGCAGGGCTGTTGGTGCTCTGGTGGCTGGGGGTAAAACTGTTTGGCGAGGCCGACGGGCTGTCAGCACGCTTCTCCCTGGCAGCGACCTTCAGCAGCCTGTGGGAATTGCTCGGGCGCGGTGAGTTGTATGAGCACATTGCGGTCAGCCTCAAGCGCATCTTCGTCGGGCTGTTTCTGGCCTTGCTGGTGGGCGTGCCGTTGGGCCTGCTGGTGGGCAGTTCGCGCAACCTGGAGGCGGCGACCACGCCGGCCTTCCAGTTCTTGCGCATGATCTCGCCGCTGTCCTGGATGCCGATCGTGGTGATGCTGATGGGGGTAGGGGACCAGCCGATCTATTTCCTGCTGGCATTCGCCGCGGTGTGGCCGATCATGCTCAACACCGCGGCTGGCGTGCGTCAACTCGACCCGCGCTGGCTGCAGTTAAGCAAGAGCTTGAGTGCGACACGCTGGGAGACGTTGCGGCGGGTGATCATTCCTGGCGTGGTGGGGCATGTGTTGACCGGCGTGCGCCTGGCCATCGGCATTCTGTGGATCGTGTTGGTGCCGTGCGAGATGCTGGGGGTGAGTGCGGGGCTGGGGTATTACATCCTCGATACCCGCGACCGGCTGGCGTATTCGGAACTGATGGCGATGGTGCTGTTGATCGGGCTGCTGGGGTTTGCGCTGGATGCCCTGGCGCGGTGGCTGCATCAGCGTTGGGTGCATGCAGGGTAAGGGTTTGGCCAAGGCGGGCGTCTCGCTGGCGGCGAGACGCCCAGCCCTTCAGCGGTGCTCGTAGCCTGGGCCGCCTTCATAGCGATGGTCATGCCAGCCGCCGCCACCGCGTGGGAAGAAGAAGCAGCCGCTCATGGTCAGCATGATCAGCAAGGGAATCAGCAGGGTGATTCGACGCAGCATTTGGGCAATCCTCAAGGTGTTCACAAGGTCAATCAGGCGTGGAACGAGCCAAAGCTTTTCATCGCCTGTAACATGAGACCTTGTCGCCCCCGGTCCATCCCCGTTTTCGGGTATGTGCTTGGCATGTGCGGCGATACACAGTGGATACATTCCTACCGGTTCGAGAACTCGTCATGACCCAAAAGCAACGTCTGAAATACTCGATTCTGATTGCCCTGGCCGTACTGGCCTCGATGTTCGGCCTGTCCTACCTGCAGAACATCGGCGCAATCAGCGAGAAAACCTTCCAGTACCTGGCCATTGCGATTGCCGTGGTGGTGGTCGTGATCAACGGCATCATGCGTCGCAAGGTCAAGCCTCACTTCTGATGAGCGCGTGATTCAGACGTGCCCCTCCAGCACTCTGGCAGCCTCTTCATGGAGGCTGTAGCTCTTGTCGGCATTGAGGGTGATCACGCCCTCGCTGCTCAGGCGCTTGAGCACCTCGCGCACACTGAGAAACGACAACGGGATGCCCAGTTCGAGTAAATGGCTGTGCACACCGCGCACGCCAAGGGTGCGCTGGTTGCCGGCCGCGGTGAGCAGGGCGTCGATGACCTTCAGCCGGATCAGACTGGTGCGCAGGCCGAAACACTTGAGCAGGTGGCGAATACGCTGGTTGCCCTGCTGTTCGGGCGTCTTGCCGAACCCTTGCGGGCCGTTGCCGAAATTGGCCTCGGCGGTCGGTGAATGTCCATCCGTGGGCACTTGAGGGTTGTACATGCAAAAACTCCTTATCAGAGCCTGATCAGGAAAATGATGGTGCTCTTATTCAATAAGACGAACGAACGAGCAAAATCATGAAGTGCACGATGTAGAAAATTTGTCGGTATCAGGTTTGTCACGGTCCCGTCGCCCGGAATAAGCCCGCCACGGCCGTTAAATTATTTCCGCTGGGTTGCGTCCTTACGGTGGGGAAGTTGTCCCTACCGAGGGTGTTCAATTTGACTGTGGAGTCGGCGTGATTATTTTCAACGGGTTGTCCAGGGTATACGTGGCAGGGCTGTTGCTGGGAGTGAGCCTGGCGGCGTCGGCTCGTGAGCAAGTGCCTCAGGCGCAGGCGTCGGCGGAGATCCGGCGTACCACTTACGGCGTGCCGCACATCCGCGCTGCCGATGAGCGCGGCCTGGGCTTCGGCATCGGCTATGCGTACGCCCAGGACAACCTGTGTCTGCTGGCCAATGAAGTGGTCACGGTGAACGGTCAGCGTGCGCGGTTCTTCGGCCCCGAGCAGGCCACCCTGGAGGAGCGCAACAACCTTGCCAGCGATGTGTTCTTTACCTGGCTGAACACACCGGAGGCGGTCGAAGCGTTCTGGAGCGCGCAGACGCCGCACATCCGCGAGCGTATCGAAGGCTACGTGGCCGGCTACAACCGTTATCTGAAAGAGCAGGGCGCACCGGCGCAGTGTCAGGCGGCGTGGGTGCGTCCGTTGGTCAAGGAAGACCTGGTCAAGCTGACCCGCAGGCTGCTGGTAGAAGGTGGCGTCGGTCAATTTGCCGAAGCGTTGGTGGGCGCCACGCCTCCCCAGGCCACCGCCGCCGTGCAGCCTGGCGCGAAGGCGTTCGATTTGGCCGCCGTCCAACAACAGCGCTTCGCCCTTGACCGCGGCAGCAACGCCGTCGCGGTGGGTAAGGATCGCTCCTTCAACGGGCGCGGCATGTTGCTGGCCAACCCGCATTTCCCGTGGGTGGGCGGCATGCGCTTTTACGAGATGCACCTGACCATCCCCGGCCAGCTGGATGTGATGGGCGCGGCGCTGCCAGGGTTGCCGGTGGTCAATATCGGCTTCAACCAGCACGTGGCGTGGACGCACACGGTAGACACCTCCAAGCATTTCACCCTGTATCGCCTGACGCTCGACCCCAAGGATTCCACCCGCTACCTGCTCGACGGCAAGTCCTTGCCCCTGGATAAAACCACGCTGACGGTACAGGCCAAACAAGCCGACGACAGCCTCAAGGACGTCACTCATACGGTCTACAGTTCGCAGTTCGGCCCGGTGGTGCAGTGGCCCGGCAAGCTGGACTGGGACAAGCAATACGCCTTCAGCCTGCGCGACGCCAACCTCGGCAACGACCGCGTGCTGCAACAGTGGTACGCCATGAACCGGGCCGGCAGCCTCAGCGAACTGCAAACCTCGGTACACACCCTGCAAGGCATCCCCTGGGTCAACACCCTGGCCGCCGATGACCAGGGCCAGAGCCTGTACATGAACCTGTCGGTGGTGCCCAACGTCAGTGCCGCCAAGCTCGCGCAATGCAGCGACCCGCGTGTGGGCCTGCAAATGATCATGCTCGACGGCAGCCGCAGCGCCTGCGCCTGGGACATTGACCCTCGTGCTGCGCAAGCGGGGATCTTCCCGGCCGCCCAACTGCCGCAACTGCAGCGCACCGACTATGTGCAGCATTCCAACGACTCCGCGTGGATGGCCAACCCCAAGGCGCCGCTCACCGGCTTCTCCCCGGTGATCAGCCAGGACAACATCGGCCTCGGCCCCCGTGCCCGGTTCGCCCTGCAGCGCCTGCAATCCCTGGAGAAACAGCCGATTACTATCAGCGACCTGCAAGCCATGGTCCTGGACAACGAGGTGTACCTCGCGGGGCAAGTCATGCCGGACCTGCTGCAATTCTGCGCCAAGCACCTGGGCAACGATGCCGCGACGCTCCAGCCACTGTGCACCAGCCTGAAAACCTGGGACCAACGCGCCAACCTCGACAGCGGCCTGGGCCTGGTGCACTTCATCAACCTGGTGGAACACCTGCAGCAAATCCCCGATGCCTGGCGCGTCGCCTTCGACCCGGCCCACCCGCTGACCACCCCCAGCG
>Ga0265797_10007482_pt1 | contig 14928 bp, 13 predicted proteins | sample P2T30metagenome_FD_192433 | JGI IMG/M metagenome (GOLD analysis project Ga0265797, IMG submission 192433) | Plant litter microbial communities from East Loma Ridge, Irvine, California - P2 T30 | ecosystem: Environmental > Terrestrial > Plant litter > Unclassified | place: USA: California... | reverse complement strand
AATCGCGCCTGACGCGCCTGCAGCTGGGCGGCGCCGGCATCGGCCTGCTTCTGCAGCGCGGACACGCGGGCGCTGCCGTACAGCCCCATCGCCACCACGCCGAGCACCAGCACGCCCAGGGCCTGGGCCATGGTGCGGGTCGAGAAGATCTTCTTTTGCTGCAGGAAGATCGGGTTGAACAGGTTGATCTGCTGGCTCACAGCACCGTCTCCTCATGGCGCAGGGCCGCGCCGAGCGGCACCAGGAAGCGCTGCTGCAGGGTCTTGTCCGCCAGTTCCGGCGTGCGCGCGAAATCGAAGAGCGCGGCCAGGTCGAGGCTATCGACCGGCATGTAGAGGTTGCTGGACAGGTACTCTTCGAGGCCGCTGATGGCGGACGGCGCCAGCACCAGCTTGGCCACGCTGATGAAGGAATACTGGCGCTCGAAGTTGTCGAGCGAGCGTTGCAGTTCCAGCGTGATGCGGTCGAAGCCGGCGTGCTTGCGCTCGTGGTCGGCGTCGAGCAGTTGTTCGAGCGCGATGTCGATGCGGCGCGTCAGGTACAGCTCGCCCTTGTACGACACGGTCAGCAGGCCGCCGTCCTCGCCGAACGAGAGCATGGCGACGCCGCGGCCTGGCGGCTCGACCATCTTCGCGATGTTCCGCTGCGCCATCTCGGGAATGTCGATCACGGCCATGTCGATCTTCGCGCCGCTGAACAGTTTCTGGCGGCCTTCGATGATGCTGTTGCGCGCGGCGACGGCGAACATCGAGTGCTGGGCGCGGGTAGCGGCGCCTTCGTCGACCGGCAAATCGAGCACGTCGACCGTGGCGTCGTCGATGTGGAAGTCGAGCATGTCCTTCAGGCGCCAGCGCACGGCGGTCTTCAGTTCGTCGGCGGCTACATTCGGCGCATCGACCGACAGGATCTGGTATTCGCCGGCCGCGAGCACGGTGCTGCACTGGTAGGCGTTCGCGTGCAGCTCGCGGCCCAGCTTTTCCAGCAGCTCCGGCGTGACCTTACCCGGGTAAAACACCGCCTGGCGCACCTGCGGACGGATGTCCGGCGCGGTCTGCATGCTGACGGCGGCAATGCCGTCGCGCTGCAGGCTGATCGCCAGCCACCCTTCTCTTTTCTTTGCTCTTCTAAAAAAACGCATGCGGGTCCGGTTCGATGTTGAAACTGGCTTCAGGGCTGGCCTGAAGTCTGGCCGACAAAGGCTTGATTATATTCAAGTACGGAAACAAAGCGATACAAATAATGGCCACGCCGTCGCACCGTTGCCTTTATTTTCGGTGCGGGCGCATCAATAGACTTCGCGCAGGTAGATCATCGGGCTGCGCGTGGCGCCGAAGTTGACGCGTCCGCGGGTGCCGGGCAGCCAGGCCGGACCATCCACCTCGACCCAGACACTGCCGGCGCGTCCCGAGCCAGGCGCGGCCAGCTTGTAGATGCCGCGCCCGCCGCTCAGCGTTACCGTGCCCGGCGTGCCCGTCTTGACGACGGCCGCATCGCAGTTGGCGCTCACCATGTCGCCGCTCGCGGGTTCGGCCTTGCCGCTCGCCTTCAGGTCGCGCCGGCAGGCGGTGAAGGTCGGCGTCGGGACGAAGGCGGTATTCGGCGACTTCGCATGGTTGATCCAGCTCTTGCCGTCCCAGTACTGGGCCTGGACCGGGAGCGAAGTCTGCTGGGTGTTCGTACCCTGGGTACTGCCGACGTTCAGGCGGCCATTGACGATCATGATGCCCCCTTCTATCGCGTCGTCCGGGTTCGGACGCTGCGACGTCACCGTCGTGGTCTTGCCGTTCCCTAGCGTCTCGGTCGATGTGGCGCGAATATACACCGGCGTCGGCGCGGTCCACGCGGTTGTCGCCGGCTTGGCCGCACTGTACGGGGTAGCAACCGCATAATTCGGGCTGAGCGTCGTGCCGTTCCTCAGCACTTCCGGCGTCGCCTGCGCACCGCCCTCGGCAGTCACCGACGTCAGCGTGATCGGGCGCATCCAGTTACCGTTGTAATTCTTCAGCTCGACACCCTGGGCATTGAAGGCCTTGACGCTCACGTCGAAGGGCTGGCCCGAATAGGCGGCGTCGTCGATATCGCTGGGGCAATTCATCGCATCGTCGCACTCGAACGGGGCGACGGCGATCTCGGTCTCGAAATGGTCCGGGAAGAAGCGTCCGACCGCCTGGAGCGGCCCGGTCGCATTCGGCGTGGTGCCGAGGTAATCGCTCAGGGTCGGCTTGAGGCCGATGATGCCGACTTCACTATAGCTCAGCTTGTAACCGACCATGCCGCCGCCCTGGATCCGAACCGGAACCGGTGTGCTCAGTTCGCCAGGCGACGCCATCTGCCCGACAACCGCGGCGAGCGGCGCGCCGGCCAGCTCCATGTTGGGCAGGTCGGTTTCGTTGCCGAAGTTCTTCGCCACGGCGCCATCGCTCAGGAGCGCAATCACCGGCACGTTGAAGTCTTCGCCGGCGCGTGCAAACGCGGGATCGCCCGGTGCGGTCGCGCCGGGATTGAGCATGCCGTCGGCATTGGTGATCGCGCCGAATGCCAGCGAGGACGGCATCGAGGTAAAAGCGTTCGAGCTCGCCGTCACCTTGTTGGCCAGCAGGTTCAGCTGCACCGTGCCCACGTCGCTATAGATGAAGTTCGACTGTCCCAGGGCGGTCGACGCGCTGCCCTTGGCGAAACCGACATTCACACTGTTCGACCATGCGCTGCCGTTCGCCGCGCACGCCGGCAGCGCCACGCCCGCATACGAGGCGCCGACCTTGCCCGTGGCCGGATTCTGGCAGGTCAGGCTGAATTGCATGGGCACGCTGGTGGCTTTGCTGGTGTCCAGCGCCACCGCCTTGTTGTTGCTGACCGCCGTCACATAGATGGTGGCCGGCGTGCCGCTGCCGCCGCTCATGTTGGCGCTGTACAGCGGGCAGGCCGCGCTGCCGATCGTGCTCCCGGCCGCGCATTCCTTCGACGTGAACACATAGCCGGCATTCGTGACCGGCGCCGCCGTGCCGGTGGCCGTGTCCGTCACCGTGTTGTTCGCCGTGTTGTTGTCCGAGGTGCCGGCGACGGTCGCCGTATTCGTCAGCGAACCGGTCTGGTTGACGGTGGCATTGATGGTCAGCGCCGGCGCGCTGGCGTTTGGCGCGAGCGCGGTCTTGTAGCTGCAGGTCACCACCTGCCCGCTGGCGGCGCAGGTCCAGCCGGTGCCGCTGCTGCCGCTGTAGCTCATCCCGGCAGGCAGCGTATCGGTGACGGTAATCGGACCCGCCTCGGTGTACGGCCCGTTATTCTTCACCGTCAGCGCATAGCTGGCGCTCTGCCCGACCTGCAGCGAACCGCCGCGCGTCATGGAAATCGACAGGTCCGACACCGGCAGCGTCGGCACTACCAGGATTTCAGCGTTCAGGATCACCAGGTCCTGGCCGGTGCGGTAGGTGGTGGTCACCGAAGGCGCGTAGAAGATCCACTGCACCACTTCGGTATCGTAGGCGTCGAAGTCGATGCCGTAAGAGCTCGAATCGCGGTTGATGTTGCTCTTCGAATTGAACTGGTTGCCGGACGGGTTCATGTCGTCGGTCAGCTCGTTGCCGTTGAAGAGCAGGTTCTCGCCGGATGCCAGCAGGGTCGAATCGCCCTCCCAGGTGATGTGGCCGACGCGCGCCTTTTCGCGGATCGGCAGCCAGGGCGAGGGCCAGCGGAAGTTGGTGGCGGTCAGCGTGAATTCGCTGTTCTGCAGGTAGCGGAAGCCTTCGTACAAATTGAGGATGCGCTCGGGCTCGTTCGGGTGCGAGTACACCACCAGCAACGAGAAGCCGCCCAGCACGGCTTCCGAGGCGCACCAGGGGCTGCCGGTCGACACGGTCAGGCCGGAGAAGTTATAGGTGCCGGCGCCCTTGGCCTTGACGATGCTGGTGACGTCGGCGGCGCCGCCGAAATAATTCATGCCGTTGCCGACCGTGCTCGACGAATACTTGCGCGTGGCGTTGACGGTCGTGCTCTGGAAGGTGACGGTGTTGTCGGCCGTATTGCCCGAGCCGGCCCAGTACAGCTGTGCCGACAAGACCGTGGCGCCGCTCGGCAGACTCAGCGTGGCGGTGCGGTTGGTGGTCGACGAGTACACCGAGCAGGCATTGCCGTTATTACTGGAGGAGCGGATCGTCACCTGGGTACCGGTGAAATTCACGGCGCCGTTGAAGGTCTGGGTCAGCGCGATGGCGGTGTCGGCCCGGGCCGGCGCGGCCAGGCCCAGCACCATGGCAAGCAAGGCCAGGAACACGCGCGCCAGGTGCGAACGAACGGCAATCACAGCTGCACCTCGATCACGCGTTCGACGTAGTCGGGCCCGCGCGCGACGTTGACGCAGGTGGCGGCGCCCGTGGTGCAGGCGGTGGCGCGCAGGGTCCAGCGCGCCAGGTTGATGTCGGGGTTGTTCGAGACCGGGTTGGTCACCTGGGCGCAGGTGACGGACACGGCGAAGCCCGCCAGCGCCGAATCGGCCGGCAACGCGAAGTTGCCGTTGCAGTCGGCGCCGCTCGCGCGCCGGAACAAGCCCCACTCGATGCCCGAGCGCGCCGCCTGGTAGGCGCGCGCGCCCTGCTCGTCGAGCGCGCCCGACTGGCGCTGGGTCGTGAAGATCGACACCAGGGCGGTGGCCAGGCCGGCCAGCACGACCAGCAGGAAGATCGCGGTCACGAGGCCGGCGCCATTCGCGTGACGGTGGGAAGAACGGAAAAAGGAACGCTGCATCATGGCGTATTGTCCACGTGAACCTGGTGCACCAGGCGCACGGCCGGATCGGCGAGATTGCGGGTGCGCAGCGACAGCGTCAGCACCACCAGGCCGGCGCGCGTGGCCGCCACATTGTCGCTGCGGAAGACGTTGGCGCAGGTGGCGACGCGCGCCGCCAGCATCGCGGCCGGCGTGCCGGCAGGCGGCGCGGCCATGGCCGGCGCGGGGTTGTAGCCCCAGAAACGGCGAAGCTGGAAGCCGCCGCCCGCCGCCGTTTCGCATACGTAGGACACCGGCCCGGTCACGACCTGGAAGCGCCCGTCCGGCGACGGCATCGGGGCAGGCTGCGCCGCGAAACGGTTGGCCTGCAGCGTGATCAGCGGCGCCACGGTTCCCGCCGCCGCGCCCGCGGTCACGACCGACATCGTCGGACTCGGGTTTTCGTAGGCGTCGGCGCCGGGCAGGCCCAGGTTGAAGATGGCGATGCGGTCGCCGGCGTTGATCGGGCCATTCAGGCGGCCGACCACGGTGAAGCTCAAGGCGTTCGGATCGCTGAACGAGAGCGGCGTGCCGCTCGCGCCTTCGTCCTCGGCGGCCAGGTAGCGTCCGCCGCCGCTGGTCATCAGGAATTCGATGGCGCTGCCGGCGGCATTCACGCGCACGCTGTTCGGCAGCGCCAGGCGGATGTCGCGCGCCATGCGGCGCAGCGCCAGGTCGGCTTCGTCGCTGGCCTCGGCGCGCGCCACGGCGTCGGCGTAACCCTGGATCGGCGCGCGGATGAACACCGCGACGATGGCGCCCAGGATACCGATGATGACGATCACCGTGATCGCCTCGACCAGGGTGAAGCCGCGCTGGGCGCTGGAAGGCAGCCGGCGCATCACTGGAATCCCGGGCGCGCGTAGCGCGTGCGGTAGGTGTCGAGCACCACCGGCGCGTCGCCGCCGAAGGCGACGCTCACGCGAATGCGCAACACGTCGGTGTTCGCGGCCGTGCCGGCGGCGCCGATGCCGCCCAGCGCGGCCGGCGTGACCGTCAGCGTGGCCGTATAGCCGTTCACGGCGATCGGCTGGCCGCTGACGTCGACCAGCACGCCGGCGACATTGTTGAAGGCGTTCGTCGCCACGTTCGGTGCGGTCACATAGTCGTTGACGTTGTCGAAGGGGCGCGGGTTCACGGGTTCGGGCGCAAGCTGGCCCCAGTTTTCGCGCACCGCGCACAGGGTCGGATCGGTCTGGGTATCGACATCGGCGGAGCTCGGGTCGCACAGCGTGAAGCCGGCCGAGCGCACTTCCTCGATCAGGCCTTCGGCGATCATCAGCGCCTGCTTGCGGCGCAACGGGTCGGCGCTGTTGGCGGTGGTGATGCGCATCACGGCGATGATGCTGGCCAGCGCCACCGAGACGATCACGATGAACATGATCAGCTCGATCAGGGTGACGCCGCGCTGGCGCGGACCTGGACACGGACGCGGGCGGGCCTCAGAAGACATAGCCGGTCTCCGCGGCGACGTTGACGGTGCGGGTGTTGCCGCCGCCGGACAGCGTGAAGCTCAGGCCGCCAAAGGCCGCCGCGTTCGGGTTGTTGAACGGCTGGCCGAGCGAATTGAAACCGAAGAAGGTGATGGCGGGATTGGCGCCGGCCGTAACGTTGGCGGGCCGTCCTTCGCACATCCAGGTGCGCGAATTGCAGGCGGCGCGGGTGGCGGCCGAGTCGCTGTTCTGGCCTGCGGGGGCCAGGACCTGGTTCGGCGCGCTGCAGGGATTCTCGTTGGCGAAGCAGAGACCGGCGCTGTTCGGACCGAGCACCACGAACACGTTGCGGTGCTGGGCGATGGCGATCTTCTGGCCGTAGCGCAGGATGTTGCGCAGTTGTTCGGTGGAGGTCTCGACGTCGTAGACCGTGCGGTCGAAAAAGCGCGTGATCGCCAGCGCCGACAGGATGCCGACGAGGACGATCACGATGATGAGCTCCACCATGGTGAAGCCATGGCGGTGGTGGCTGGATGCGCGGTTCAGGTCGACGTGCACGCCAGCAACTTTGCCTGGCAGATTACTGGCAGGTTGCGGCGGTGCCGTTGACGGTCACGGTCGGCACCGTATTGGCGACGGTAGCCGGGATGTAGGTCAGGAAGCAGTTGACGGCGGTCGCGGTGTTGGCGATGTTGTTCGGGACGATCGCGATCGAACCGGCGGTCACGGCAGGACGGGTCGCGGTGGCGGCGCCAACGGTGTACGCGGTGTAGTCGTTCGCCAGGCCAGCAGCCTGCAGCAGGACGTCATGGGCAGCGGTACCAGCAGTGTTAACGATGGCAGGGTAGCCCGACGCCATGTTCATCGACACGACAGCGCCTTCGACGTTCTGGGTGTCAGCCGGGGTCAGCAGGTGACGGCCGTGGGTCATGGCCGCGGTGGCAGTCAGGGCGCCGCGGGCGGCGTTCAGGCTGGCCAGGCGGGCGTCGCCGCTCAGGTTGGTGAAGCGCGGCAGTGCGGTTGCAGCCAGGATGCCGAGGATGACGATAACGACGATCAGTTCGATCAGGGTGAAGCCGCCTTGGGCCGATTTGATGCTTTTGTTCATTACGTTTTCTCCGAGTTAAAAAAGTGCGGGGGAACCGCTGGTATAAAGCTGCTTAATTCATTACTTCAGCGGCCGGCTGGCTGTCGATTTCGACCAGGTCCAGGCCTTCGGTGACCTCGCTCCGTATTTCTGGATTAACCGGATTGGGCACGCGAAGCAATTCTACCTTGAACCTGAGAAATTTCGGTGTTTCAGCAGAAAAACTTTTTGATGATGCCGATAGGTAAACCAGGGTCGAATTTGCCTTATCGAAGTACCAATTCCCCTTCCGAAGTTCGGATTCGTTGGGAGAATAATATTCACCGAGGTAGTTTTTTGGCCGATCTGCCAACCAATTCATGGGGTTTTCTTGTGCGACCGCCAATAAAGCACCCTGCCCGCCCTGCGATACCGCCCGCGCCGAGCGCACAGCCAAGCCCGTCCGCAGCGAACCGATGAGTTGTTTCGCCGCAACGTACTCCGATTCGCCCACATACGGAACGAGGCGATTCAGCAGCACGCCAGCTACCAGGCTGAACACGACAGCGGCGACCGCCAGTTCCAGCAGCGCGAAGCCCCGCGCCTGCGCCATGCCCCTGTACCGTACCGCGCTCATTGCCGGTGCAGGGCGGCCTGCCCCAGGTCCCAGATCGGCAGGAAGATCCCGAGCGCCATGATCAGGACCATCACGCCGAGGAAGGTGATCAGGATCGGCTCGATCTGGGCCGACAGGGTCTTCAGTTCGTAGTCGACCTCGCGCTCGTACATCAGCGCGATCTCGTCCATCAAATCGTCGAGCGAACCGGTCTCCTCGCCCACCGCGATCATCTGCAGCACGATGGGCGTGAACACGTTCGCCGCGGTGGAGGTGCGCAGGATGCTTTCGCCGCGCTCGACGCCGTCGCGCATCTGCTCGATGCGCGCGGCAAGATACGCGTTGTCGGCGGTCTGGGCCACCACGGTCAGGGCCTGCACCACCGGCACGCCCGAGCGCATCGACAGCGAAAAGCTGCGCGCAAAGCGCGACATGGTCGATTTATGGATGATCTTGCCGGCGATCGGCAGGCGCAGCTTGTAGCGGTCCCAGTCGTAGCGCCCCTTTACCGAGCCGGCCCAGGCGCGGAAACCGAAGAAGCTGCCGATGGCCAGCGCCAGCAGCAGCGGCCAGTAGTCGAGCGTGAAGTGCGAGGTCGCCATCAGGATGCGCGTCATCAGCGGCAGCTCGGTGTGCAGGCTCTCGAACACCTTGGCAAAGGCCGGGATCACGAACACGTTCACCACGATCATCGCCAGCACCATGGCAATCACCACGAAGCTCGGGTAGCGCAGCGCCGCCTTCACGCGGTCCTTCATGTCGCGGTCGAATTCGAGATGGTCGAACAGGCGCAGGAAGACTTCTTCCAGGCGCCCGGTCATTTCGCCCACGCGCACCATCGACAGGTAGAAGGTGGAAAAGGCTTCCGGGTGGCGCCGCATGGCGGCGGACAGTTCGCGCCCCGAGTCGAGCGACTCGCGCAGGTCCTTGATCACGCGCCCGAAGGCGGGGCTGGTGGAGGATTCCTGCAGGCCGCCCAGGCCGCGCATGATCGGCACGCCGGATTTCAGCAGGGTGTGCATCTGGCGGCTGAACAGCTGCACGTCCATCGAGCGCACCGGCTTTTCGCGCAGGCGGCCCCACCAGGAATCCGGGGCGCCGCTGTTGCTCGTGGCCTTGCGGGTGGTCGGCACGATCTCGACCGGCGTGACGCCGGTGCCGAACAACTGGTCGGCCACGGCGCCGCTGTCGGCCGCTTCCAGCACGCCCTGCATCAGTTCGCCGCGCGTGTTGCGGCCCTTGTAGGCATAGAAGGGCAACTCAATCCTCCAGCTGGTTACTGATGCGCATGGCCTCGGCCACCGTGGTGCGGCCCTGTACCGCCAGCTGCACGCCGTGGCGGCGCAGAGTCTCGCCGGCCATCTCGGCGTGGGCGACTTTCAGGAAGTGGGCCGGGTCCGGGTGATTCGCGGCATCCGTCACGGCGCGCGTCATCTCCAGCAGTTCATACACGCCGGTACGGCCGCGGTAGCCGGTGCCGTTGCAGTGCGGGCAGCCTTTACCGTGGAAGAACTGGGCCTGTTCGGCGAAGTCGCCCAGCTCCGGGCGCAGCCAGGTGCGCTCGGCCGGCGTCGGCGCGTAGGGCGTGCTGCAGCTTTCGCAGATCACGCGCACCAGGCGCTGGGCCAGCACGGCCTGCAGCGAGCCGCCCACCATGTAGCGCGGCACGCCCATGTCCATCAGGCGCAGCGGGGTGCTGGCGGCATCGTTGGTGTGCAGGGTCGACAGCACCAGGTGACCGGTCATGGCGGCGCGCAGGCCGATCTGGGCGGTTTCCTGGTCGCGCATCTCGCCGACCAGCACGATGTCCGGATCCTGGCGCAGGGCCGAACGCAGCACGCGCGCAAAACTCAGTTCGATCTTCTCGTTCACCTGCACCTGGTTGATGCCCTGCAGGCGGTATTCGACCGGGTCTTCGACGGTGATCAGCTTCTTTTCCACCGAATTCAGCTCGGCCAGCGCGCTGTACAGGGTGGTGGTCTTGCCGCTACCCGTGGGCCCGGTCACCAGCACCAGGCCATTCGGGCGCTGCACCACGGCGCGGAAGCGCTCCAGCAGTTTACGCGGCATGCCGATCGATTCCAGGCGCAGGGTGTTGCCGGCCTGGTTCAGCAAACGCATGACCACCGATTCGCCGTACTGGGTCGGCATGGTCGAGATACGCACGTCGATGCGCTGGTTCTTGACCTTCATGGCAAAGCGGCCATCCTGCGGCAGGCGCTTTTCCGAGATATCCAGGTCGGCCATCAGTTTCAGGCGCAGCGCCAGCGGCGTGGCGATCTTGATGTCGGCCTCGGTCTGCAGGTGCAGCACGCCGTCGATGCGGAAGCGGATCGCCAGCCGTCCTTCCTGCGGTTCGATGTGGATGTCGGAGGCGCGCACCTGGGTCGCATCGTCGAACACCGACTGCAGCAATTTCACCACCGGCGCTTCTTCCAGACCCGGGTTGGCGGTCATGGCGCCGAAGTCGACAAAGGCGTCGCCGATGTCGGCCTCGACTTCCTTGGCGAAGTCGGTGATCTCGCCGGTGCGGCGGTAGATGCGGTCGATGGTGTGCAGGACCTCGGTCTCGTTGACCACGGCCAGCTCCACGCCTTTTTTCAGCAGGCGCGCGATTTCGTCGTAGGCGAACAAATCGGTGGGGTCGGACACGCCGACCAGCACGGTATGCGGGCGGTCTTCCAGCACCAGCGCACGGAAGCGGCGCGCGGCCGTTTCCGGCAGCAAGCGCACCAGCTGGTCGCTGATGTTGTAGAACTTCAGGTTGATGTAGGGGATGTCCAGCTGGCGCGCCAGGGCGCCGGAAATCTGCTCTTCGGTGACGAAACCGTTCTCGACGAACACCCGGCCCAGCTTGCGTCCGGTCCGCTTCTGGTCGGCCAGCGCCTGGTTCAACTGCTCTTCCGATAACAGCTTCTGCTGGATCAGTACTTCACCAAGTCGAATCTTTTCCGGCCGTGCCATGTCATCCCTTGCGATTGATCTGGAAATGGGGAGTTATTCTAAGGCAGAACCGGGCAATATTTACCGATGGAATTTATTTCTGTGGCCGGGATGCCTCGCTCAGCGGTTTGTTACGTGTAAGATAAGCAAGAGATAGCGCTTTGGTATCGCTTGATCTTGCCTGATGCTTGTCCCGTACGGTGGGCACCCCGTGCCCACGCGGTACGCACTTTTCCGCCAGTCCGCTGCGGTGAGGTGTCGCTCGAAACATAAGCGATGGACGATGCCATGTCCAGGGCTAAGGTTCCCGAGCGAGCAGTCACGGCAAGAGGTGCAATCATGAGCACGTACCCGCGTGGGCACAGAGTGCCCACCGTACGGTCGCGGCCGCCGTCCGGTTCAATTTTCCCGGGATGCATAGGCATGAACCAAGCCGCGGTCGTCGCCGTCGTTTGATCCAATTTTTCGAGGATGCAGATGTCAGAACCCACCAATGCGCGCCGTCGCATTTTCCTGATGCGCCACGGCAGCGTCACCTACTTCGACGCCGCCGGCAAACCCGTCCTGCCCGAGCAGGTCCCCCTCAACGACGAAGGCCGTGCCCAGGCCGATGCCGCCGGCGCCGCCTTTGCCGCCGCCAACGTCCGCTTCGACCGTGTCATCGTCTCCGGCCTGCCCCGCACCGTCGAAACCGCCCAACGCGTGCTCGCCGTCACTGGCCAGAACATCGCCCTCGACGTCTGGCCCGAACTCCACGAAATCAAGGGCGGCCGTCTCTCCACCATCCCCTCCGCCGATCTGAAACGCGCCTTCACCGGCGTCTTCGAAGGCCTGGTCGATCCAGAGCAGCGCTTCCTCGGCGGCGAATCCGTCGGCGAGATGATGGACCGCGTGCACCCGGCTATTCAAACACTGCGCGCCGACCCCGACTGGGACACGGTCCTGCTGATCCTGCACGGCGGCGTCAACTGCGCCATCCTGTCGCTCGCCCTCACCGGCCAGCGCCTGTTCCTGGGCGGTCTGGCGCAAACGGCCGGCTGCATCAACGCGCTTGACGTAGGCCAGGACAGCCGCGACTGGGTAGTGCGCTTCGTGAACCACGTGCCCCCTGCCCCGCTCCAACTCGGTTCACGCCTGACCACGATGGAGCAGCTGTTCATGCAATACGGGCGCTCACGCTAGCGCGCCGGTTCGCCTGGCAAAACGCGTGAAAAAATAACAAAACAAATAGCACGATCGTGCATTTCATCGGCTAGAATCATCCGACAACAACACAGGAGGAGACGCCAGTGTACGAAGAAATGATGGGCACCAAACCGGTGTCCGAGGGCCAGAAATTCGATGTCGACGCGCTGGCCGCCTGGCTGCGCGCACATTCTCCGGGCTTCCCGGACGGCCCGCTCGAGGTCGAACAATTCAAGGGCGGGCAATCGAACCCGACCTTCAAGTTACGCGCGGGTGGCCAACAATATGTGCTGCGCACCAAGCCCGGCCCGGCCGCCAAGCTGCTGCCATCGGCCCACGCCATCGACCGCGAATTCCGCGTGATGCAGGCCCTGCACGGCGCCGGCTTCCCGGTGCCGCGCCAGATCGTGCTCTGCACCGATGAATCCGTGATCGGGCGCGCCTTCTTCCTGATGGAATGCGTCGAAGGCCGGGTGCTGTGGGAGCAGTCGCTGCCCGGCATGACCCCAAGCGAACGCGGCGCCATCTATGACGAGATGAACCGCGTGATCGCCCAGCTGCACACGGTCGATTACGCCGCCATCGGCCTGGCCGACTATGGCAAACCCGGTAATTACTTTGCGCGCCAGATCGAGCGCTGGACCAAACAGTACCAGGCATCGGTCACCGAACCGATCGAGGCCATGGACCGCCTGATCGAATGGCTGCCGCAAAACATCCCGCCCGGCGAAGACACGTCCATCGTGCATGGCGACTTCCGCCTGGATAACATTATCTTCCACCCGACCGAACCGCGCATCCTGGCCGTGCTCGACTGGGAACTCTCGACCTTGGGCCACCCTCTCGCAGATTTCTCCTATCACTGCATGTCTTGGCACATCCAGCCAGGAAAATTCCGCGGCATCGCCGGCCTCGACCTGGCCGAACTCGGCATCCCGAGCCTGGAAGACTACGTGCGCCGCTACTGCGAGCGCACCGGCAAGACCATCCGTCCCGAGGATTTCAATTTCTATCTCGCCTACAACATGTTCCGCCTGGCCGGCATCATGCAGGGGATCATGAAGCGCTACGTCGACGGCACGGCGTCGAGCGCGCAGGCGCTGCAGAACGGCAAAGCCGCCCGTCCCATGGCCGAGATGGCCTGGCAATTCGCGAACCGCCCCTTGTCTTCCCACTGAGAGAGCCCCATGGATTTCGATTATTCCGACCGCTGCAAGGAACTGCAGACCCGCCTGCTCGCCTTCATGGACGCGCACATCTATCCGAACGAAAAAGCCTTCAAGGAAGAAGTCGACCGGAATGGGGCCGCCGGCAACCGCTGGGTGCCGACCGAACTCATCGAAAAACTGAAACCGCTGGCGCGCGAACAGGGCCTATGGAATTTGTTCCTGCCGAAGTCGCCGCGCGCGCCGGAAGGCCTGTCGAACCTGGACTATGCACCGCTGTGCGAAATCATGGGCCGCGTGTCCTGGGCGCCGGAAGTGTTCAATTGCTCGGCGCCCGACACCGGCAACATGGAAACCCTGGAACGCTACGGCACCGAGGAACACAAGTCGCGCTGGCTCGAACCCCTGCTGCGCGGCGAGATGCGCTCGGCCTTTGCCATGACCGAACCCGACGTCGCCTCGTCGGACGCGACCAACATCGCCACCCGCATCGAGCGCTCAGTTGATTCCAGTGATGAATACGTCATCAACGGCCACAAATGGTGGATTTCCGGCGCCGGCGACCCGCGCTGCCAGATCTTCATCGTGATGGGCAAGAACGACCCGAACGCGGCGCGCCACCAGCAGCAGTCGATGATCCTGGTCCCGGCGGACACCCCGGGCGTGACCATCCGGCGCCCGCTGCCCGTGTTCGGCTACGACGACGCGCCGCACGGCCACTGCGAAATCACCTTCGAGAATGTGCGCGTCCCGGCCTCGAACATGCTGCTCGGCGAGGGCCGCGGCTTCGAGATCGCCCAGGGCCGCCTGGGGCCGGGCCGCATCCACCATTGCATGCGTTCGATCGGCGTGGCCGAGCGCGCGCTGGAACTGATGGTCAAGCGCCTCGACAGCCGGGTTGCATTCGGGCGCAAGATTTCCGAGCAGGGCGTGTGGCGCGAACGCATTGCCGAGTCGCGCATCCGCATCGACACCGCGCGCCTGCTCACGCTGAAGGCGGCCTGGATGATGGACAAGGTCGGCAACAAGGGGGCCCAGGCCGAGATCGCCATGATCAAGGTACTGGGTCCGACCGTGGCCCAGCAGGTGCTGGACTGGGCAATCCAGGCCCACGGCGCCGGCGGCGTGTCCGACGACTTCCCGCTGGCTTACCAGTGGGCCGGCAACCGCACCCTGCGCCTGGCCGATGGCCCGGACGAAGTGCACCGGAATGCCATCGCCAAGCTGGAGCTGGCCAAATACGCGTAAATTTGTGACAAGGGATGTTGCCAGATGGCGACATTCCCGTCAGAATCGAAGTTTCTGAACAGCAACTTTATTGCTCAAGGGCTAAATGCTCGGCTACCATACGAGGGAGCGGCACACCGTGCCGCCCCCAACCCGGATGGTCGCTTGTTCCCCCGCTTGTTCCCCTTTCAAGGTCACGCCCTGCCCTCGATCCGCTCGAAGCTGATCGCCCTCGTGCTCGCCTGTGTCCTGCCGCTGGTGCTGGGCTATATCGCCTTTGTATACGATGCAGGCCAGCGCGAGCGCATGCACGTGGCGCGCGACGCCGCCACCGTGGCGCGGGTCCTGACCGCGGCCCTCGACCGCGAGCTCGACAGCGCCGGCTCGGCGGCGCGCGTGGCGGCAGCCTGGCCGACCCTGGCGCCCGCGACCCTGGGCGCCTTCCACGCCCATGCGCGCGAACTGCTGCGCCCCGAATTCCCCGTCATCGCCTTTGTCCTGGCCGGCGCCGACGGCCAGCCGCTGCTGAGC
>Ga0265797_10007481_pt1 | contig 14933 bp, 17 predicted proteins | sample P2T30metagenome_FD_192433 | JGI IMG/M metagenome (GOLD analysis project Ga0265797, IMG submission 192433) | Plant litter microbial communities from East Loma Ridge, Irvine, California - P2 T30 | ecosystem: Environmental > Terrestrial > Plant litter > Unclassified | place: USA: California... | reverse complement strand
TGCCACTGCACCGATCCACCTTGGTATGGGAGTTCGCTGTTCATTTGCCGAGCCTAGCGGGTTTGCATGGTGATGCCCACGATTTTATGGGTATTTCGGTCAGCGCGTTTGTCGGGCTGTTTTTTCGCCGGATCAGCAGGTCGCGGACTATTACGGCTGACCTTGCCGCGCGGCAGTTTCTAAGGCAACATCAACACTCGCCCAGCCACTTGTAGTGATTCAACCATGAACCTGCCCTCCCACCAGCTCAGCATGACAGTGCTGATGACGCCCGACACGGCCAATTTTTCCGGCAATGTGCACGGCGGCACCATCCTGAAACTGCTCGACCAGGCAGCCTATGCCTGCGCCAGCCGCTATGCCGGGCGCTATGTGGTGACGATGAGCGTCGATCAGGTGACCTTCCGCCAGCCGATCCACGTTGGCGAACTGGTGACCTTTCTGGCTGCAGTGAACTTTACCGGCCGCAGCTCGATGGAAATCGGGATCAAGGTGATTGCCGAGGACATCCGCAGCAAGGCCGTGCGCCACGTGAACAGCTGCTTCTTCACGATGGTGGCGGTGGGCGACGACAAGAAACCGGCCTCGATCCCGCCGCTGGTGCCGTCGACACCGGACGAAGTGCGCCGCTTCGAGGAAGCCAAAGGCCGGCGCGACCTGCGCCTGGCGCTCGAGCGTGATCACGCGCGGCGCATCAGCAGCAAGGGCTGAGTATCGGCGCGGGAGGATTGTCTGCTTGCCACAAACGCTGCTATAATTGCGCGCTCTTGGCCTGGTAGCTCAGTTGGTAGAGCAGAGGATTGAAAATCCTTGTGTCGGTGGTTCGATTCCGCCCCGGGCCACCAAGACTCCAAAGCCCTGTTTATACAAGGCTTTTTTGCATGCGACGCACTGCTGGTGCACCATGCAGGTGGTCCACCTCTACTGAGGCTCGACCATGCTACTCCCCTCCTATCTGCGCCGCTCCAGGCACGGTATTTATTACTTCCGCATCATTTTATCGGATTGCCTTGCACTTGCCATGGAGCAACTCGAGCTTGTCCGTTCCTTGGGTATCCGGTATTCTGAGCAAGCCAAATTTTATGGCTACCAAATTGCACAGCGCGTCAAACCACTGCTGAAGAATCCAAATCGTTATGGCCATTGATCCTAACTCGATTGACCCGGACGATATTAACAAACTGATCGTAGACGGCCTCGACTTCCGACCTGACGGCGGATTCTCAGTTCGACGCCTGGAAACGCATCCCGATCCTGCCATTGGGGAAAAAGAAATAGGGGCGCTCCGCAAAACCACCAAAAGCTGGCGCGAGTTGCACCAGGACCTCCATATCGACCACCTTAATGATGAAGAGAATGCGTTGCGGCAAGAAGCCGCGCAACGTCTGCGAGAGGAACTGCTGAGGGCGATAACAGAGGTAGTGCCCACTGCCCCGTCCGCGCTGGCGACAGTAAGCGCCGCGCCGCCGTTGCGCCCTACCTCGCTGCGGGAAGGTTTCGATCAATATTTGAAATCGAAGAAAAAAATCGTCCAATCCACCAAAGACGCTTATACCGAAAGTTTCGAGCTATTCGCCGAATTGGTTGGCGGGGAACATCGTCTTGCGAATGATATCCGCCCTGTTGAAACCAAGGAGTTCAATGACGCGCTCGCCCTCATCCCGTTGCACGCCAAAAAATGCAGTATCCAGTTAGGCACGACGCAAGCCATTTTAAAAAATTCGCCTAAGCTGATGGACAAAAAAGGGAACCCAATTGACACCATCAGCGGCAATAGTGCCGATCTGTGTATCTCCAACATCAAGAGCTTCTTCGACTACATGATTAAATCCGGACGACGCGATGGCGACAACCCTTTTGACAATCTGCCACGGCACTCCGATGGCGACAATGTGGGAGGGGCTGACGGATTTGACGAACATGAGCTGCGGGCCATCTTCGACCCGATGACCTTCATGCAAGCCAAGCGCCCGTCGCAGTTCTGGGGCCTGCTGCTGGCACTTTATACTGGCGCGCGTCTCAATGAAATCGCCTGCCTTGACCTCATCGACTTCGTGGAAGAAAAAGGCATTCGATCCCTCGCCATCCGTCATATCCCCCGAGCCAAGCCGCACACCATCGAACACACGCGCAATCCGCGGTCTGCCAAGCGCACCAAGAACGTGGAATCGCGCCGATTGGTCCCGTTGCATCCCGACCTCTACGAGATTGGCATCGAAACGTATATGGACGACCTAAGGGAGCTTGGCGCGACGCGCATTTTTCCGACATTCCCCTTGGACTCCAAGGGCAAGCGCGAGCGCGAGCGGCGACTGTCCCACGACGGTAACGAATACCTAAAACTTGCAGGGGTTCATGTAGATCGCAACAAAGTCATGCACAGCTTTCAAGACACCGTGTGCGAAATGCTGAGCGTGGAAAACATGGACGACGTGCGCGCCGATCAATGGACCGGGCATAAGAACCAGAGCATCAAGGGACGCCATTATCGGCGCAGCAAAGCAGCGGTCGAATTGCAAGCAAAGGAAGGGTTTAGTGCACTTGATTTCCCTTTCATCGACATCGACAAGCTTCAACATGCCAAGGGATGGTGGAACGATTACATCCGCAAAAACATGGTGGACTGAAAACTACGCCCATTGCGCTCGCCCCAACCGGGCGAAGCGCCACACTTACACGCTATTAGCTTTTGTGCTCCTCCCGAGTTCGAGGCGGAGGCGAAGGTCAACATGAAAAGACGATTAGATGCCATTTTTAGACTGGGTAAACAAAAATCAAGCGAAGGAGACAACCCACGAGGTGCCCTACCACTTGCTTAAACAGGAGTCGGTCTACGGGGACGTAACTGGTGCTAATGCGGATAACCTGCTGATACAGGGCGACAACCTCCTCGCGCTGAAAGCCCTGATCCCATTTTACGCGGGAAGGGTCAAGTGCATTTTCATTGACCCTCCTTACAACACGCAAAGCGCGTTTGAACACTACGATGACAAGTTGGAGCACAGCCAGTGGTTATCGATGATGTATCCCAGGTTGGTGCTGCTGCGGGATCTGCTGGCCGAGGACGGCAGCATTTGGGTAACGATTGACGACAACGAGGTTCACTACCTTAAAGTGCTAATGGATGAGGTATTCGGGCGAACCAATTTTGTTGCCACATTTGCGTGGGAAAAAGATAAAGGGCGGCGGAACGACACTGATATATCCAGCGCACATGACCACGTGCTCTTGTTTGCAAAAAATCGGGATGTGTGGCGGAAAATCCGAAATCCACTGCCGAGGACCGATGCACAAAAATCCAGATACAGAAATCCCGACGACGATCCTCGTGGTCCGTGGCTGCAAGGCGATAACGGCACGGCAAAAAGCGGCAGCGAAAATGCTCGCTTTCCAATTACTCTTCCCTCAGGGCGCATCGTGGTGCCGCCCCAAGGCAATTTCTGGCGCTTTTCTGTTGCCAACTTTGAGCAAGCCAGGCTAGAAGGACGTGTTTATTTTGGTGCGAAGGGCGATGGCCTCCCGATCATTAAGCGCTATTTGACTGAGGTTCAAGATGGTGTTGTCCCCAGAACTTGGTGGACCGCAGAGGAGGCTGGCACCAATCAATCAGCAAAGCGGGATCACTTACGCAAGCTGCTACCCGACATCGAGCCATTTGCAACGCCCAAACCAGAGGAATTAGTCAGGCTGGCATTGCAAATTTCGACCAACCCTAATGATCTTGTTCTCGATTCGTTCGGTGGGTCAGGAACTACCGGAGCTGTCGCCCAAAAAATGGGGCGAAACTGGATTATGGTGGAGATGGGGCGACATTGCCAAACTCACTTGATGCCCAGATTGAAGAAAGTCATCGAGGGCGAGGAAGGTGGTATCAGCGAACTAGTAGAGTGGCATGGTGGCGGCGGCTTCCGCTTTTGCACCTTAGGCGAACCAGCCTTTGACGATGATGGGCGCATCAGCGCCGACGTGCAGTTTCCGACGCTGGCCGCGTATGTCTGGCACATCGAGACCGGAGAACCTGGTCGTCAGGTGTTCGACAAGCCGCTATTGGGAGTTAACAACGGAACTGCCTACTATTTGCTTTATGGCGGCATCTTGGACGACCGACGACCTGGAAATGGCAACATTTTGACGCATGGTGCGCTGGAAGCAATCAACGAAATATTCGCGCATGACGGCCCTAAGGTAGTTTATGGCGAAATGTCGCGCTTGGGTGCTTCGAGGCTCGCCGCCGAAGGCATTACCTTCAAGCAGATTCCCTATGACGTGAAGATGCGGTAGGGGCTCAGGCATGACTGACATTGTCCAATACCGCAAGGCGCTAGCCGAGCGATCCTCCTATGTTGAGAACGTGCTGGTTCACCGCATGGTGGCCAGCCTTGCCGGTGAACTATGGCGGCGCGACCCGACGGAGCCGCTGCGCATCTTTAACTCAGAAGTGGATGACTCAGGCTTTGACTTGGTGTTGGGTTGCGGCACGGCGTTGCGCTACATTCAGGTCAAGCAAGTGCACTCCCTGGGAGCCACCACTAAATTCTCGGTTCGCTTGGACTTCACTCGCATGGCCGGCAGTTGCGTGGTGGTGGTAGTGCACACCGAAGACGAATTGATGATTGACCACTTTCTGTTTTACGGTGGCGCAGTCCAAGAGCCGATGCCAAGCGTCGAGGACAACAAGCCCTCGCTCGTGCCAGGTAAGCGGGACAACAACGGCACCCGCAAGACGCGCCAACATTACCGAGACGTAAAGCGCAACAAGTTCAGGGGCCCGCTGACAACGGCGGAATTGCTCGACGCGCTCTTTGGGGTGCTGCACCAAAAACACGTAGAAAAACAAGCATGCTGACACTTAAAACATACCAACGGACCGCGTTGTCGGTGCTAACGCAGTTTCTGTCCGATACCCGCAGCAAGCCGGTGGCGGATGCCTATGCAGCCATCCTTGCCGGACAAAGCCGCACTGGTGAAACCTATCAAGCGCTGTTTGGCGCGGTCCCCTGCGTGTGCCTACGCGTGCCTACCGGGGGCGGCAAGACCATCATGGCAGCGCACGCTGTGGCCTTGGCAGGCAAGGCTGTGCTCGATAGCGATGCACCGATTGCGCTATGGCTCACGCCCTCAGACACTATCCGCACCCAGACCCTCGAAGCGCTGGCCAATGCGCGCCACCCTTACCGGCAGGCGCTAGCCCACTACTTTGGCGACCGCGTGCAGGTGTGCGACTTGGAAAGTCTGCAAACGATCAGCCCGCACGATGTCGGCAAAGCTGCTATCGTGATCGTGGCCACCATCCAATCGTTTAACGTGAGCGACACCGCCAAGCGCAATGTCTATTCGTTCTTCGAGGAACTGGCGCCGCACTTCGATAACCTGCCGCCGCATCTGACCGCAGGCCTGGAAAAAGTGTCCGAAGCGGACTTGCACTCCCAGACCTTCCTGACCGTGAAGGACCTAGGCCGGGTCAAGTATTCCGTGGCCAACTGGATGCACCTGCAAAGCCCTGTCGTAATCGTGGACGAGGCACACAACAACCGCACCGACCGCTTTTTCAAGTCCTTGGGGCGCGTCAATCCAAGCTGTGTCATCGAGATGACCGCGACCCCAGTGCCTGGCAACAACGTGCTGTATCACGTCGGCGCCGCCGAGTTAAAGGCCGAGCAGATGATCAAGCTGCCCATCGTGCTAGCCGAACATCCACAGGGCTGGCGCGAGTGTCTGCGCGATGCTGTGCTGACGCGCGATCGATTGGAGCTGACCGCGCAGCGCGAACCGGATTACGTTCGACCTATCGTGCTGGTGCAGGCCCAGCCCAAGGGCGGCGAGGCCATTGTGGACGTGGTGCGCCAACACCTGATAGAACAGGAGCGTATCCCGGAAAATCAAATCGCCGTGGCCACCGGCACGCAGAAGGAGTTGGACGGCCTTGACCTGCTTGATCCCGCCACGACCATTCGCTATGTCATCACTGTGGAAGCGCTAAAAGAAGGCTGGGACTGCTCGTTCGCCTATGTATTGGCGAGCCTTCAATCGGTCAATTCGTCCAAGGACGTGGAGCAATTGCTGGGCCGTGTTCTCCGCATGCCCTATGCCAAGAATCGGACACAGGACTCACTGAACCGTGCCTATGCCCACATCGTAGCGGACAACTTCGCGCAGGCAGCAGCCACACTCAAAGATCGCATGGTCCAAAACATGGGATTCGAGCGGTTGGAAACGACCTCGTTCATCATTCCTCAACAATCGCTACCATTGACTGGTGGTGAGGGTGGTGCGCCCGCCGCCGCCCGTGCAGGTGGTGCTGCTACGCCAGCAATGCCGGATTGCCACATCGACCTGCCGCAAGCACCGGACACGCAGAGCTGGCCCGAGGAATTGAAGCAGGTTGTGCGGGTGATGCAGACCACGCAAGGCGCCACCGTCTTGCTCAATGGCGAAGTCAGCAGCGAGATACTGGCACAGGCCGAGGCCTTCATCAGCAATGCCATGCCCGCCAAGGCGCGCGAAAAGGTCAAGGAGCAGTTCAATGCCCACCGGGCCGTGCGCCAAGCTATGCGCGCCCCGGCACAGTTGGGGTTGGGCTTTGTCGCGATTCCACAGCTTTGCCTGCGCCTCGACGGCCACCTCGAAGTGGTGGAGCGCGAGACGCTTTCCAGCTCGGGCGATTGGAGCTTGCTGAACCAGCAGGTGCAACTTGCCGGGTTCAGCATCACCGAGACAGTCAATTCGTTCGAGATTGATGTCAACGGCGCCAAGGTTACCTACAAGCACACCGACGCACAGCAGCTTTTGCTCAATCAAACCGTGAGCCACACCAGCCAACAGGACCTGATACGGTGGCTCGATGTAGAGGTGCGCCAGAGCGACATTGGACAGGCGCAGATGCAGGCGTATCTGGTCAAGATGGTTACCCACCTGATTGCAGAGCGCAGCTTCACGCTGACCGCGTTGGTTCGGGCCCGCTTCCAGTTGGCGCAGGCGCTGGTGAAAGAGATCAAACGGCTGCGCCAGATAGCCATGGCCAAAGGCTTCCAAGGGCGACTGATGGATATGGCGGTGCCTGGCATCGAGGAGCTGGTCCATTACAGCTTCCACTACCACCCCGGCCAATACCCTGCACGGCAGCTGTATCAGGGCAGCTATGAGTTTTCAAAGCACTTCTATCCTGTGATTCACGACTTGCGCGAAAAGACCCAAGCTGGGGCGGTTGCCGAGGAGTTCCGTTGCGCGCAGAGCCTCGACGCCCATCCCAAGGTCAAGCATTGGGTGCGCAACATCGAACGACAGGAAAAGTTCTCGTTCTGGCTGCCGACCGCGACGGACTATTTCTATCCCGACTTCGTGGCCGAGTTGACCGATGGTCGCGTGCTGGCCGTCGAATACAAGGGCGAACCCTACAAGACGAACGACGATTCGCGCGAGAAACAGCAGGTCGGACACCAGTGGGAACAATCAAGCGGTGGCTGCTGCCTGTTCCTGTTCGCCGTCGAGCGCGATGGGCAGGGCCGGGATGTGTTCCAGCAAATAGCCCACAAGCTAGCGTAATGCGCCCACAGAACCGGGCGAAATGTACTTAAACCATTTTTGTATATGAACCGTTTGCCTGTAACTGCATTGCGGTTGGATCCACGACTTAGGGGTGGAAAAAATCTAAGTGGAGAGCAGCGCCAAAACAGGCACGAATTAGTTACCTAAATCAAAATCAAGCATCCCGGCCCCGATGCCAGTCAGCCGACTGGCAGAAGCGCTCCCCGCGAGGTGGCAGAAACTCTCCGGGTAAGCGGGGCCGAACGAGATTTGGGTTGATCCCTACTCGATATAGCGTAGCCGAAAGGCGGGGGAGATTTTCCTCGGACGGGCTGTCGAAAATGAGCCTCAGCTGCCGCTGAGAGAGCTGCTAGCGGTCATTACCGCGAAACCGGCGTCCGAACGAGCTATGACGTAGCTAGCCGTGGCTTTCGTTCGGAGATTCGTCGTGAAAGCTCAATCTGCCAGTCAACTTCGCGCCCAGAAGCGCAATTCTGCATCGACAAATGCCCGTGCCATCGCCCAGCTTCTGTGGCTTCGCACTTTAACGCGCGTGGCATTGTAGAAATCCCCGATTTTTCCATTTCCCGTCCGGCAGCAGAGGACGGAATCAGCCTGACCATCCAGGTCCAGGCCCATTGCTTGGGCGGGCGTCAGTGGATCGCAGAACCGATCTGGGGCTGCCAGCGTGGCCACCTGCCGTATGATGGCTTGCAACCACACACTGGCTCCGCCGTCTACCAAAGCCGCAGCGAGGCGGTCGAGCACGCCCTTGATACGGGCTTTGGGAAAATCCGCTACCAACTCGGTAGGCTTGTCCAAGTGCCGGATTGGGACAAAAGGGTGCTTGCCGTGGAAGCTTGGGTCGCCGATGCTATTGTCCAGACGCGCGAGCACGATGAAACGCTGATCCTTCATGACACTACGGTGATTGACTTGTGTTCTAGTGGCTTGGGTGGCTTTGGGTTGGACTTGGCCAGCCTTGGCGCAGAGGTGGTGCTTGCCTGCGAAATCGCCCCGGAAGCCCGCCGCGTCTACCAGAAAACGTCAGGCCGCGCCAAATGCACGATGATGTGTGCACGCTGGACGACGCCAAACTCCAATGCGACATCTTCACCTTGGGCCTGCGGTGCCAGGGGTTTTCTAAAGCAGGCAGTTAGAAGGGGCTGGCCGACCCGATGCGGAGTGGTGTCTACGAGCACTCCCTTCGGCTGGTAAGTGAAATCGACGCGAAGGTAGTCGTCATCGAATGTGCCCGCCAGTTGCTCACGCACAACGGCGGCGCAGATGCCGAGATAGTTCGTCAGACGCTCATGCGTGCGGCCTACCGCGTGCAGCACCGCACGCTGAACGCATCCGGTTTCGGCGTGGCGCAAAGCCGCGACCGCTCACTCATCGTAGCGACCGTCTGGGCTTTCCGCTGGACGCAATGATGGGCAACGTTTTCCCACCGAACAGGCGCCGACGGTCTGCGTGGAAGACATTTTGGAACCCGGCGTCCCGCACTCCATCGCCGACGATCAGTTTGTGCTGCACGGCGAAGTCCCGACAGAGCGGCAATCGAAGCTGATCGAAATCGGACTAATCAAAACGGTCAAGACCCAGAAGCTGCTGGATGCACAGGGCTATCGACTTTACAGGCACAAGGGCCTTAGCGCCGCTTTGACAGCATCAAGCGAAGGCCGCGCCACCTGCACCGGCGTCTATCTCGTCAACGGAAAGGCGCGTGGATTGACACCGCGCGAAGCCAGCCGTTTTTAAGGCATGCTGGAGTGGGCATCACACCATCCAACCGCCAGCCACGCGCTGAAACACGCTGGTAACTGCGTTGCAGTCCCGCTCGCCCGCGAACTGGGCCGCCAGCTCTAGGGCATTCTGGGCTGCCCTCCTTGAACACCAATTTTGGCGCGTGCGTTCGCGTCCGGCGCCGAAATTGCGTTTTCCGGGACTGCGCCTTTGACTTCCGGCTCTGGCTTTGAGGCATATAGCGAAGGTAAGCAGCAAGCTATGTTCTTCACCCGTTTTCAACGGGTTCATAACGCTTGGTCTGCCGACCACAGGAGACCAAACCTATGAGCCGCCCCCTTAGACCCAGCAGCGAGTTGCGGGAAGATGCGACCTTTACCTCTACGAGGAAGAGGTCGAACTAATCCGCGCCAACGCCGAGATCGCCCGTCTGCCAATGTCTACTTTTGTGCGGCGCTTGGCATTGCGCCAGCGTATCGATCTGCCGCCGTCGGCGGGCAATTCGGCTCGCTGGTGAGAATTGGCACCGCTGGCCAGCAAACTCAATCAGATTGCGCGCGTGCAATACGGGCTTGGTCCCGAAGGGGCTATACCCGGTCGTCGCCCAGCTAGCTGAGCAGGTGCGCCTTTTGCGGATGGAACTGATGGCCCGTCGGAGGCTCGCTAATGATCGGCAAGATTGCGGCCAAAGGGCGAGGCTTTCGGGGCCTATCGGCATACCTCTTGCGCAGTGGCCGAGGGCGCATCGTGGCTGGGGTAATGGCCGGACGCACACCGCGCGAGCTGTCCAGCGAGTTTGGGGCCCTGCGGCGTCTCAATCCCAAGCTGAGCAAGGCAGTGGCGCATCTCATGCTCAGTCCCTCGCCGAACGATCCGCCCCTGACGGATGCGCAATGGCAGGCTATCGCCGAGCGCTACATCGGAGCCATGGGCTTCGCCAATGCCCCTTGGGTCGCCATCGTCCACCAAGACACCGGCCACCAACACATGCATCTAATCACCAACACATGCATCTGATGGCATACCGCATTGGCTTCGATGGCAAGACCATTTCGGATGCCAATGACTTCCGAAAATCCGAGGCCATCGTGCGCCAGATCGAAACCGAGTTCGGACTGGCAACCGCGTCATCGCCAGAAAAGTTCAAACGCAAGCCACACAGCCGCGCCAACATCCAAAAAAATCTCCCCTAGTCGAGGAGACCAAAACATGAACGACAGCACAACCCCGCCCAATCCTTTTGATCCGTCCGACTCGCAGCACGCGACCTGGCCGCAACCCTTTGAACCGGGGCGCGACCTGGCAGAGCTGGCCATCATTTACACAACGCCCAGCATCGTAATGCCCAGCGCGAGCGTGGGCGAGCCGTTGACTATCAAGCATGCGCAAGAAATGCGCCGGGCTCTCGTTGAGGATGATTATCCAAGACGAATGCAGACCGTGTTGGGCGACGACCTGACTCGCGTATTTCAACACGAGGGCGGCGCGACGCTGTATTTCAAGCAGGTGGGACGCATCGCCGATCAAGGACGAAAGCTTATCGTCGTAGGTGGAATGGATGAAACACTCGACGCACAGCGCATCGTGTCTTTGGGCCGCGAGCGTGGCTGGAAAACCATCTCTTTCACCGGCAGCGGCAGCTTTGTCGAACTGGCGATGCGCGAAGCGTTGAACGAGCGACTAATCGTTATCGCCAGCGATGCAAAGCAGGAGGTAATCCTTGCCAAGATCATGGCCGAACGCGCGAAAGGCGCGGGCGCTGTCGCCATGACTGAGGCAGCTACCTCTGACGACAACGACATCATCAAACTGCTTGATGAGCTGGATGACTTACCGGCGCAACCCGTGCCCGGCGCGCCTAAGCCAGCGCTACCCATCTTGCCCGTGGCTGCGCCACTGGCATCACGTGCCAGTTCTCTCGTCCGTAAGACGCCTTATGTAGACGTGCTGCCACGGTTTCTGAACCTGCCCGCGCGGTTGCAAGAGCGGCGCGAGCAAGAGCTGTTGAGCCTGCCGGGAATGAAAGGCGCTCCGCCAAGCTGGCCGCATGGACGGTGCAACCAGTAACCCTAACAACGCACCCCCTTGGCGTGCACAAAGGGGGTTTCGGATCAACCATTTGGAGCGCAAGCCTCGCACCAGGAGAACAACAGCCGCGCCACTTGCGCGGCTGCCTCCTTGGAAAATCCGCACAAGCGGCCGAGAGCAGCCGCGCCGCTGACGGTGCACGAAATCCATGCCGTCATCGCCGGGAATTGGACGTTTTCGCACACCGACACACCGGAAGCATGGATGCTCTATACATCGTGGGAAGGTGCGCGCACCACCTTGGACAAGTTGCACGCGGCCATGACCAGCCTTGAAGAAGATTCCAGCACCCCAGACCTCACGCCCGTGAACCTCGCCCCCAAGCTCTGGTCAAAAGTAGTCGATGGTCGGGAAGCCCAATTGGCGGCCTGAACGCAAAAAACGACCAACGGCCCGGACACGCGGGCCACGATTTGTAATTGTGGCCCGGTAGCCAACCGTCGTCGCAATAATCCCGGCGCAAACACATCGAGAGAGACCCATGGATATCCGGCAGCAAATTACAGACGACATCATCAGGGCTTTGGAGAATGGCACGCCGCCTTGGCGTAAAAGCTGGTCAGCTAGGTGCATGCACTTAAACGCCAGCACCGGTCAAGTCTACAAGGGTATCAATCAGCTAGTGCTCGGTATGCAGGGGCAAGGAGATCCGCGCTGGTTGACATACAAGCAGGCGGAATACATGGGCCTGCAAGTGCGCAAAGGCGAGTGCGGCGCGCAAGTCGTCAAGATGGTGGAAGTCACCCGCAGACAAGCCGCCCAAGAGGCGGCAAACGGGGCCGACGTGTTGATAGAGAATGGCATTAAGGCCTTGGTCATGCGGGCCTACACCGTGTTCAACGCCAGCCAAATCGAAGGCATGGCTCCAATGCCCGCGCGCGTATGCAACGTTACTTGTGCTGACGCGGTAGAACAGATTATCTTTGCGCTGCAACGCACCGGACTCAAAGTCAATTTTGGGCAAGGCTTCCAGCCCGCGTATTACCCACGCACCGACGAGGTTCGCATTCCACCGGCCAGCGAGTTCATCAGCTTGGAGGACTTCCACGCTACCCTCTTGCATGAGGCCGCAGGGCATGCGACTGGTCATCCCAAACGACTTGCACGCCTGCGCATGGACACGCGGTTTGGGACGCCCGAATACGCCCGTGAAGAACTGCGAGCCGAAGTCGTCAGCAGCATGATGCAGGGTGTCATCGGCTTGCCACCAGGCCCGACCATGATCGCCCAGCACTCCACGTATCTGGCCAATTGGTTGCAGGCGCTGAAAAACGACAAAAACGAGATTTTCTGGGCCGCCGCTGACGCCCAGAAGATTTGCGACTATATCGGTAAGCTGGCGATCGAGGCCCAGCCCTTTGGGGTGCAGAAGGCCACCGACGCCGCCGCGCTTGATCCCTTGATCATGGTGGCGAAGCCATCCGATCAAATTGAAATGGTGCACCTCCGTGCCCCGTTTTCGGAGGGGCGCTAGCGAACAAAACGGTGCCGAACGGTGGCGACTTCCGCCAGCCTTCATGGTGCACCTGCGCCTTTATTTTTCAGTTATGCGCGCCATGGGAAAACGGTTAAAATGCGCGTCAGGGTGCACCGGCTAGGTGGACCACCGCATGGTTCGATTGGACCATGGTAAATCATTGATTTATAACGATTTATTGCTTCTGGTAGCCAGTCCGCCCCAGGCTACCAAAAATATACTTTGCACAACGCCAATCCATCGTGATTGGCGTTGTCATTTCTGGACTTCGCAGGCCCCGGCGCCTGTTAATGTCCACTTCGCTCATCCATAAATACAGCACTGCAAGCTCATGTGTCCAGGCCGGGTCAGGTCAACGAGGCATCGTCCGCGAAACAGCCGTGAGGGAAGTATTGCGCAAGGCGGGTGAGACGTTCACGCAGCGGATAGAAGGGAGAATTCTGTCGGCGGGCCTGGTTCATCAATGCGAGCGAATCGGTGGTTTGACAAGCGTCCAGTCCGATCTGCACGAATTGCGGACAATCGCGATGGCCTGTCTGTACCGCGCGTTGGGGCCGGCAGGCAGCCGACGGCTGCGTGATTCTCCGCAGACGCCACAACGACCAATCCGATGCAATCCCAACCAAGGATGAACAACATGTCTCGGCCCTCCTTTATTACCGCATGGGCAGCTTCGCAGCGAATTTATGACCTCGTCAATTCAGGCGCCAGGGTAGGAAAGGTGATAGGAGGAAATATTGAGAAGGGTATTAATCATTCCACTGCCGAACAGCGCTGGAATAACACCTGCGCCGTGCGGATGAGTTATATCCTTGGCGAGGCAGGCCTGATGATTCCGAACATTCTCGGACAGACAGTACCCGGGGCGGACGGGCGAAAATACTTCTTCCGTGTATGGGACCTGATTGGTTTTCTGAAACAGCAATGGGGCAAAGCTGAGGTTGTAAAATACCCCGTTTCCGGCAGCGGCACGTTGGTTGGCAAGAAAGGTTTAATTCTGTTTGAGGTATCTAACTGGTCGGATGCGCAGGGAATGCCACGCTTTTCAACGGCCAATCCTGCTACGACCACTGTTATTTCAATGAGCCGGAGGCGAAATATCGCACGGACCATGCGAACTTCTGGGGCTTGCGGTGAAGTCGATCCCGTTGTACCTGGCACTGGTGACCTCCACATTGCTGTCATTCACAGTCCACGTCTCTGATCAAGCCCTCGTTTCAGGCTGGAGCTCGCACCTATGCGCAAAATTATAAGGACATGGTGCTGGCAACCTGTATGACACAGGCTTACCGGAATGAAACCGGTGCGGCCACTGATGCTGGAAGCAGTGCCAGCGCCTTGCGTGATTGGACCTACTTCGATATGGAGAAGAGTCCCGATGCGGTCAAGTCGATGGTGAACCGCTATCTGGCGCGGGACTATTCCAATCCGCTCGTCGAATCGGAAATCAAGGGAGTCAGGTTCGATTTCTGAAGTGCATGGACCTGTACCATAGCAAAGCGCTGGGAGACCTGGTCGAGCGGCTGGTCATTCACCCGAAGCATACTTACAGGCAGGAAAATCCTTCGCGGGCAAGGGCGCTCGGCGCAGCCGCCAGGTAACAACTGGCTACTTTCCGTTAATGAAGCCAGTAACTTCGGGACCGACCATAAAGATGCTACGCTAATCGCTCAAGCGTAGTACGTTGCCCCTATCTGAGTGGCTGTCATGGCATATTGGTTCCCAAGCACGTCCAGAAAATGCGGTAGCAATATATGGTGTTGTCGCATAATTTAACGCGTGCCGATATATTCCAAACCCCATACGAAATGACTGCTTAACGACAGTCGTGAGCGTGCGCAGCTAGCGGACGCTATAAGTTAATCGAGCCAAGGATGTGCTGATAACCAACGGCCCAGTTCGTTATCATTTTGGCAGTTTAATTTACTGAAGATATTTGCGCGGTGGGTTTCGACAGAACGTGAACTACAGGGTGGAACGAGAACGCGCGCGATTTTTTTGTTCTGTTCGCCAACGCCAACCAAGCGAGCGACCTCGCGTTCGCGAGGCGTTAGTTGCGCCCATTGTCCCAGCGCCTGGGCGCGGGATCGGGCAAGTC
>Ga0265797_10007480_pt1 | contig 14939 bp, 8 predicted proteins | sample P2T30metagenome_FD_192433 | JGI IMG/M metagenome (GOLD analysis project Ga0265797, IMG submission 192433) | Plant litter microbial communities from East Loma Ridge, Irvine, California - P2 T30 | ecosystem: Environmental > Terrestrial > Plant litter > Unclassified | place: USA: California... | reverse complement strand
GGCAGGGTCGACTCTGATGCAAAGAACAAGGACGGACGAACACCGCTGTTTCAGGCGGCAATGAACGGACACGGAGCAGTGGTCAAGCAGCTGCTAGATACAAGCAAGGTCAATCCTAACTGGACAGACTACAATGGAAGAACACCGCTGTTGTTGGCGGCACACAACGGACACGAAGCGGTGGTTAAGCAGCTGTTAGACACAGGCAAGATAGGTCCCAACTTGATACTAAAGGACGGAACAACAGCGCTGTTGTGTGCGGCGCAGAATGGACACGAAGCGGTGGTTAAGCTACTGCTGGACACAAGCAGAGTATATCCTGACTTAGCAGACTACAATAGAAGAACGCCGCTGTTGTTGGCTGCACGAAACGGACACAAAGCGGTGGTCAAGCAGCTGCTAGACACGGGTAAGGTCAACCCTGATAGTAAGAATGAGGGCGGATGGACACCGCTGTTGTGTGCGGCAGAAAACGGACACGAAGCGGTAGTTAAGCAGCTGCTAGACACAGGCAAGGTCAACCCCGATGCTAAGAATAAGGATGGATGGACGCCGCTGTTTTGGGCGGCACACAACAGACACGAAGCAGTGGTTAAGCAGCTGCTAGACACAGGCAAGGTTGATCTTAATGCTAAGAACGAGAATGGATGGACGCCTCTGTCTTGTGCGGCACAAAACGGACACGAAGCGGTGGTCAAGCAGCTGTTAGACACAGAGAAGGTCAACCCCGATGCTAAGAACAAGGATGAATGGACGCCGCTGTTGTGTGCGGCACAAAACGGACACGAAGCAGTGGTTAAGCAGCTGCTAGACAGAGGCAAGGTTGATCTTAATGCTAAGAACAAGGATGAATGGACGCCGCTGTTGTGTGCGGCACAAAACGGACACGAAGCAGTGGTTAAGCAGCTGCTAGACACAGGCAAGGTCAACCCCGATGCCAAGAATAAGGATGGATGGACACCGCTGTCGTTGGCGGCACACAACGGACACGAAGCGGTGGTCAAGCAGTTGCTCGATATAGGCAAGGCCAAAATTATGTCAATAAATAAGCACTGGTAGCCATCTCAGCTCTTGGCAGCTTAGAAGGGTACACGATAATATCTCGATCGCACCTCAACACAGCGAGAGCTAACTCTTTTCTTTGTGACTACTACTAGCGAACACTATTCCGGTAGGCTACGTTGAACGGGATCGAGGCAACGATAAAGCTGCTGCTTGACGGAGACGTTATCAACGTCAATGCACAAGAAATGAATAGATCGACGCCGTTATTGTGAGCAATACAAAGTAGATATTAGGGCATTGTTAAGTTGCTACTCGCAGTGGCTATAAGCGACATGTCTTGCGAGAGCTCAACAGTATTGTAGACAGCCTTAGCAATTATCTCGTGTGTAAGGGGCTACGCCGTATTAAGCAGACTGCTCTAGTCACATAGCGTACGACTTAGCGCCTACTAAAGCAGTAAGGCACAAGGCACAAGGCCTACAAGAGGCGAGTCGTACGCGTAGGAAGAACAATTCTTCTCTTATCTTTCTTCTTCTGTATATAGGACAAACGCATACTCGTTAGCAGGCCTCTTTCAGCCCATGACATCGTGAAGTAATTCAAACAAAGCGTGCATAACTAAGATAACTATAGGTGTCCCGTATCGCCTCGTCCCCATAAAGATTAGCATTAACACTGCGGCATTGACAAAATATCCCTACTTAAGCGAGGGGCTACTCCTAGTAATTTGTATCTTCATAAGGTCTACCTATGTGAATTACGGCCCTTAAGGGTTTTAGACGAATGTAATTAACTACCATCGATTAAGGATAGTTTACTATGCATTTGTTGATAACGTAGGTGCATAGCGAGTGGCCGGGACAAGCGAGTGGCCGGCTTTTTCTAAGACCCTATCAAAACTCCACCTACCTCGCGATGCCTCAACGTAACAACGTATTATCAGACTAGAAAGAATCTCAAATACAGCTTGCACTTAAAGCTCTTAAATAAGACGCGACACTTACTGTATATCGCGCTGCTAAAGCCTACAACGTGTCAGAAAGAATGTTTAGACGACGACGCGATAGAACGCCCTACTGACGCGATAGCATGCTCAAATCAATAGCTCTTCGAAGATTAGAAGAGGTAGCTATTATCTAACATGTTCTGAAGCTACTAGGGCAAGAATGCCCGCCTCGGATCGCTAACGTTAAGGAGATAGCTAATGATTTACTCTAGGTCTGCAACTAGAACCTAGTTAGTAAGAAGTAGGCTGCAAACTTCGTAAAGCGCCGCCTAGAGCTTAAGTCAAGTTTAATCGAAAGTACGACTATATTCGAGCCCTCTGCGAGGATTCTGAGGTTGTTAGAGGCTAGTTCCGCCTAGTACAGAATACTAAAGCCAAGTATAGCATCTAGAACAAAGACACGTACAACTTTAATAAGACTAGCTTCATAATAGGCATAATATCAACTGGAGCTGTTGTCACGGCTTCAGAGAAGCGGGGACGACCAAAGTCAGTCCAGCCAGGCAATCGCGAGTGGACTACGGTCATTCAGGGCATTAATGCGATAGAACAGGCTATTCCGCCCTATATTATCTTCAAAGAGCGCTATCACCTCTCTGCCTAGTACAAAGAGGACACTGTACCTTGGAACTAGCTTATCTCAGTCTCTAAGAACGGTTGGATTACAAATAAGATTGGTTTCTATTGGTTAGAGCACTTTAATGCCTATACAGAGGAGCGTACCGTAGGACAGTACTAGCTGCTTATTATCAACGAATATAAGAGCCATAAAGCCCTTGAGTTCAAGCAATACTGCAAAGAGAAGAAGATTATCACTCTTTGTATGCCTCCGCGCTCATCTCATCTACTACAACCGCTTGATGTAGGTTGTTTTAGGCCGTTGAAGAAGGCGTATAGCCGCCAAGCCGAGGAGCTAATGCGCAACCATATCAGCCACATTACAAAACTTGAGTTGCTGCCATACTTCAAGCGCGCCTTTGACGCCGCAATCACTCCTAGTAATATCCAAGGAGGGTTTAGAGGCGCTGGATTGGTCCCATTCGATCCAGAACAGGTTATAATAGGCCTTAACGTTCAGTTGCGCACCCCTTCACCACTACCCGTCAGCAACTCGCCCTGGCTGTCGCAAACTCTTAGCCATACCCTAGAATTAGGGTCGCAATCGACGCTGGTAAAGCAGAGGATTCAGAGGCACGTAGATAGCTCGCCAACAAGTATCGTTGAGCACTTTGAACACCTTGCCAAAGGCGCAGCATTGATAGCGCATAAGCTGGTGTTAGCCCAAAAGGAGATTGCTGAGCTTCGAGCGGCTAATGAGGCTGCTACGCGGCGTAAATCGCACAAAAGGAAGCGAGTCAAGGCAGAAGGATCTATGATAGTAGAGGACGGCCAGAGCAGGACTGCTCTCCATGAGTTTGGGGCGCGTAGTGATGGAAAGAAGGCGAAGAGGCCGGCGCGCGCTGAAGTGGGTGAACCATCCCAAAGACGATGTGGACGCTGCAACAATGTAGGGCACAACGCGCGAACATGTAACTATGAAGTAGAAGTACCCTCTTAATGCTACTTTAATGTCTTTCATGCTATATCGTGCTAAAGTGGGTTGTAATCGGCCATAATGAGGTGGTTTTGATGGGGTCTTGGCACGGGTGGACCGCGAAGCATGCTGGACCGCGAAGCATGCACCTACGTTTGTAAGGGGCTACGCTCAGGGAGCTATCGCACAGGTATACTGAAATTGTATTCGATAGAGAAGAGAACTATAGGCTAACTAGGTCCTGAAGTCAATCGGTGGCAACTCGGATTATCCTTTGGCCGAGGTTTAGGGGTTTGGTCTGAGCGTGGTTCAGACGCGTTGATCGCGGGCTGTGCGCTTGCACACGTGACCGAGATATCCTCGAGGATTCGTTGACAGGTCTCTAGCCCATCATAACGTTAGTAAGAATAATTCTTATACTCTTCTTGCGCGCGGAGCGCAGATTAAGAGCAAGTCCTTAGGCTAAGACACAAGCGAGAGAAGCAAACATGTTAGGACGTAGTCGTCGTCCTCACTCCGCTTCGTCATTGCGTGTTACACTACCGCAGGTGGTATAAGTTATACCCCACCCTGCAAAGCGCTAGCACTAATGTAACATAACCCTTGTCGTGTGACCCGTGCAGTGAAAACGGAGCTGACTGCAGAACCGGAAACCTCTTGTGCTCGCGACTGTATACAGTCGCGAGCACATCCGTCTTAACGTCATACAGGGGCTGTAGTGTAATATATCTCATTGTACTGTGACATAACTAAACCTCGTCCAGATGGAGACATCTATGCAAACATAGACAGTGAAAGCGGAGGTCTAGTTCGAACTTTGCGGAGTGCTAGGGATAGACGGGCAGTGCACAAGGTTAAATGCTGTATTATTTACTCTACCTAAAAGACGTACTAGACTATGAGCCTTCATTAGATCCATTACGCAGCTCTGCACGCAGGTACGTGAGCGCTCTAACCGACGCCAACCGTGAAGGGTGGTCATCACGCAGGAACCCACATTTTACTGTGACTACGTGCTCCAGCAGCTCTACCGCCTTCTTCACCTGTCCGTCTGTTTGGTATGCCACTGTGAGCGCGTGCTGCGACGCCAGTCGTGAGGGGTGGTCTGCGGCCAGCGTCTCTCTCCATAGGCACGACTCTTCCAGCCATCTCACTGCTTCTCTGATCCTGCCATCCACTCGCAGACATCGTCCCACCAACAAACACAGCTTAGATATCTCTTTGATCCTGCATCCCTGCCTGTACTCTAGCAGTCGCAGTGCGTGCGGCAGATACGCCCTCCACATTGCGCGATTCGCATAGTAGTTGTACGGGAAGACACCTGCCATATGCCGTATGGCTTGCTCCCGCACTCCTGCTGCATCACCGTGCTTGCCAACCCAAATCCTGGTGGCCAGTCGCACGAGGCTGTAGACGTGGTACCACTCCCCCTGCACTCTTGCTGTATCACCGCGTTTCTCGACCCAGATCCTGGTGGCTAGGTGCACAAGCCGGTGCATGTCGTACCACTCCTCCCCCTCCTCTCCCCGTCTTTTTGTTTCACTGTTTCTCCGTAGTGCCAGGAAAGAGTACCCACACAGCGTGCCGATGGCCTCCTCCAGCTGCAAATCTCCCTGTGCCCTCGGCAACAACGATCGCGGTATCACCTTCCACTCAATACACGACATGAACGTCAGCAGGTCGGCCGCTGCTGCATCGCGCTCGCGGATCTGGCTAAAAGACACCACCCATGTCGTTGCCACTGCGTTGGCCGACCCCTCGTACCGCGTATTGTCGAGGAACTCTCTGCTCATCAGCGCCACCATGTCCTGCTCTGTGCTCCGAAGCAGCTGCATGTACTTTGCGACTGACATGCGATTTTTGTTCAGGTAGGCGGCAGCCTGCGCAACGGCGAGTGGCAGGCACGTCAGCTCGTCTAGCAGCTCTGCTGTCGTTGCGTCATTGCGAAGAAGGTCTTTCCTTGTCAGCGACTTGGTCAGAAAGGCGGCTGCGTCCTGGCGGTCCATAGCTCCCAGCTCGATGACATCGCCGCGCGTCTGTTCGGCCACCTTTGGGGTGCGCGTGGTGTACACGACCACGCCTAACTCGCTCTCAGGCAGGTAGTTGACGATGCCCCTCAACTGTCCCGTTCCAAAAAATATATCCTCATCGTCCGCGTTGTCGACTACCAGCAGCCACCGACCTGCTCGGCTAGTGCTCAAGTGCTGCTGCACTAGCTCTTTCACGTCCTCTTCTCCGCCTGCCACATACGGTATACGCAGCGCTCTTGCAACGCCAGCGTAGGCCTGCTCGAAGCTCTCCATGCTCAGCGCAGACACCCAGAAGATCGAGTACTCTAGCTGCGTCTCTTTCACGCTGTACGCAAACTGCAGCGCTACCTGCGTCTTGCCTGTCCCACCGAGTCCGATAATAGACATGCTCTGGCAAGCTTGATTCACCAACAGCTTCTGATTCAGCTCGACGAGCACGCGTATACGCCCAACAAAGTATTTGTTCACAGGGAATGGAATGTAGTACGTTGCTTTAGCTACAACGCATTAGCGCCAACACCCAACTGTATACACAACTACTGCTACACTAACCGCTTGCCTCCTGGATGGTCTGGTCTACCGTGTGCGTCTTCGATACCTCGGTAGGCGGTATCACTGACAGCACCTCCTTCGCGCACGCTGCCGCCGTTGCTGCCGCATACGACTGCCACCGCTTGTTCTTGTGCGAGTCGGCGTAGTCGCAGATGCCGCGGATGACCAGACACGGGAAGCTGTTCATCAGCCCCGCCGCCTCTATCTCAAAACAGAGCACGCCGCCGAGCTCTGCGCTGACCCAGTCTCTTTCTGCCGCGCTCCTCATCACCTGGTTGCCCGATGCGATTGTGCCATAGTATACCATCGTTTGCCCTCGCGGCTTCCGAGCTACTAAGTGGCTGGTGTCGCACTCCTTGCACGTTGCTGCTTCCTTCTTGTGGTCGTAAGCTGCACTGAAGAGAACGTCTGGGCCGGCAGCTTCTCGTGTAAAGTCTGGTAGGCTGTCGAGCTTGGATAGGTATTCGCCCAGTCTGCGCTTTCCCCTCATGTGCTTAGCTCGCAGGTTCGCGACTGCGTTGAGCAGAACCGTCGGCGGAGTGTTGAGCAATCCAGTGCGCTCGAACCCGCTTGGCGTAGCCTTGCCGGAGTCGTACTGCACTACTCCGCCATGCACCTTGTGTGGCTTGCTGACTACCACGTCTCCAAGCCTGATGTCTGCTTCCTCGCTGGGCACGCCTCCTCCTATGCCTACCATCAGCCCGAACCGCGTGGACGGGAACGCCATCTTCAGCTGCACAGCGACTTCGGCAGCCGAGTTGGTGCCCGTCTGTCCTTCAGGTAGGCAGGCGATAAGGACGTTGTGCTCGCCAACTCGTCCGCAGGTGTAGATGTTAGTGTCGTGGGCATCGGATAGGGGCGTGTTGTGCTCTTCGTCAAGCATCTCCTAGGCGGCGGCCAGCTCGACGGGCAGGGCGCACACCCATCCCACCGTGTAGTTGTCGCGGCGCAGCTGGCGCGCCATCGTGTGCTCTCACGAGGGGAGAGACGCTGCTATAAGAGCAGAGGGACAATCGCGGGCACTCTTTGCGAAAAGAAATTGACTGTTTGTGAAGCGGGGATCTGGCAGCGTTGCGGCAGTATTTGCTGCTCCTCAGCCGTGTGGCCTGCATGGCTGCCCGCAGTCAGCTGGAGGTTGGCAGGCTAAGGCGTGGACGTTCTGTAGGCGCAGAGGATGTGAGCGGCATGAGCGGACTGCTCATTGGACCGACGCGCATGGGTGGACGCACAGTAATCAGCCCCACAGTCCCGAGTGCTGGTTTATGAGCTCGCCTCGTCCCGCACTCGCTTGTTGAGTAGCTGCGCGAGGATCCAAGTCGATCGAAAACGTGGTCGCAGGGTGACGGTTTGCATGTAGCTCTAGCTGGTGCGTCTACCGGTATCGCGCGGTACGGAGCAGCTGGGCATGATGTGGGTAGCGAGCGCATGGCCACACAACCAACGAGGATATCGAGTACTGCAATTGCTTCGTAGAGGCCGAGAAAATTAGGCTTTGGCCTCTCGGTGTATGCTCTATGAGATGAGCGGGCCGGCAAGCTCCGGTTCTTTGCCGACACTACTGGCGTCGTAAGCCGTCCTGATATGCCGGTCGAAGTGCTGACCCTTCAGCTTCTTGAATCTCCATCATCCCTCCACCATGGCGCCGAATTTTGCGAGGTCGCAGCACAATCTCATTCGCGATATGATACTGGACGGATCCTTGACACAAGTTGAGATGGCTAGCGTTGTTGGCTGCAGTGATCGGACGATCCGCAACATAGACACCAACATGCGGCTGTTTGGCGGCACGAGAGCCCCAGGTAATGGTGCTGGACGACCACGACTCATCACACCGCCTATAATCGCTGCCCTTTGCGACCACTTACTTGAAAAGCCCGGGCTCTATCGAGATGAAATGGCTGTCTTCTTGTACGACGAGTTCGACGTGCTCGACTCCGTGTCTAGCATTGGGAGAGCGCTGGCTGCATCAAATGGACGGAAAAGGAGACCCAACATATAGCCAACGAACGAAATGCCGATCTGCGCGACTTCTATCTACACAAGATTTCTGCTTTCCGCTCACACCAGCTCGCCTACGTAGACGAATCTGGATGTGACAAGCGCATCGGCTTTAGACGTACAGGCTGGTCTCCGCTCAGAGTGGCGCCTATGGAGATAGCACAATTCCATCGGGATCGTAGGCATCAGATCATGCCTACATACACTCAAGATCGGGTTCTCTTTTCGCAAGTTTTCCAAAGATCAACAGATCCGTAGCTGTATTAGATGAGGTGCATAGACTCCCTTGTGACGCCATACCGCGGTCCTCTACCATTTGTGCGTTCGAAACTACCCCAGCGCTGAGCTGAGCTGAAGGGGGTGTCTGGTTCGTGGGAGGTCTCCATTGTCAGCGCAATGTTCGTCGCGCCATTGCGCTGCGTGTGCTCGTCGTGTTTTGCCTGCGCATGTCAATTACCCAAGGTCAGTTCATGTGCTACCCAGCCTCCCGAAAGATCGCGGTGAGCATGTTACTGGTGGTTGCGTCGTTGAGAGCCTGCTCCCATGCGGTTAGGGAGCGAGCTGTCCAAAAACAGACGCGCGTACTCAAGAACATCAGAACGCAAACCAAAGAGTCTAGGACACGACACGTCAACGCTCAACAGTGGTGACCAGCCGACGCTCTATTTTTGGCATGACAAAACTGCTCTCTTGCATAGCTGGTCTTCTATCCATTATATAGAAAGAGGTTGCCAGATCTCCCAAGAGCGTGGCTAGCCGCACAGTCCACAGGATATGTGTAAATACCAAGCAGTTACAGCAGGTCCCCAGGTGCAGTTGCGTGATCCTTAATCCCACACTTAACTTAGTTATCGGTAAAAGCGCATGTACGATAACCTGCCTTCTTCCGCATCGCAGTACTAAGCCACATCAGCTCCCTGTCCGGTTCTGCCGCCAGTACCACATGGCCATCGTCAAGCACGTCAGTGGTACTGCACACACCCAATACACCCAGAATTTGTCGGACACCGACCATGCAGCCTTTGCGCCATCGTTTCCGGGCGTGAAGTTGAAAAAACTCATGCTGAATATAGCCTGCTCTCTTTTAGCGTGAGATTAGTAAGGGCCAGGGAAGACGAACCGAGAGGAACGTTGGAGGCAAGAATGCCATGGTCACTACGGCAATCATCTTCAAAGCCGCACTGTCAAGCATCGCTGCTTCTCCTAAGCTCTTCATCACATGACTGTCTCGCTGGGCGATCAAATTGTACGCCTGTCAGGACGTTAGTACTTGCTCCCCGCATAGCCAGGATGTCATTCCTACAAGAGCAATCTCATTCTGCAACCGTTCTTTGTTCGACTGGGACCGGAGGAACAGACTCCGAAGCATCCGAAGTTGAGAGTCAAAATGTATTCGTATTTGGTCCGAGGCTTCCGCCTGTCTTTTATCCCCTCGCTTATCCTGGGTAGAGGGATCAATGACTTGCTGCTGCATAGCTTCTACCGTATCCACTGACACGCTGAGAGTCTCGAAAGAGTGGATAGCGTGTCGTGCCGTCTCATGCATTGTCGAGAAGTCCTGAACACCAAGGGTCGACAGCGAGCGACCCTACGCATCCAAATCAGCACAACGGACTTGTCACGTCTTCGTGACACTTGCCTTCTCGGTTGTCCGGACAAGGTCTCGTATAGACCAAACAGACGCGTCTTGCAGCTCAAGTATAGCCTGTACAAGAGGTACATACAAAGAGAACGGCTCAGAAGGCGGGAGCTTGGGCCACATGTGGGACAAAGCCTGTTGGAGGAGGTGCTGGAACGCGAAGTCTACTCCTATGCAGAGGACAACGCATCTTTGAGAGTCCCAACGCGAACAGAAAGTCATCTCGTGCCAAGAGTAGCCTGGAGGAGTGGCAGAGACGGCCTTGACTAAGACGCGGAACCATGTGTCTAACGCGAAAGTTAGTTACAGCACCGCTGTAGTGCTACAATTATATACGGTAAGTGTGAAGATGCCCATCTTGATCAAAACACTTCTCAAAGGTGAAGAAGCCGTTGGACCGTCGATATGCGCTCGAGGATAGATGCCCAGGGATCTGGAAATGCTGTGACAGCTCCGGCGCAAGCTGTTTGCCAGTCGAAAAGACATCGTCTTGCATCAGCCTATAGCGCGATTAGTGTTCGACAAGTGATTGCCAGGTAGCCACGAGTACAGGTATTGTAACTTCGGAGACCGAGGATCCTGCTGCGATGCTTAGAGATGCATTGCAAAGATGGAAGAAAAACTGCTGTACAGTGAGACATCGGTCCAGTTGCCTCGTCTCCAACAGCCAACCTTCCGGGACTGAGCTATGCTTAGTCTCTACCTACAGGCAGGCTTGGAGGCGGCTTACAAAGTTGTAGAACAGGCAGGCAAACCATCGTTTGCGTCCAGCAGACACAAGCAAATTGAGGTTTTGTAAGAAGGGGTCTCCACATGGGATCGAGGACACAATCACCCTCTGACGACGCACGCCTGGCCAATAGGCAGGCCGCCTTTGCCGCTAGCGCCTCTTACCCCGCGTGCGGCTGAACGTCGACACCTCAGCCTGCCGAACGACGTCCGCTTGCTAACAGGCTATTGGCGTGCAGGGCGCTGTGCGGCCACACGGCTGAGGAGCAGCAAATACTGCCGCAACGCTGCCAGATCCCCGCTTCACAAACAGTCAATTTCTTTTCGCAAAGAGTGCCCGCGATTGTCCCTCTGCTCTTATAGCAGCGTCTCTCCCCTCGTAAGAGCACCCGATGACGCGCCAGCTGCGCTGCGACGACTACACCGTGGGATGGGTGTGCGCGCTGCCCGTCGAGCTGGCAGCTGCGCAGGAGATGCTCGACGAAGAGCACGACACGCCCCCATCTGCCGCCCCCGATACCAACATCTACACCTGCGGACGAGTCGGCGAGCACAACGTCGTCATCGCATGTCTGCCTGAAGGACAAACGGGCACCAACTCGGCTGCGGCAGTGGCTGTGCAGATGAAGATGGCGTTCCCGTCCACGCGGTTTGGGCTGATGGTAGGCATAGGAGGAGGCGTGCCCAGCGAGGAAGCAGATATCAGGCTTGGGGACGTGGTGGTCAGCAAGCCACATAAGGTGCACGGCGGAGTAGTGCAATACGACTCTGGCAAGGCTACTCCGAGCGGGTTTGAGCGCACTGGATTGCTTAATACCCCGCCGGTAGTTCTGCTTAACGCAGTCGCGAACCTGCGGGCCAAGCACATGAGAGGAAGAGGCAGACTAGCTGAATATCTGTCTAAGCTCGGCAGTCTACCAGACTTTACGCGAGAAGCCGCTGGCCCAGACGCTCTCTTCAGCGCAGCTTACGACCACGAGAAAGGAGCGGCGACGTGTAAGGAGTGCGACTCAAGCTACGTAGCAGATCGAGAGCCGCGGAGGCAAGAGTTAGTAGTGCACTACGGCACAATCGCATCGGGCAATCAGGTGATAAGGAGCGCAGCAGAAAGAGACCGAGTCAGCGCAGAGCTCGGCGGCGTGCTCTGTTTTGAGATAGAGGCGGCGGGGCTGATGAACAGCTTCCCGTGTCTGGTCATCCGCGGCATCTGCGACTACGCCGACTCGCACAAGAACAAGCAGTGGCAGCCGTATGCGGCAGCGACGGCGGCGGCGTGCGCAAAAGAAGTACTGTCAGTGATACCGCATGTCGAGGTATCGAAGACGCACACGGTAGATGAGACCATTCGAGAGGCGAGCGGTTAGTGTAGCAGCAGTTGTGTGTACATTTGAGCGTTGGCGCTAATGCCGCGTAGCTAAAGCAACGGTGCACCTCAATCTCTTACGAGCAGCTGCCTCGGGTGATCTGGTAACTGTCAATGATCTCTTAAAGCGTGGTGCGAGAACGGACGTTACAGACGGTCAAGGTTGCACATGCCTTTTCAAGGCGGTCAACGCGCGGCACAAGGCTGTAGTCGAGGAATTGCTCCGGTTTGAAGCAGATGTCAATATTCCCAACAATGAAGGTTGGTCACCGCTCCATGGTGCAATATACGAAGGACTCACGGAAATTGCGGCTATGTTGATTCGCGCTGGGGCAAACGTCCACCTGAGAGACAAGAAAGGCTGGCCGGCGCTCCACTGGGCTGCCTATAGGGGTCTCGGACCCATTGCAGAACATCTGATAAGGGCAGGAGCAGATCCTAATTGCGTCTCATGGACGGACGGCTGGACTGCCCTGCACTTTGCTACATGTTGGCGACATCACGATGTGATAACAGTTCTTATCAAGGGCGGTGCAGACGTGAACGTACCTAGCCGCTTGCGTAAAACTCCACTAGACGTTGCAGAAGATCGAGAGACCGTAGATGGCCTTCCGGACGAAGGGACAGTGCGACTACTGAAAGACTGTGGAGGTCGAAATTACCAGCTTATGGACAACCACGATAGCTATGATAACACTCGATTTCCGATTCGGGAGGGGATGGACGATGTGGAGGTGGTTTCTGTTTAGTTTGTGTTCTAAGCAAAGCTGATCAGAACTATATACATTAATTAGTCAAGTGACTTGTGGTTTGATGATTTTACTTCGGTACATAACCCCCACTATAGCCCCGCATACTAAAGATTCTTTTGAATCACTCCTCGCCACACTGTTGTTTTGGACCAGCAAACTCTCCTCGAATCTTGGTGTGATCGCCTCTTCCTCTCCTTCTTGCGTAGTTACTATTAGATGTAGGAAGATAGGGCAAAAGGAAGGAAAAAGGTTGTTCTACTGAGAGAGCTACACAGCGATTATATACAAAACTAGGATCATGTTTCTTAGATTCGTGATAAAGACTGATGCGGCTGCACCACCTTGCACAATACTCAGCCTACGCTATTCTTACCACTTCACCGACAATGGCTGCTAAGGTAGTGAAAGTGTGTGCTAGACAATATGACTCTTGGTCCCGTCAGCTGATACGTACGGCACAGCTGAAGACTCAATAGGGTCTCGCCAGTTATTCACGTGAAAGGCGTAGCATTGGGTATGCCAACTTTGGTGGACGTCAGGAGGCACGTAATCCACCTGAATCTGGAGTTCTTCATATAGTCACAGTGGAAGGCGGGTTTCTTCGCGATGACCATCCTTCACCGTTGGCGTCGCTTACAGCGCTCACATACTTGCGTGCAGAGCTTTGTGGTGGGCCCACTCAAGGGTCATGATCTAGTAGATCCTGTAGGTAACTAGAGTAAATAATCTAACGTTTAACCTCGGGCATTGCCCATCATTTTTCAGCACTCCACGAAGCTCGAACTAGACCTCTGCTTTCACTGTTTTTATTTACGTAATTAGATATCTCCTTTCGTAAAAGGAATGATTACGTCACCGTACAAGTGAGATAAATTTCACCACAGCCCCTGTATGGCGTTAAGACGGATGTGGTAAGACTGCAGCAACGGGTCCGTGCGATGGGACTGTAGCTAGTGCGGAGACCGGAAACCGATTGTGCTCGCGACTGTACTACCTATTAAGATCGAAATTGGCAGGGGCAAGCAAGGACTTCTGGATTATCGCACTGCAGTCCTACACCAAAGACACGTGGCATCGACGCCTCCGCTATGTATACCCTGGCGCCTGCACGCAGAAAACGCTGGCTACATGTTTCTTCCACGCAATATATCTTGAGAAAGACTGTCGGTACATCGTAAGAGAAGTTAATGGCATTGGGAGTTGTAACGACTATGTAACTATTAAGCTGCAATAGATATCGGACTATCAGGGTAGTATCGAGCCTTCACATAACGCCATCTTGCCATGACCTAACGGTATACGTCAAACTACTTTCTCGGGAGTCAGAGATACTGAACCAAACAGCATTCTGCGCGCGAATTTCCCAGTGACCACAAGTGGAGAAATATCAGCGGGCAGCTCTACGTAGTTACAAAAGCCTCTATTGCTGTTCCCGCGATGGCTCAACCTGCGCCAGACATCGCCGACTCCAGTTTCGGGTAGGCCAGCAAAACAGATACCATAAGAATCTATCCTCTGTGATTGGCCCCCTTTCTTCTCTTTGTAGATGGCCTTATGAACCTCGGTACTTGCCTCTGAGAGAAGGTCGATATGAGCCTGCATAATCGTGCCCTTGACGACGATGATATTAACCTTTGAGCCAAGTCCACCCCTAGAGGATTCTTTGGCATCATTTAATACCTGGAGTACGACATTCGTTAAGCCTATGCCAGTGCCAGCATCATACGATGTTCTCATGAGGTTTTCGTAGTTATGGACCGCGAAATCAAGGGGAACAGGTTCCATGTACCATGGAAGCAGATCTCGCGCTTTCTGACTTATTCTTTCCTTCAAGGCTTCGTTAGAAGACTCCTGTGCCGAACTGAAATCACTATAGGCATCCTCGATCGTCCTGGTCATTTCTTCGGTGGCGCTTCTTCTATCCTGGCGTGCGCTTGACTTCTGTAAGGGCATCTCGGTGTTTTGAAAACGAACATTGGCCTCAGCCTGGAGCAGATTGAACCGGTTGCCCTCGCGTGTTCGCTGGAATGCAGCCTGCCAGTCCGAGTCTTCAAGTTGCAAGCGGCCGGTTTGCACTAAATATTCGATCCACAGCCGGAATCCTTCCTCCAGTGTCTTAATGCTGGTAAGCCTTAAGAACGCTTCCGTATCTCCCGTTGGGTACCGGAGTGGCCGATTTGGAAAAATCACGTTGGCTCTTCTCGGCTTGACGCGATCGAAGATGAATTTCAAGGCGACCAGAAGATTCAATTGTAGGTTCCAGTAGTCTGGTAGGTCCTCATGTAAAAATATATGGAAGGTTCTTTCTGTCACTTGTGCCTGGAATTTCCC
>Ga0265797_10007479_pt1 | contig 14942 bp, 15 predicted proteins | sample P2T30metagenome_FD_192433 | JGI IMG/M metagenome (GOLD analysis project Ga0265797, IMG submission 192433) | Plant litter microbial communities from East Loma Ridge, Irvine, California - P2 T30 | ecosystem: Environmental > Terrestrial > Plant litter > Unclassified | place: USA: California... | reverse complement strand
ACCTCGGAATTGCCTTCTGTATTGGTGCGAACTGTCTGATTTGCCTTATTGTGGTTGTTAACACTCTGGTGTTCAAGCGACAGAATGCGAGAGCGGATAGGGGCGAGGTGGTGCTCGAGGGCGATGTCAGGTTTAGGTATACCATCTAGGCAAGTCTCTCGATACTTCATGTTCGTAGCCAGCCATTTCGATAGCAACCAAGCAGCTGCGAGTACGGGCCTGCAAACCCCATTATACGCGTCAACGCATCACCCCCTTTGGATGAAAGGATAGGGCAGCAAGTTGCCTTAGCCCATTCAAAGTACAGCCTGCTCCTTCTACGTATAGAGGGATATGTCTTTGAGATGGTGAGAAGACACCAATGCAATAACAATGGATACGACGATGGTCATCACGTCAACGACCACAATACCACCGAATGCGTCCGTGCAAAACGATCCCGCACCGACCCCGTCTTTTCCCCCACCACCTCAAGTCCACAGGGGCCTCAGCCGTCCGATTGTCCATTCAGGTGACCCACGTGCTCACCTTCTTCGCTGGTAGATTCTCTTATCTCGCCAGAAAGTATATTCCAAACGCTATTTCACGCAGCAGGCAGCCTTCGTCGATTCCTGTAACATACAAGAGAAGAGAAAAGAGACTGATAACGGCACATTCACGGACGACCACAATAAACATCTACGTGTCAGCACCGCAACACCGCTTCAGCTCTGGTTCGTCCGGCGAAGGGAGAGTTTGCGGTTCGCGCTCGTCGCACAGGTCGCGCACCTGCAGGACGCAAAGGATGGGGCACGTGCCTGGTTTGCTTCCTGCGTACAGGTTAGGCTTTCGTCCAATGGCAACCTGCTGGAAGAGCACGCGACAGCAACTCTCTCCTACTGCCAACGATATCGCCATGCTCGCCCACCATGTTTCGCGCCCTGCTCAACGCCTCTGCTCTGCTGCGCTGTCTCTATTACTACTCACACCCTCCGTCGTGAAGTGAAACCCCTCTCGCTCGCCCACCATAGCTTCCTACACTGAGCACCTGTACTTCGCCCGCGGCCGTCCCGTGCCTGAGGCGTTGCTTTTATCAAATACCTATACCACTTACGCAGCAATGCCGCGTCCTCTCCCTCCACCGACTCCTGGCTCGTCCAGCGATATCCGTGGCAAAGTAGGCACCAGCAACGCCCCGGCTTTCAATCTACCACCCACAGCATTCCCAGAAGCCGACCGCGCCAGCAATAGCTCTCCCTCCAACAATGGATCAGACTCCTCTTACCACCCAATCTCACCAAGCACCACCACACACAACCCTCGTAAGCGCCCGGTGGCTCAACCTGCCATGTCTGTAATCACAAAGGATGACTTCTCGTTACCTCCTCCGCCAACGAGATCACGCAAGATCATACAAATGAAGCCTCGGGAATTGGAGCAGGATGCGACCCAACAGGCTGCCGCGACGGGTGCTTCCGGCAAGACATCAAGTACAAACACCCAGTCGGGCAAGAAGAACAACGGGAAAAGCACTACCGCAGCTGGGCGCAAGATTGCGCGCAAAACTGCTCACAGTCTGATCGAACGTCGACGACGATCGAAGATGAATGAGGAATTTGGAGTGTTGAAGGACATGATACCTGCGTGCCAAGGGCAGGACATGCATAAGCTTGCGATTCTGTCGGTATGTTCTTTCATTGAACATCTTGCATCTGTCGTCTTCTCTAACACTAAATCACAGGCCGGCATCGAGTATCTACGCTATCTTGAACAATGCGTAACAGACCTACAAGCACAGAACAACAACCAACCTCGCCCACCTCCACCAGTCGCTCGTCCTACAGTCGACGATGAGATCGACTCCGACGACGAGATGGCAGAAGGCCACGACGCAGAACCCCAACCCCAACCTCAACCCCAATCTAACACACAAGCCTCCCGAACCCAAAGCACGGCTTCCACATACGAGCCCCCTGCTCCTCTCCAAAAGACCAACTCCATCATCTCCCTACCATCACTCTCCCAAATGACCACCAACTCGCCCTCCGTCTTCTCCGGCACAGCCAGCGCACGCCACTACTCCGTCTCCTCCACCAGCCAAGCCTCGTACAGCCCATATATCCACTCAAATCAAGCATCGCCCGCCTTCGGTCCACAGCTCAGTCACATACCGCAGTATACCGGCCCTGGGTTCGGTCTAGGCAGCCCTGCTTTGCAACCTCTTGACTCCGGCTCGCAAGCCCACCACCTGAGACAGATCGCCGAGGGTGCGACCGATCAGCTTTCCTCAGACCGCGAGCTATCCCGTACCGCGACGCCAAGGCAAGGCGCGAGAAGTGAACTGGAACTAGACCAGGAAGCTACGGCGGCGTTGTTGATGTTGAACAGTGATCGCAGACAGTGGCGAGGGACTGGCATTGGGAAACCCGGGGATGGCCGGAGAGAAAGTGGCGGTGGCGGGATGAGTGTGAGGGATTTGCTGAGCGGTTGAGGGACGAAAGTGGCGAGGTTGGCCGTAGTAATGGGTATATGTGTAACTCCTTCATGCGAAAGATACGATCTCTATTGGTTTGATGGAAGAATGAAACAGAGCAAGATTGTATTAGATGTGAGCAAGTTTCGGGGAACGTAATAATGATTACATGTACTATCTTGGCTGTGGTCTTGTTGGCAGCAAACATGCTGTCACACACACCAGGTGATGCTCGTGTACATTCATCATTCATTAATCCGCCATGCACTGTGTGCACCATGCTCGGTGATGCCTTTTAGTGCTCAATCCAGTCCTTGGAGTGACGCACTTTCTTCATCCACATGTAAGCAACATACTTCCGTCGCCATACCCCGTTGCTTCAAAAAGCATCTGGCACGTTTGGGGTTCTGCTTAGGTGGTTGTTGTAGGCGTCTTACTGTCTCTTCGCTGAGCCTGAAGAGGCTTTTAGCGCATGCACGCGATACATGTTTGCACCTGCAGCCGTCCTAAAGTATATGGCAGATTCTTGGTGGCGTTGTCGTTGATATAAGACACAGCACATGCGTAATTTCGAGCCAGAAGTTCAAGTACGGCGGTAGCCAGCCGTACTCGTAAAAGGTCAACCGCAGAAGCCTCCATCGCTGGGCGGGTGGGAGTGAGGCGTGAAGATGCTTTTGAGCAGACCCAAGTCGAGGGCCAGCTTCAAGTCAAGACCTGCACATATCCCTGCTGGATCAAACTCTCGACATCTCCCTTGCGGACGAAGAACTGGCTGTTCTTGGTGAGATTCAGGCTGCCGTACTCAGTCTGAATCTCTCCCGCGTCCCGCAGAACTCGAATGTCGACGAAAATCTCCTTCGGAGGCTCCAAGCTGCCGGTGAGATCGATGTCGGTCCATTGGCCTTTGTACTGCGCAAGGAGCTCTGTGTACTGGTGGACGTACTGCTCCTCCTCCGCAGAAAGCGAAGAAGCGTTGGCCGTATTGTTCGAGTCTCCTGAAGGACGCGCGCTGAAGACATCCTGACCATTCCAGATCATCTGCTCGAGTTTGTCCGTGCGGGTGCGGTGGTAGGCCAGTAAACATCGCTTGTTACGGCGCATGCTGAGGTGGTTGACCATGAGAGAGCATGCGGTCGCGGGGTTTTCGGCCGGGTTGAAAGACGACTTGATCTGCGTGCCATCGCTGGATTGTGTGCTGGAGGAGCTGAAACCTGAGAGGATTTCGCTGTTCTCGCGGTCCAGGTCGCGGACTTCTTTGGTCACGGCTTGGATTGTGGTGCTGGCGTAGGGTGGCAGGTTGGGCAGGTTTTGGATGCGTTTGGCGTCCACGACGAGCTTGTTGGCTTGCTCGCCGTACATTTTTGCCACTCGGTTATCAATTCCAGGCCTTGTATTTTTGGGGATCTGTTTATTCAGATGTGTTTCTTAGCCACTGCATCGTGACACGAAATCGGCGCGTCGGTCAACTTTGGCTGCGCTGCCAAGACTCCTTCCCTTGCGGCGTTTTGGCCATCCCATCTTCAAGCAAACATTGAAACGCCACATCATTACAACCACGAGCTACTTATACCGCCGCATCGTGAGATCAGTTGGACACATGCTTGCCCTATCTGCACAAGCCGCCAGCATGTGAAGAATATGCTCATTCTCTCCTGATGCCGATAGATAACATATTCTCGAGCCACGAGCATCAAACGCTTCAACAGACATATGGCGTCGGAGTCGGAAGAAAGCGCTCTTCAAAAGAAGGTGCAATTCCATCGGGACCTGGCGTCGCTCGAAGAGAGTGATGACAACGAGGATGCAGGCCTACAAGAATCTTTCGGCGCGTTGAAGCGTCCGAAGAAGCGAACCATCACTACCAAGGATGAGGTGCCTCTAGACAAAAGGTTGGTCCACAACAAAGTCGGTCCAGATGTCGATTCAAGGAACTCGAGATCATCATTACCGCGCTCGGTATCAGATCTAGGCTCTTCTACCAATGGCAAATCTCACCTCGATGCGCAGCCTGAAACAGTGCTCACGTCCAGCAACAAGCAGGGAAATGTTTCTACAATACTGACTGCTCGGCACACATTTTCTGGCGCTTTGCCACCGACATCTTCCATGCCACAGGCTACGGGAAAGCGCAAGCGTGAGAGCACGATCACACTGATGCCGAAGGACCAACAGATCTTCAGCAATCTGCACTTCTACTTTTTCCCGAATAATGAGAAGCATCCTGCTCGTTTCATGCGGATCTCGAAAGCGATCGCATTTGGTGCCATCTGGCATCGAAACTGGACTCCATTCGTGACACATGTCATCGTCGACAAGTCTTTAGATTACGCGATGCTTCTGAAGTTCTTGAAGAAAGATACTTTGCCGGCTGGCGTTACGTGCGTTAACGAGAGCTGGCCATCCGAGTGCATCGCATACCGGGCCTTGTTAGACTACAATCGTCCTCAATTCAGAGTCCTGGGAGCTCCTGCTCCAGCGGCGCCTGAGAAACCTGCTGTAGAGGCGCCGACCTCTTCCGCCGGCTCCGAAACATCGCTCAAGCTTAAGCCACCAGGCAAAGATGTCACGACTCGCCAGCTCGAAACCCAGTCTTCTGGTGAGAACCGAGAGGTTCAGGACAAGACTACACCACACGTCGCGGTCACCGATACGCACGCCACCGATGCAGAACCGCATATGACAGACGAGCTCAATGTTGCAATCAGCCAAGCTCGGGATCTTCAATTAATGCCGCTGGACGAAGACGACAAACGTCCAAGCAGTTCTGAAGGTCTTCCCTCCAATCCCGCATCAACTTCAAATCACGGAGGACACGGGAACAAGCGGGAGGCTTTCCAGGACAATTTCCAGTGCATGCAGAAGCACAGTGGAGAAATCAGCAACAACGCTAATGCTGCCACGATTGTCATACTACAGCAAATGGCCGACTATTATGGGAAGATGGGCGACGAATGGCGTGTCAGGGCCTACCGGAAAGCGATCGCTACACTGAGAAACCACCCGAAGAAGGTATGCACGAAGGACGAGGCCCTGGCATTGCCGAACGTCGGAGAGCGACTGGCGACAAAGATCGAAGAGATCGTGTTTACGAGCCGGCTGCGTCGACTGGATAATGCCCTGGCAGAGCCTCAAGATCAGATTCTTCAGACCTTCATGAAGATATATGGTGCTGGGTTTGCACATGCCAGTCAATGGGTTAGGCAGGGATACACGACTCTAGATGAGCTGCTCGAAAAGGCCAGCTTGACGGAGAACCAAAAGATAGGCATTGCACATTTTGAAGACTTCCAGGAGCGCATCCCACGTGCTGAAGTCACCAGACATGGTGATGTTGTACGAAAGGCACTGCGCAAACTCGACCCTGCCTTCGAGGTCACTATCGGCGGCTCCTACAGACGCGGTGCAAAAGACTCTGGCGACATCGATTTCATCATCACGAAGCCGGACGCTGATATCGATCAGGTGCGACATGTGCTAGTCGGTCAGCTTGTGCCGAATCTCTTCTCCGTGGGCTTTTTGAAGGTTGCCTTAGCCGCCACTTCAGGTGATGGCTCCAAATGGCACGGAGCCTGCTGTCTCCCTGGGCAGACCCAGTGGCGTCGCATCGATTTCCTGCTCGTGCCTTGGGCTGAGATGGGCGCCGCGCTCATATACTTCACTGGCAACGACATCTTCAACCGCAGCATGCGTCTGCTCGCTAGCAAGAAAGGGTACAGGCTCAATCAGCGAGGTCTGTACAAAGATGTCATAAGAGGCAAAAATCGCGAGAAGATCACAGAAGGCACGTTGGTCGAGAGTAGAGATGAGCGAAAGATCTTTGACATACTTGGTGTGCCGTGGCGACCTCCGGAGCACAGAATACCCTAAGCTGTCCGAGATCTCCGTGTTTCGTCCATCTCCAACAAAAGGCTTGCCTGTCAGAATTACAAGACTCCTTCGACAGATGCTGCAAGTGTACTGCCGCTTCCCTGCGATTCCACGGCCGTATCGTGCGGAGTCTTTGACTGACCGCGGTACGATGATGTCTCGCTATTCCCAATGAAACTACACAATGTCAGCGCTCCACATCCTTCTGAGACGTTCCGTTTTCGCAGCGTAATACCTGGTGACCTGCTCGCAAATCCCGCAAGATGTACTCAGCATGATCGGCGAAGTATAGAATTTGGTGCAAGCCGGCGTGCTGTGACAGATGGCGCGAGCATGGAAGTAGTATCCGCTACCGCAGACGTGCTCACCGAAAGGATCGGCGCAGGTGAACTGGTATGGTGTCAGGACGCACATCGCTTCTTGGACTGCTTGATGTGTTGTTGCTGATGAGCAAGAACCTGCTTCGAGGAGAGAGGCATGTTCTTGAAGGGTTCATCATGCCAGAATGTTTGCTTGCTTGGAGATCTTGAATGATGTGGTTTGGAGGATGACATGGCGATCGAGCAGTGTATGAGGAGGATGGGGGCAAACATTGCGGCGTGAGTCAAGGAGTGTATATCATGGTCTTGAATCCAATGATGCAGAACGAACGAAGCATTCCGTGAAATGAGTACGGTCTATTTCCATGTGTCTGGTGGAACAATTCCAGTAAGAGGATCGCATCTGCCTGTCAACGATGTGTATTTTGCTATTCTTTGACCAACTTCCATTCCATGGTGAGTCTCCATCGGAGGTCGTCAACGATGCTTCCATAGCTACTTCCGTCCCTGGCATACATGTATACGTTTGCTCAAAATCGTGGGCGCTTCAATACATGTACATATACACATGCGAGTGTGTGTTGAATACATGTACATTTGCCGGTGCCTTTAGGGTATAGGGTAACGTATTTCACATGTCAACTTCGTGATACGCGACATCGGATCGTGCCGGCAGTTGCTTCTTTGGGAAATCTATGATGGCATCGTGTTGACGACACCAAACATGGGGACAGAAGGTCTCACGTTCAAACGAGCCCAGTCGCCGACCGAGGTCCATGAGGAAGTGAGGGAGATCATGTCTCCCTCTCATCTTGCTCAGTCCAGTTGCCTTTGGACGTCTTGACTGATATCCACGAACCACACATATAGTCATCTACCTTGCTTCCCACCTCACGTTGATCATCCGGACGATTTACTATAAACCCAATCATATAGACACTCCACCAGTTCAATCCTCCAAATGGCGCCTTCAGTACAATCCCTCCTCTCAAGATACAAAACCCTCGCAACTCAACTAACGCACCAACAGGACAACAAGTCCCTCAAGGATATCGCTCGCGAGAAGAACGACAAGAACCCGTCTCAGCTCGGTGACCCAGTATCTCTTAAAGCTGAAGCCGCAGATTCAAAACCCACGCCCGACGATACGGGTGCCAAATCCGACAACAATGACGGCGGGAAGACTCTCAAGCAGAAAGCGGAAGAGAAGCTGAAGACCAACCCGTCTGCGCTTGGGGATCCCGTGAGCTTGAAGGCTGAGACGTCCGATACTGAAGTGACGGCCGATGATAGGGGAGCAAGAGGTACGAGTAAGAATAGCGGGAAGCCGAAGATGTGAAGTAATGAGTTGTATACGAAGATGAATTGATATCATGTTGAGAGGTCTTCGTGCAGTATCACTTTGCATGTGGCATATTGGACGCTCGCTTCGATGCTACCAGATGAACGTCTGCATGCCTCGGGCCTCATGCGCAATGGGCGTAGCAAGTGAGCTTCTAAATCTAAATCTCTTCATATTCTGACACTCTGATGGCGAAGCTTTCGATCCGCACGCTTGTCAATACTGAACAGTTACATTTCACTTCAGACGTATCTTCCAATCCATGTGCCATCGAGTGCGGCCACGACGAGAGCAGGTCGTCTTGCTCCAGTGAGATATCGACTACCGTGATAACTTTCACATTCACAAGATCGCTATGTTTAAGATCACATGTCAGTCATGTGCGCCTTCATCGTCGAGCCCACGTGAATATCAAAAACACATGTCGCGATCAACCTCAAACCAGCACCACTTTGCAGCTTGGCCGGCCGAGTTTGCAAGAACACCTACACTATCGAGTGCCCACCAGAAGCAAAGATGCCCTTCCGCTCCACGAACGGAGGCTTCATGGAGCCGACCAGACACCTCACATACTACGAAAACACCCACACCCAAGTCCAAGACGAACATGATTCCATCGAGGCTCGCGCCTTCCACGTTTGCGAAAACTCGAGCGAGGACGAGAGGCACATCCAAGAAGCCAAGCACAAGCGCAAGACCGCTCAGCACATCACCTCTTACGGCTCGATCAAAAAGCCTACCCGTAAGCAACCCATTGAATGCCTATGACCTCCAAGAGCGAGCTAACAAATTGAAGACAAGCCCCGAATCGAGTCAAACCACCAACCAGCGTACAAAATAGCGCCAAGTCGCAACTCAAGACACTCGATTAGACTGCTCGAATCAAGCGACGAAGACGAGCAATTCGAGCATCTCGATGGACTCACAACACGTTCCAAGAACCTCCAATCACCAACAAGCTCCTCAGCACAAGCTTTCGCCGACGAGAAAGCCTGGCAGCACCAACTATCCGGCCAAGCGCGTTTCGACAACGTCCGCAAACAGCGCGCAGCAGACCGCTTGCGCCTGCACCACGCCTGCCAGCAGGCTCGCAAGACCAAAGAACGGACGCTGAGAGATGTTGAAGTTGCTGCAGCATGCCTCGTCAACGATGTGCCAATGAGCGACTCTTACGTCGAGATCGACATCGACAGATCAGAAGTCCCGATCGACTTTGTTGATCTCACATGCGAATGCACTCGCCGCAAAGAAAGGAGGCCGGTAGCTAAGCCGTGGCCGCCGCAGAACTGGAAGGGTGAGGACATGGATCTGACGATCGGCAAGGCGTACGTCCTGATCTTGGATCGCGAGTAAGGCGTGGCACAGTGGAAGGAGTCCCATCTCAGTGGCAAACATTGGCTTCTCCTTCATGTCCGGGATCGATGACAGTAGTCGGCGGCTCTGAAGCCACATCACTCAGCTGCGGAAACCACGGGAGCACAAGTTTGTGAACGGAGAACAAAGTGCTCGAGGGACGTCCAGATCTCCTTAGCCTCACCTATCTTCCCGAAGCCGACGAGAAAGAAGTACAGGATACTTCCATTACTGCACTCGACAAACGGCCTTGAACCATTCAATAGCAACATGAAACAAGCAATTTCAATTCTCCATATCCTTTCTATTCACACACACAAGTAATTGTTTCCCCCTATCGACATTTCTCCCACATCCGAGACCAAACCAAACCAAAACCAGCGTAGTCGTACAACACATTCACATTCCCATCAACCTGAACGATCGTTCTCACGTGCATTAGGATCCAACCTCGATCCACGCAATAAGACACCGAGAGCCCTCCAAGGAAAGATCAGTAGTGATAGGAAAGGAAAACTTGAAAGGCATAGCAATGAAAACAAAGACCCAACCATAAAAACTCCTAGAAGGAAAATCTGAAAACGACAACGCGCATTTCCACTGAATATTGTTTTCGTGCAAGCACGCGCGCCAAAGAATGAACCCCACCAGGCTATGCATAACCACTTTTTTGTGTGCCCCTTCCCGCTCCCAGTCCGCAAAATGCTCAAAGGTGATTTTTTGTCTCGATCCGGTTCCGGGAAGGGGGTATATGATCTTCGGTCGGATCCGTAGTAATGTGAAAATGAATAAAGCCTGCAACCCTCCCTTTCCTGAGCTCCATTTGACTGGGCGTGAACCCGTATGTGGAGACGTTCGTCGTGTCTGATCGTAGCAGAGTGATTGAGGGCCGTGACAAAGCAGCGTAGCTATCTGCCGTCTGTGGTAATGATGAGAGTAAGATGTCAACGAGTGACCTCAATTCGAAGGTGTGGGGTTCCAGATGTGGGTTTGTACAAGTCGCTTGGATAAGTCTGAAGCTTGCCGGGATTTTTTTTCGGCTTGAATTAGGAGCGACAAAGTTCCAGATGGTTGGTATGATGCGCTTGCTAATTAAGGCAGAAGACTCTGCTGGTGAGGTCCGTAAGATGAAGTCATGGTGGGTTCGGCCTGGTCGGATAAAGCCAGCAGAAGCTGAGCCAGACAGCGCTTTGTGGCAGCATCGTCTCGTAAGACCGGCGAGAACGTTGCGTCTCGGAGAGGTTCCGGAAGACATTGGCGCAAAGCCTCACGGGCGCGAGCATTGTCCGATAATCTGACTATCTGTTAGCAAAGCATTCCACAGTGCAGAAAAATAACCTCGCGTACCTCAGGAAGCATCTCACGACATGCTTAAGAAGTCGCACCGTCTGCTGGTCGACCAACTGAGTGACCATGTTGCTGAGAACTGTGCCAACAGCGTAGAAACGCTCGTAAGTCTGGCAGATATATTGCAGACCCATGTCGTCGAGCAAAATCTTCTGGACGATGAAGATTGCAACGGTCTTGCTGAGCTCCGAGCCAGTCTCCATGATACGGAGGCACAGGGGAATGATCTCCGTGGTAAGGAGAAAGTTGATGACCTCGGTCGAGTCGTTCTTGACCAGAGCGCCAATGACACCGAGAGAGGTCAGACGGAGGTACTCGAAGGGCCGCGATTTTGAGGTAGTATTGAGGAACGGGTAGAGGAAAAGAGGAATGTGTGCTAGCATGTTGTTAGTCACTGCACGTGCTCAACGTGGTGATATCGCAAACGTACCGCCTAGGAACAGAGCGCGCGTCTCGCTGTGAGAGGCTACACACTGAAGCAGTGCCAACGCATTACAGACGCGGTTACTAGCCGCGGCAGTCAACTGCGATGGGTTGAGCAGCGGATACACTGAGATGATCTCCTGTAGAAGGGACGTCATGACGCCTGGCGAGAGGTCAGTATTGGGTTCGCAACCATCAAATCGCGTGCAAGCATACCGAACGAGTGCCATAATATGAGCGCAAGCTCAGGCACCTGCTCCCTCTTCTTGCTCAACTCCAAGAGCGCACTCTCCCTAGTATTTGCGTTCAGCACCTGAGCAATCCACTCGAGCACCCTTCTGTTCTCCTCGCTGATCGAGTCGCCGGCTCCGAATATGCTCCCATCTTGAAGGTCACGCGCAGGGCCGAGTCCCTGACCCATGCCACCATTCGCGCCGCCGCCGCCATTCTGGTTCATGCGCCCATAGTGCTGTTGCTGCTGTTGTTGCTGCTGCTGTTGCTGTTGCTGCTGCTGTTGTTGCTGTTGTTGAGCCGCTGCCGCCGCGGTCGCTGCAGCCGCCGCCTGGCTCTGAGCGTAATGGTGCTGCGACGGACCGTGGGCGTGATGTTGCCAATCCGGCTGGTGGTACGGGTTCTGGTGGGTGAAGACGTGCTGCATGGTCTCGGTTGTCCTTTTCACTTGACACGCATGCAGGCTGTCTCACGCACCGCGAGGAGAAGGGTTGGCTATAGAAATGGTGTCGCAATTGTTGAGGGAAGAGGCGGATGGGAATGTTGGTGTGTGGGTGAGGTAGTGCAGATGATGGTGGCCGAGGTGTTGGTAATATGTGAAGAGCTGGCTGGCCCAGCTGCAAGTCGATGCGAGCGACGCTGCTGCAGGGTCGCGGTCGATGTACGCGGCGCTACCCGCGGGGATGGATGAAATAAGGTTCAAGTCAATGAAGTGAGGCAGTGAGACATTTTTGGTGGTTGATTTTCACGAGCCAATAATCAATCAGGTCATGAGTTCATTGAGAGCTGTGCCAGGTGAAGACAAACGATCAGATCTTGGTGGTTGTGTGAGGTAGAATAGCACGGCTTGTTACGATGAAAAGTGAGTGGTATTTACTATGTCTACATGTTTGTACATTCTTCTCCACGCCACCAATACAAGTCGAAAATTCGAGTTTCGTCATGGTCGCTTCGCACTATGCTGTGTCCTTGCATCACGGCCGTATGTCCAGTCAAATAAGCATTCGCATAACAGACGGCTGACGGCTTGGCTCAGTGGAATCGGCCCAGCGCTCAGTTCTTAGGTGAGGGTTTCCCAAGACTTTCGATTGTGATTCTACCACGCGGGTATCATCACACTCCTTGTGAACATCGTCGGAGCAGTGGTTCGGAACAAGGGCTCTTCCAGTGCTTTGCAGTATGGAGTAGGGATTACAGGCCAGAGCCCAATGGTTGGATCTTGTCAAATGCCAAAGTCTTGACGATCCACATTCACCAAATGCCGAACCACTTCTTCTGCGCCGGCTGTGTCTTTCCCTCGAAGTCAACGTAAACATTGGGCTCGTTCTCCGCAACAGGCACCTTGGACTCTGTCGACTGAGCCAGATCCATTGCGATCGAGGACTCGACTTCCGCAGGAAGCTGACCACCTTCCCTCATTGCAGGTGTAGGGCCCAGTACTTCGTCGTCAGACTTGGCAGTCCAACCGCCGAACCTGCTCTCGTTCTCGTCCTCCAAACCATGTGCTTTGCGGTACTCTGAGCGTCTCTTCACATCCTCGACCTTCTGTCGGCGCATCTCTGCGGTCTGAGCTGTGACATGCTCGGAGTGCATCTGATAGACCTCGATATAACGTCCCATGAAGGTGAGCGGGTGCGCAAAGAACATGCTGTTTGGTGGGAGAAGATCCATGAATGGAGTTGAGTGTAGGAAGTCGCCAATCCAGATGCCGCCAGTAAGCATAACCAAGATGCCCTAGAAATTTGTTAGATTATGATTTCTTTCGCGTATACAAGTATGCACATACAATAGATATCCACAGGTGTATGGACTTGTTGGTCAAGAACCAATGAGTAAATGTTCCCTCGGCCGGCATCATGTGAGGGTACGACCGCGTCTTCTGCGCCCTGCGCTCATGTTCAGCCAAAGGTGCGCCATAAGATCTGTGTTTGCTCCTCAGACGAGACGGGTGCGAGGGTGGGTTGAAGCGATCGGGTTTCTCTAGAAGTCGAGGCTTTGGCGGAGGGGCAGAAGAGGCATGACGGATGCCGACTGGGAGCGCAAGAAAGCGCTGGAATTGTCGAGAGTGCAGAGCGAATGCCGAAGGGCCCAGTGATGTTCGGAGGGCGGCCATAGTCGCTGTATAGTGGATTGCAGGCCAGCAATTGATTCTTCCCGTTCCTTCCCAATCGAGCCGACTGCGACTTGGAAGTGAAAGCGGACGAGCAAGCTCAAGTTCGCGCCAAGGCTGCTAGCCGCGAGTGCACGGAGCCAGGGCGACCCACGGCGCTAGTGCTTTCCGCCGCTGCGGTTGGCTGGCTGGTCAAAACACACGAACCCTCGCTCTCGCACACACCGCCAACAAACACTACAGCACTCCTCCGCCTCCACCTCACCTCCGCCAGCACCTCCTCGTCGCCTCGACACGTCGGCACTCTCATCCCATACACCCTCCCTATACCAATTACCACTCCAACACCGCAAACATGCGCGAGATTGTACGTATTACCGCCAGCCTAGCCCGCGCCCCTGAAACAATACGCGTGCCCCGCGTTGGGGTGTTTCGCCCAGAACACAACAAATGCTAACCAGCTTTTCACGAACAGGTTCACCTCCAGACCGGCCAGTGTGTACGTTGAGCCTCCCTCACTTGATGAAAGCAAAATGAAGAGCATGTGATTGACATCCATAAAGGGTAACCAGGTTGGTGCTGCCTTCTGGCAGACCATCTCCGGCGAGCATGGCCTCGACTCCTCTGGAGTGTACGTTCACACCTAATACAACAATGCGAGGGAATTTATCTGACATGCGACAGTTACAACGGTACCTCCGACCTCCAGCTCGAGCGCATGAATGTCTACTTCAACGAGGTGTGAAAATCCGACCCCGAGGCAGCAGCCTAGCACGCTCGAGAGCCCAAACTGATCACATCCCATCACAGGCCTCCGGCAACAAGTACGTTCCCCGTGCCGTCCTCGTCGACTTGGAGCCCGGTACCATGGACGCCGTCCGTGCCGGTCCTTTCGGCCAGCTCTTCCGCCCCGACAACTTCGTCTTCGGTCAGTCCGGTGCTGGCAACAACTGGGCCAAGGGTCACTACACTGAGGGTGCCGAGCTCGTCGACCAGGTCCTCGACGTTGTCCGTCGCGAGGCCGAGGGCTGCGACTGCCTCCAGGGTTTCCAGATCACCCACTCTCTCGGTGGTGGTACTGGTGCCGGTATGGGTACGCTTCTTATCTCCAAGATCCGCGAGGAGTTCCCCTACCGCATGATGGCCACCTTCTCCGTCATGCCCTCCCCCAAGGTCTCCGACACCGTTGTCGAGCCCTACAACGCCACTCTCTCCGTTCACCAGCTTGTTGAGAACTCCGACGAGACCTTCTGTATCGACAACGAGGCTCTCTACGACATCTGCATGCGCACTCTCAAGCTCACCAACCCCAGCTACGGTGACCTCAACCACCTCGTCTCCGCCGTCATGTCCGGTGTGACCACCTGCCTGCGTTTCCCCGGTCAGCTCAACAGCGATCTCCGCAAGCTCGCCGTCAACATGGTTCCCTTCCCGCGTCTCCACTTCTTCATGATCGGTTTCGCTCCTCTCACCTCTCGCGGCGCCCACAGCTTCCGC
>Ga0265797_10007478_pt1 | contig 14943 bp, 17 predicted proteins | sample P2T30metagenome_FD_192433 | JGI IMG/M metagenome (GOLD analysis project Ga0265797, IMG submission 192433) | Plant litter microbial communities from East Loma Ridge, Irvine, California - P2 T30 | ecosystem: Environmental > Terrestrial > Plant litter > Unclassified | place: USA: California... | reverse complement strand
ACAAACTCACCGGCGGCTGCAGGAAAGCCGACGGGAGCGGAGAGCAGCACGAAAGCTATGATGCCTGCTGCGGAGAAAGGGTCCCCATCATCTAGTCCATCGGCGGCGCCTGCTGCTGCTGCTGCTGCTGCTCCTCCTGCTGCCGTAACTGTGTCTGCAGGAGGAGAATCACCGGCTGGTGCAGTAGCCGCGGCGGCTAACGCGACTTCTGCCATGGCCGCACCAATCAACTCTGCAACCTTGACGGCTGGTGGAATCCTCGCTGCAACGACGACGAGTGCACCAGGTAGTGCTGTCACTGTCCAGGCGGAAGGAAACGGTACTCCAAACGCTGGTGCTGCAAAGGCAGCTGGTTCTGCTTCTAGCGGTGCAGCAGCGGCAGCGACACCGGTCACAGTTGTGGCTGGGGCTGGCAATGAAGCTTCGGCAGCTGGTTCAAAGACGAATGGAACGACGGCAGCTGCAGTAACGGTAGAAGCTGGTGCCGCGCCTGGATCCGGAAGCCAAAGTTCATCTGCCTCGTCTAGCCAACCCTCGCCGGCAGCAGCGGCAGCAGCAGCAGCAGCACCAGGACCTGTTACCATTATTGCAGGTGGAGGCAATGGAACCTCGACTGCTGTGGCGGCGGCGGCGGCGGCTGCGGCGGCTCCTGCCGTTACTGTCGTAGCAGGAGGAGGCTCAGGCTCAGGCTCAGGCAATGCCACACAGGCGGCGGCGGCGGCAAACGGAGCTTGCAACTGTGCGTGCGAGTGTCCCGCTGGCGCTTTCCCCATGTCTGGTGCTCAACCAGCAAAGGCATCGGAAAGTAGGAGCACGCTACAGACAATGGCCAGCGCCCCAGTCACTATTTCTGCGGGCGAAGGTCAGTCTGCGGGCACTGCCAGTGGACCGTCTCAGGCCTCTTCAGCCCCGGCTCCAGCTGCTTCGTCTGCTGCTTCGTCAGTGGCTTCATCGGCGCCTTCATCAGCTGCGTCATCAGCTGCTCCGTCATCAGCGCCTGCCGCAGCTGCCAGCTCAAGCCTGCCATCACCGACACCAACATCAGTCGCCGCCCAAAGCCAAATTGCAGCCAACGCTCCGCCTCAACCTACACCCGTCGGCACGTCCAACGAAGCAACGCCGCCGTCTGCGCCCTTTGACATCAACACGGTTACATTGCAGAGCCGTGTTACCGTCAACTTGGGCAGGAGGTTGGCAAGGCCGACGCAGATGGGAGCGTGGTGGTAGCCAAGGACTTTGGTACATGAAGAAAGAAAAGAAAAAAAATTGCTCGTTGTTGTCTCGCCTTCTCTTCATTTTGAACAAATTGGTTTCTACAGTATATAGCTTGAAGTTGTGTGGTAGGTGTGGGATGCAGTTGGGGTTGGGCATTGAGTGCTCCTGTGAGGCGGTAATGGTATGTGAATAAATGAAGAATATGATTGTGCAGGTATATTGCTGCTCCTGTCTATGGGTATCTTGTGAGAAAATGTTGTTCGTAGGGGGATGCTCGGATCCGTCGTCGTCGTCGTATGCGTTGCACTTGGTGACTGCTCTTTCCAGTACTTTACCCAGGCTGCTCCTGCCCAACTTGTTGCGTCTTGGCCTTTTTGTTCTTGACCTGCTGCCGCTTCGAGATGGGCTTGTCTATCTTGGTCTCATGGACGAGCGTGCCTTCCAGGTTTTCACCCGGCCGCTTGCCGTTCTGATTCTTGCTGGCCTTGCCCTTTTGGCCTTGCTTGTCCTTTGCCTCGGCCTCTGGCTGCTCCGCCGGCCTCTCGCCACCGTGGACAATATCGATTATGCCCTTGAAGCTCTGTCGCTTTAGTCGCGCAAACTCGACGACGCTCCGTGGCTCCTTGGTCAGGCCATCCTTGGCCCTCTCAGTTCCGAGCCCCCACACCGAGGCGAGGTTAATGACGTCGCTTGGTGCTCGAATGCCCAGTACTGTCTTTGCTTCGGAGCTAAATACAAGGCCCCGGCCTCGAGTCACACGTATAATCTGCGTCGCATTGCTGATCAAGTTGCGCTTGGCCGAGGGATCGGTTGCCAAGATACCCTGGCTGTAGCACAGCTCTATCTTGATACCACGAGAGATGGCCGTGCCCAGCATGGGGAATTTGAAATGTGTTTCAAACCGGCGAGTCAGATCCAGGGAGATGATGTCTACATCCAGACTCTGGCATGCTTGCTGGAGGGTACGCTCGTCGGTTGGCCGAGCAGCAACGAGGTCGTATTGCTGCTGCAGCTGGGGTATGCGAAAGTTGGAGGCGGCGTCGGTCAGGAAGATGTTGCATCGGCGCAGTATGCGCATCCGGGCGGGTGTGGGGAAGGCGAGTTTCGTCGGCATCGGCGAACTCTGGAGAAGCAACCATTAGCGAATGGTGGCAGGCGCAAGTGGGCGCATCAAAATGAAAATGATAAGGGGGAATGCAAATAAGGAGAAGCCACAGCTTCCCCTGCTACCTACAATATCCGACGGCAGTTTTCCCGAATACGTGTGGGTGAGAGCAACTACATCGTATCCTACTGCATCGCGTCAGTCCAACCACCCTGTCCGCGCATTCGCGCATCCGACCACGACCCAAGGCCGCCAAAAAGAAGAAGCTCACATTCGTCGAGGAAAGCTAGACTGCGCTGCAGTTCGCGCGTCACATCCGTCCAGGGGAGGTGCAAGTCGTGGAACATTGCGGCAATGGCTACAGAGGTGCTAACAGGCGTGAAGTCGTCGGTGCGGAATCGCGGTGCCAAAAGTTGTAAGTGAGAAACTCACTCGGCAAGATCGTCATCGGCGTTGCCCGCCTGCACGTTCGCGTCAAAACCTTAGCTACCCGGCCGGCCCAAAAAGCTTGGCTCGGGCTTGCCTGCTGAACTAGCCTAACGCCCACAAGCCAGCCTGCAACACCACCACCACGAGCCGCCAGAGCTCACCACTACCCACGACCAGGCCCCAAAGCCCGCACAGAAGGCCCGCCGCGATCATCGTGACCGCCTTTTTGGCCTATTCACCCGGAACGAGGCAGTAGCGCTCGCCGTGCTTGCTGGCCTTGTCTTTATCCTCGTCCTTGGTCCCGCCAGCGTCCGCTTCTTCACCCCACCACCTCCACTTGACTACCCGACTCCCTCTACCACCCAAGCCACGCCCAGGACTACTCCCGGCACGTCGCCATACCCCCAAGACACTCCCGCGGTCAGCATGGCGCTGAACAACGCGACGGGCGCCACGAGCATCGCCCGCGTCTACGCAGATGTGAATGCAAACATGCCCCGCTCGTACTGGGACTACGACTCCGTCAACATCTCCTGGGGCGTGCTCGAAAACTACGAGGTGGTCCGCAAAATCGGCCGCGGAAAGTACTCGGAGGTGTTTGAGGGCATCAACGTCGTCAACTACCAAAAATGCGTCATCAAAGTCCTCAAGCCTGTCAAGAAGAAGAAGATAAAGCGCGAGATCAAGATTCTGCAAAACCTGTCGGGCGGGCCCAACATTGTCTCGCTGCTGGACGTGGTGCGCGATAACCAGGTTAGTGATGGCTCCGACTGGATTGGCGACTGGGTACTGTTTTTTTCCGCGTTTTGTTCTTTGTTTGCATGGGTTGCTAACACGACACACATAGAGTAAAACCCCTTCGCTTATTTTTGAATATGTCAACAACACCGACTTTCGCAGTCTCTACCCAAAGTTTCAGGACTATGACGTGCGGTACTACATTTTCGAGCTACTCAAGGCCCTCGACTACTGCCATAGCAAAGGCATCATGCACCGTGATGTCAAGCCTCACAACGTTATGATCGATCATGAGAAGCGCAAGGTCAGAATAACCGACGGTAGACACGGTGCCAATTTACTGACGTGATACAGTTGCGCCTAATCGACTGGGGTCTGGCCGAGTTCTACCATGCAGGAACTGAATACAACGTTCGTGTTGCATCACGTTACTTCAAGGGTCCCGAGTTACTGGTCGATTTCCAAGAGTACGACTATTCGCTCGACATGTGGTCGCTGGGCGCCATGTTTGCCTCGATGATCTTTAGGCGGGAACCCTTCTTCCACGGCAACAGCAACTCGGACCAGCTCGTCAAGATTGCCAAGGTGCTTGGAACCGAGGATCTGTTCGACTATCTTGACAAGTACGACATTGAACTAGATGCCCAGTACGACGACATACTTAGTCGGTATCCGAAGAAGCCTTGGCACTCGTTCATCAATGCCGAGAACCAACGATTTGTCAGTAACGATGCAATCGACTTTCTCGATAAGCTGCTCCGGTACGACCATCAGGTAAGACTAGACGAGAGTAACCGCGTAGCTCTCCGCATGCTGACATGTATGCTAGGACCGACTCACTGCTCAAGAGGCCATGTCACATCCCTACTTTGCTCCCGTCCGACAGGCTGCGCAGCAGAACAGCACTGCGGCATGATTGAGATACCCAATTCACATAATTAGAACTTCTGTAATGGCATCAAAGTTCAAGCCGCAAAACCTCTAATCCATTCTTCCCTTTCGCCCGACTGTCTCGTCGGCACTGAGCATAGCTACAGTGCCTGTTCTACATGCAAGGATATGACTTATGTTGGGACAAGAGTACACGACAAGGCACTGGATACTATCTCTTGTCTAAGCGATGCGGGATAGCAATGGTCTGTGGTGGAGCGTCAGGTAGCGACCGAAACTTAGGGCTACGATATCGACAAAGCATTTCCGGGGAGTTGGTGGACCGCGTAATTGATTCAATACACGTGCGCCCGAATGTACTCAATGACTCACTGTGGTGTCGTGAATCATCGGGTTATGGAACAAGTTCAACCTGCTGCGTGACTGAACTTTGTGTATCATGATGCTTCCAGAAGTTTGTAGGCGGGCTCCGGCCGGGCGACGACATTGATGTGCGAACTGAAGCTCGGGCTCGATGTGGGGTAACGTAGGCCGGACTTTGGACGACTCACACCCAGGCACTTTTTTGTTAATGTTGCCCCGCACCGCGCCCACTACACTGCGCGCTGCTGCTTGCAGACGAAACCTAGCACATCTCGCTCAACCTAGCTTGCAATTGCGGTCGCCAATCTACACTGCACTTCACCGTCACGCCTTTGTCAACCCTGGGCGCGTGCTCACACATCGGCATCACTACTCGACCGCAACCATGGCGCTCAACGCGTCCTCCCACAACACGACAGGCGAGAAGACGACGCCCAACACCGCGCCTCCGCCCCAAGTCAGCGGAGATATCAAGAAGGACATTCTCGGTGCTGCAGAGACTGATGCTACTGGTCAACATGTCCCCGGTCGCGAAAACGAGAAGGGTGTAGAGAAGAAAGAGAAGTCGGCCAAAGAACTCGAGAAGGAGAGGAAGAAGGCTGAGAAGGACGCAAAGTTCAAGGCAAAGAAGGCTGCAGCTGCCGGCGCGAGCAAGGACGCTGCTCCGGCCAAAGAGAAGAAGAAGAAGGGCAAGGAAGAGGAGCAATTGCCCGAGTACGTCGAGGAGACACCCAAGGGCGAGAAGAAGCGTCTGCAGAGTCTGGACGGCCCATACACAAAGGCCTATATTCCCAAGGTCGTAGAGTCGGCCTGGGATGCTTGGTGGGATGCACAGGGCTTCTTCAAGCCTGACTTCACCGAGAAGGGCGATGTCAAGAGCCCTGGGCACTTTGTCATCCCTATCCCTCCGCCTAACGTCACAGGCAAGCTTCACTGCGGACACGCGCTTGCTACAAGTCTTCAGGATGTCCTCATTCGATGGCACAGGATGAGGGGCTACACCACCTTGTACCTGCCTGGATGCGATCATGCTGGTATTGCGACCCAGAGTGTGGTGGAGAAGATGCTCAAGAGAAGAGAGAACAAGACACGATATGACCTTGGGCGTCAAAAGTTTCTCGAGAGGACCATGGAGTGGAAGGAAGAGTATCATCAGCATCTCACCCACACTCTACGGAGAATGGGTGGTTCATTCGACTGGACACGCGAGGCTTTCACAATGGACGAGAACCTTTCCAAGGCTGTCACAGAAACCTTTGTTCGATTACACGAAGATGGTCTCATCTACCGATCAAACCGACTGGTCAACTGGTGCACGGCCCTCAATACTGCACTCAGCACACTGGAGGTCGACAACAAAGACCTGACCGGCCCCACCAAGCTATCCGTGCCTGGTTATGAGAGGATGGTCGAGTTTGGTGTTCTTACACATTTCAAGGTATATGGGGAACAACTGTGATGCAAAGGTTATACACTAACGTCCTTTCAAGTACGCCATTGAAGGCACAGACCAATTCATCGAGATCGCTACCACCCGTCCGGAAACTATGCTGGGCGACTCTGGTATCGCTGTCCATCCCAAGGATGATCGCTATAAGCATCTCGTAGGAAAGAAGGCCAAGCACCCCTTCATTGATCGTCTCATGCCCATTGTCGCAGATGACTACGTGGATCCTGAATTCGGTACTGGAGCTGTAAAGTTGACACCCGCACACGACCCCAACGATTTCAACCTTGGCAAGAAGCACAATCTTGCGTTCATCAACATTCTAGTATGTTTCCAATCCGTCTCAGATTGTAATTTTTTTTTTCAGCTTGTTAACACCCACAGAATGACAATGGCACCATGAACAAGAATGCTGGCAAGTTTGAGGGCGAGAAGCGCTTCGATGTCCGTTACACCGTCGTTGACGCGCTGAAGAAAGAGGGTCTTTTCGTGAAGACCGAACCAAACCCGATGAAGGTCCCTATCTGTTCGAGATCTGGCGACGTCATCGAGCCAATCATGAAGCCGCAATGGTGGATGAAGATGGACAGCTTGGCCAAGCCTGCTATCGAAGCTGTCGAGAAGGGCGACATCAAAATCCGGCCCGCTACCTCCGAGAAGGTCTACATGCATTGGATGAACAATATCCAAGACTGGTGCTTATCTCGGCAGCTCTGGTGGGGCCACCAGATACCGGCCTACTTCGTCAAGTTGGAGGGCGGCGAGGGCGACCGAAGCGAAGACGAACTCTGGATCACTGGCCGTACAGAGGAAGAGGCGAGAGCAAAGGCCGAGAAGAAGTTCCCCGGGATGAAGTTTACGCTATCACGGGATGAAGATGTGCTTGACACATGGTTCTCTTCTGGTCTCTGGCCATTCTCGACTTTGGGTTGGCCAAACCAGACCGCAGATTTTGAAAAACTCTTCCCCACCTCAGTGTTGGAGACCGGATGGGATATTCTCTTCTTCTGGGTGGCTAGGATGATTTTTCTTTCACTGTATCTTACTGGCAAGGTTCCATTCAAGGAAGTCTACTGCCACTCGCTCATTCGCGACTCAGAAGGTAGGAAGATGTCAAAGTCGCTGGGTAACGTCGTTGACCCTGTCGATATCATGGATGGTATCAGCCTTCAAAAGCTCCACGAACAGCTGCGTACCGGCAATCTAGACCCCAAGGAGTTGACCAGAGCGGAGAAGTACCAGAAGACGGCGTTCCCTCAAGGTATTCCCGAATGCGGTGCAGATGCTTTGCGCATGGCCCTTGTTGGCTACACTACAGGAGGAGGGGATATCTCATTCGATGTCAACGTAAGTCTGGCCTGATACTATCCACTTCTTCGGCTCTGCACTTGTACATGGGGCTAACAGGAAATTGTTTAGGTCATCCATGGCTACCGAAGGTTCTGCAACAAGATCTACCAAGCCACCAAGTACGTTATCGGGCGTTTGGGAGACTCATTCACACCTCGGGAGAAGATTGCAAAGTCAGGCATAGAGTCGCTACCCGAGCGCTACATCCTTCACCAGCTCAATACTGCCGCGAAGAAGATCAACGACCACCTGGAGGCGCGCGAGTTCAGTCTTGCCACCCAGGTCGCGTACAAGTACTTCTACGTCTATCTCTGCGACACATACATCGAGAACAGCAAGGCGATCTTTGATGAGGGCAGCGAAGAGCAGAAGGAGAGCGCGAAACAGACGCTCTACACTGCCATCGAGGGTGGTCTCACCATGATCCACCCCTTCATGCCCTTCCTCACAGAGGAGCTCTGGCAGCGACTTCCCCGAAGGCAGGGTGACAAGACGCCTTCCATCACCGTCGCAACATTCCCACAGTACTCGCAAGAGTTTGAAGACGAGACAGCGAATGCCGAATACGAGCTTCTCGTCGACAGCGCAAAGGGCCTTCGTTCCCTCACAGCCGAATATGCAATCAAAGAGGGCGCATCCACATACATTCAGTCTCTCAACGACGCCGCACACACTACCCTCTCTTCGCCCACATCACTCCCATCCATCCGCTCCCTGGCTGGAAAGACTGTTTCTGATATCAAGATTCTCTCTCCCTCGGAAAGCGCGCCATCAGGATGTGCCGTGTACACCATCGGCACCTCGGCGACTGCGTACCTCGACGTCAAGGGCCGCATTGAGCTCGACAAGGAGATTACCAAGGCTCAAGACCGGCTCACAAAGGCAAATGAGACGATTACGCGGCAGAAGAAGATTATGGACGATGAGTGGGAGCAGAAGGTCAGTGATGCTGTCAAGGAGCAGGAGAGGGAGAAGCTCAAGACTGCTGAGCTAGAGGCCAAGAACTGGGAGGCTAGTATTGAGCAGTTTGAAAAGATGAAGATTGAGTAAAGGAATTGGCTAGAGTTTATCGAAGGCCTGCAGAGTGAAACCTATTCTTCTTCTCCGAAAGTGGTCATTCTTTGGTTTGTGTATTTGGCAGAAATAGGTGCAGAAATCTTCACATGGAAACAAAACACATCTTATTCTTTCCTACAGGTGCAAATTTCATTGGATTGTTGTTACACCGGAGACATTGGAACTTCCCATTTCCACATTGACCATCAGATTCCACCCTACTGCGTACACCTAGTACGACTTTTTGGAAGAAGAAGGAAAAAAAACTCTTGAAACATAGGTATACAACTATTTGAACATGTCAAGGCGAGAGAAGCCTAGGGGAAAAAAGAGAGGGTAGGAAAGTAGGGCATGGGGTCCATCACTCCCTTGATCTTTCTCTCTCTGTCTCTTGAGAATCCTGGACTTGGACTATCTTTTTTAGCCCCAATCCTAAGCCATATGCACATGATACGTCCTCCCTAAGAAGCAGCCTTTACTTCAAGGGCACCATTGGCGCTCTCTTTGATCATTTGTGTGTCGCCCCCTCCTTCACCCTTGATAACAGTCGGAGTGGCTACCCTCTCCTCGCCGAGCACCTCTGGTCTCCACCTGACCAACAACTTGCGCGCACTAGGTTTAGCCCTGTCATTCTCCATCCACATCTCTGCCAGGATGTCGACCACTATCTTTCGAACAGGTGGCCTGAACATGTAAAGATAGTGTAGTGCATTGCACGCTAAATCAATGCGTTCGGGGTCCTCAGCCATCTTCTTGAGGCGCACAAGAATGCTGTAGTCGATAGTGGGGACCTCGGAGAGGAAACGGATGAGGATCTTGTCTGTGTGCTCAATGTAAGGGAGTATGCCATCGATGAGACGGAGCGCGCAGCGATGGTAGTTTCCTTTCGAGGGGTTCGACATTGTATAGCCGTTGGACAAGCCATTCATGGCGGAGTCTTCGGCGGCTTGGCTGAGGATCATGTCGTTGTACCATTCCTCATTCAACCAAGAGATGGCGACGTCAATGCGCTTCTTCCAGTCATACATAATGTACTGGTACAGTCCATCTCGTACAGCATCACTGAGCTTTGTGATGCCCTTTGCGCTCTTGACAGCGTACTCGTCCTTGATGCCTTCTTCAGAATCATCGAGGCCAGCACTTGCGCGCGTGGCCAATCTCGACAGTATAGTGACCCATGCATCTCGGGTGTAGTCGATGGCAGCGAGTCGATTGAAGCCGCCTTTGTTGGTCCTGCTCTTCTGCGTCTCATCTACACTGCTCAGCATGCCGAAGGCTCGTTGTACGGTCATATCACCGTACTTCTGAACATCCTGTTCTGATAACGGAGGTGCCTCAGGCAACTTGTAAGGCGCTAATGCAGTGGATGGTCCGGATTGAGATGCGAAAGGATTTGAAGGGATGCCGTCAAGTTTGTTGATAAGCTGTTCCGCATCTTCGGGCTCGAAGTCGGGTTCGTATTCTTCCTCGTCTTCTGCAGCGGGAGCTGTGGGTGGCCGTTGGGGTTGGCTGGCGGCGGTCTGGCGGAGCATCTGATAACGAGCGCGTACCGCCTAGATATGCGTTAGCACATGCATGGATGACATGGCCTATGACTGTCATGTCGTCCTCCAGGCCTGGGGTCTAAGTATGAGAAAAGGGGAAACGTCACGTACGTTGATAGCTTGCTCTAGTTTTGTCGGGTTCACAGACTGCAGGACAGGTATGACAATCCTCAGCAGTTGCTCTGGATCTCTGAAATTCTGCACATCAAAGTTCGCAGTGCTTCCTTCGGAGTTCAGAGTGTACAGTTGTCGCCAGCTCACTTCACCAGGCGGTAGCGGCTGGACAGAAGGCGTGCGGCTTGGAGGCTCGGCGACTAATCGCTGTCTCTTGGCTTGATCAAGGCCATCAGTCGGTTCACTGGGTGCTGGGCGTTTACGGTTAGATTCATCGAAGACCTCCACTCGTGTACGATGCATGCGCTCCAGGAACTGCTGTATCCGCCCGTTCACTGGGTTTTCGGGGTTTCTATATGCATTAGAATTAGTAGTACGGTCAGGGGTAGGGGCCAATATACCGCTTCATAATGTTTACCAAGAGCGCGCGTGTGGTACGCTCAATCGACTTTATGATGACCTTGTTCTTGGGTGTCATGGGCGAATTGGCGAGCTTCAGAGGGTTGAAGTTGAAGACACTGTTCAAGATCTTGTTTGCGGCATTTGGTCGGCGATGAATCAACATGCCCAAACTATTCAGCGTAGCAGTCACGAGGAGGCCGTCACTAGTGCCTGTTAGAGGTATACCAACAGTCTGTGGCCGTCTATCTAACCTGTGATCCCCGTGTATAATGTCCAGCAACCTGTCCAGCAGTCCGTGTCCTTCAGCCTCGAGGCTCGCATACGGTATGAGAGGATGATCGCGCGGGACGAGAGAAAGGGAGATGTCGTTGTGATCGGCTCTCTGCAAACATCAGACGGCTGCACATGGATTCATTTTGGGGGCAGCACTTACCCTGGGGTCTGTAATGCCTGGGGTCTGCACCAAAACAACCTGCTGGAGGAACTTGACGCAACATATGCGCACACCCGGAGCGGCTGTGTCCATTCGTCGCAGAATATTCGATTTGATGCCAGCCATGAGCTGCCACTTCTGCGTATCGCTGGGGTCGGAGACACTGGGCACAAGCAAGTATGAGAAAATGTCCGTTTAAACTTGAATCCTAAGTGTGCGCGCTTAAGGGGACTTGTAGGCGCGCATTGCATATTTGGCATGAAGGGGGCTCTATCTGATGCCTGGAGGGGTAACTTACGTGTGTTTGTAGACCAGCGGATACACGCTCGCAGCCGCCTGGATGGAGCTCTTGATGACGCTCTTGTCGTTGACATTGTCAAGGTAGGCCTTCAGCGTAGCAAGCACCGAAGGCGCGTTGGCTTGCTTGAGTTCTTGGGGCCATGTTGGCGATGCAAATGCCTCAGCTAGGAAATCGGCACCCCAGCGCTGAATGTCGACACTCTGGTCTTCACTGTAGCCGATGATGGGAAGCACGCCCGGTATGATGGTAGGATAGTATCTACCGTCGCCTAACGCGAGCGACCGGGCTGATTCCATCTGCTGGATCGTTTGCGAACTCATCATGGGCAGTGGACGGCGCAGTGCACAGCAAGAAGAGCTTTGTTTCTTTGAGGGGTGAAGCGCAGCAGCAGCAGCAGCAGCAGCAGCAGAAGCAGTAGTGACGTTTGTTCACGCGCGCGACGCAACCAAACTAAGAGCGCGACAAAGACCGGTATCCGCCGTCAAGGGCTCTCCCATTCCCAGCAATAGTATCGTTCAAGAGGCGAAGAGAGCGTGGAGAAGCAAAGGGGGTTTGCGCGCCTGGTGTTGTTGACTACAGCTACCGAGTGAGGTGAGTGACGAGCGAGCCGAGTGTTCGCGGCTGCCGCATATCGTCGCACCTGCCTGCCAAGCCCGACTAGCCTGGTGGAACTCACCACCGCGGCGAGGGTCCTTCCCTTCCCCGCAAGACAGCGAGAGTCTGGACGCCACCATGGGATAGTGAGTGCCTGTGTCAATGGGTACAGGTCATGTGTGCACACTAACACTGGCAGCAAACCATTCCGCTCCACCTACTACGACGACCGCATGCGGGCATCGCCGGCCCTGTTGCGAGCCCGAGCACCGTACATTCTCAAAAACACCATCAGCGGTGTCGCCATCTGCGCGCTGGTTGTTGGCATATGTACGCTACATGCCCCGCCAATACCTGGCCCTGGCTCACACTCGATAGACTCATACACGATCAATGCCATCTCCCAGGACGAGTTCGAAGATGTCGTGGTTCCAGACAAGCCTCTTGATCGATCCGTGCAGCAATCGCTAGGTGGTACCGCCCAAGCCCTGCAACAAGCCGTCGATGCGCGCAAGTAGAAGGCGCCGCAAACTTGTAAATTGGTGTATAAAGACATGTATGCATTGGGCTGGCGCTATAGGAATCATTCAGGGAATATACCACTTGCTCACCATTGGCCATTATTTTGTGCCGACCAAGTTTTGCTTCTGGGTTCGCGGGTTTCGCGGATAGCATGTGTTTTTTGCTCAAGCGGATGCTGTAGGCTCATGACGTAGATTACCCAAAGATAACATAGGATCCGATCGCGCCCCGTCGCCTACCTACATCCACCCGTTACCATGTAATACTCCATGACTCCCCGCTCGAATCGTCGTCGTTCATAGTTTGGTTTGGCTCTCGGATACCCAGTGACTTCGCTCAGCGAATCCCAGCTTTCGCAGCTCAAAAGTTTGATGTATTTTACTCGTAACCCACATCATGTGCCACCGTATGCTTGGTTGCTATGTGTATCATACTCACCTAACCCTTATCATATCATGAGGTTCTGCTATCTTTGTGAGTAATACAGCAGTAGCCTACAAGTTTCAGCATAATGTTTCTCTCAACATTCGGTGCGCAACTCTATAAAGTCCTATACATTTCTAGTCGTTTTCTCGGAGTATTCACTCCCTGGAAGTTTAACCAGTAAGTTGTTTCTGTGAATAACTTTTAGCACTGTTTGAACTAAAGCTGACCTTGATAAGAAGAAGCTAAACGGTCAGCGTCGAGTCCTTACAAAAACAACACGGGCTTCACGTTTCTACCTGCATCATGGATATCAATACGTTCACCATTGGTGAGCAAACCGAAGCCGCTCTCACTCAGAATCCTCTCGACTCGCAGGAATCAAAGCCGCGATCTTCGATTCAGCGCTGGCTCTATAAGACGCGAGACGCCGCCCTCCTCAAGACTCTCCGTACACCCTCCGACACTTCTTCAATTGGCAAAACGAGCAAGAACGCCTATGCTGAAACTGTCTGCACACCTGAGTCACTTGATGAAGCTACTTCTACTCATCCTGCACGCAGCGACAGTCTTATGCAAGATGAGAATCACATTGCTAAAATCAACGACAACCTTTATCTGGAAACCCACGCAAACAACCCAAATTCCAAAATTGGTAGCAACCTGATGCCGCCTGCACCAGTACTTAGAAGCCAGATCAAGGAGCCAGGCGAGAGAGTCATGCTTACGCAAGATACAATGCGCAAGATCATGGAGTCGAATAAGAAGCGCGCTGTAAAACCTGTACAGTACCAAAGAGCGAAGAAGAATTCGGGATCCACGGTCATGTATTCACATGCGCATGGACAGGGCGCTGTACAGGGTATTGCCACTCCTGCAAATCCGCTCAGATGGTCGCAAGACTGAAGCGATGATCTAGTTTGAGAAGGAGGGGCGTTGGTTTTTGAATCATCTCTATCGTGATGCTTCCATTCTTGTCTTAACACTAGGTAGTCCTAGAGCAATCCGTGGAGCTTACCAATTCGGCAAGCTTCATCATAACGCTCCACAATCTGATTTCTAGATTAAACCAGAAATTCTGGCAATATCCACTTTTCTGCTCGCTATTACATGCGTACTGCTGTTCATGTGACCACTACACTTTTCCCATAGTTTCCTAGGGGAAATTTCTATGCTCTACCATGGTACCAACCAGGTACTAGTGCATTGTTTCGCCTCATTTTTGCGCCTCCATCACATAAACCCTATACGTTCTTCACTAAAAGCCCCACCTTGAGAGTTCCTGATACAGCGTTGCATACATCATACCCAGGGTCAACTAGTCTCTATCCAACTGCATGAAGGATGTATGGCGCACATAACCCTCGAAAACGTCACACACCAGTCTCTCAAGATGAGCCCCGGCCTGAAAAGATGCTGAAGCAATGCTTTTCCATGATTGAATTGAGTCGAAATAGGGCCATGTTTGCTACCGGAGAGGCGGGAAACGCACTGGAAGACAAATATAACATCTTCTCCTCTGCACAAGGCACGACACAAGCACTGAACTCACACACCAGAGACGATAACAACCATAAAAGTGCATCTTATGAAAGAGGAATTGGAGATGCACTAGAGCTCGACTTTGAGGGAAACAACAATGGGAGCGAAGTAGATGCTGAGAATCGTGCCAGGTCCAGCGTTCCTAGTTTGGAAAATTATGGCATGAAATATGACCATCCTCCGCGCTACACGCGATCTGAATACCGAGACAGAATGGGGGGAAGTTTGTCGCTTTCTTCTGTGAAGAGAACGCCAGTCACCATGTTCTTGGAGAGAGAGCGGGTGGGTACTTTTTCAGCTTCTCAGGAACGCTGGCATGACCCGTTTGTCAACAAGGATACCAGGAGAAAGGGGTGAAATTACAGAGAAAGTACCGTGCTTAGATATAATCAGTAGTTATGTATAGCTTGTTAGATCAAAGTCGTTGTCTCGATACCTATTAACGTCATCAAAAAAAATCCCCCCCCAGAATTT
>Ga0265797_10007477_pt1 | contig 14948 bp, 11 predicted proteins | sample P2T30metagenome_FD_192433 | JGI IMG/M metagenome (GOLD analysis project Ga0265797, IMG submission 192433) | Plant litter microbial communities from East Loma Ridge, Irvine, California - P2 T30 | ecosystem: Environmental > Terrestrial > Plant litter > Unclassified | place: USA: California... | reverse complement strand
ATGTTAATTTCATATTTGTGGAGTTAATTTTATATTATACCAAACCTACAGAAAACGATTTCATCAATTTTAACCATCTTTGATTATAGTTATATGTATTTCGATTTACATTGCTGTGCTAAGTTAGACACATAATTATATTGATTTTAATATTGAAGAAATTGGTTTTAATTTATTTCGATATTTTGGTTAATAGATTAATATAATTATGAATTTTATAACTAGTGTGAAATAAAATTTCCAGGTAACTCATTAAAGGTTATTTTATAAATCTATTACATGAACAATGATAGCAGTTATTCAAAGAGTAAGTGAGGCATCAGTAAAGATTGAAAACGAGATTCATGGTCAAATTGAAAACGGCTTTATGATTTTGCTCGGTGTGACGCATTCGGATACAAAAGAAGATGTGGAATGGCTAGGTCGTAAAATAACAGGAATGCGCATTTTTAATGATACCGAAGGAAAAATGAACCGGGACCTGACTTCCGTTGACGGTAATATTTTGCTGATCAGCCAGTTTACTTTACATGCAAGTACAAAAAAAGGTAATCGTCCTTCGTTTATTGAAGCAGCCCGTCCGGAAGTGGCCATTCCGCTTTATGAAGCAATGATTAAATTTCTTGAAAGTGAAATGGGAAAACCGATTGCCTGCGGAAAATTTGGTGCAGATATGAAAGTATCACTTGTAAACGACGGTCCGGTAACCATCGTAATTGATTCTAAAAACCGGGTCTGACAATGCTAGTTATAAGCCGATAAAAAAATTAAATCTGAAAGTATATGACAATTGAAGAGGCACAGCAGCAGGTAGATCAGTGGATTAAAACATATGGTGTACGTTATTTTTCAGAACTTACCAACATGACTATTCTGACCGAAGAAGTTGGAGAACTCGCCCGTATCATGGCGCGGACGTACGGAGATCAGTCCTTTAAGAAATCAGATTTGGGCAAAGATCTTGGTGATGAGATGGCAGATGTACTTTGGGTTCTGATTTGTCTGGCAAATCAGACAGGTATCAACCTGACAGAAGCTTTTGCGAAAAATATGGATAAAAAAACCGGAAGAGATAAAGACCGGCATAAAGAAAATGAGAAGTTGAAGTAAGTTTTTAGTGAGAAGGTTACAGTAAGGTTGTTAGCGGATTGACTGCATTCAGTTTTTAAGAGATCAAAAAAATGAGGAAGCCCTGAATATTGGAGCCTCCTCATTTTTACTATAAAAACTAATTACATATCAAGCAACAACCTCATTGGGTCTTCGAGAAGTTGCTTCACACGAACAAGGAAACTTACTGAATCCTTACCGTCAATAATTCTATGGTCATAAGACAGAGCGACATACATAATCGGACGGATTACGATTTGTCCGTCAACTACAACAGCCCTTTCAACAATATTATGCATTCCTAAAATCGCAGACTGTGGTGCATTAATAATTGGAGTAGACAACATCGAACCGAACGTTCCGCCATTCGTAATGGTGAATGTTCCGCCAGACATTTCATCTAATCCTAATTTACCATCACGTGCACGAACTGCCAAACGAACGATCTCTTTTTCAACTGCTGCAAAAGAAAGTGTTTCTGCATTTCTGATCACCGGCACAACCAATCCACGCGGAGTAGATACGGCAACAGATACATCAGCAAAATCATTGTAAATAATTTCGTCTCCGTCAATAGAGGCATTCACTCCAGGAAAGTCTTTCAGCGCAACCGTTACCGCCTTGACAAAGAATGACATAAAGCCTAAACCAACTTCATGCTTTTCTTTGAACTTATCTTTGAATTTAGAGCGAACATCCATTACTGGCTTCATATCCACCTCGTTAAAGGTTGTCAGCATTGCCGTTTCATTCTTAACAGCAACCAAACGGCGGGCGATAGTCTTACGAAGTGAAGACATTTTTTCACGACGTTGTTCACGTGCTCCTGCAACGGCCGGTGCAGCTGCTGGTTTAGCAGGTGCTGACTGAGCAGATTTAGGAGCCTCGGCAGGTTTGCTTCCCGCTTTCAGAGCATCGTCTTTCATCACACGTCCACCTGAACCTGAACCATTTACATCCTTAACATCAATACCCTTTTCAGCCAAAATTTTAGCTGCAACAGGAGATGCATGCTTTTCAATACTTCCTTTATCCGATCCTGCTGAGGCAGCCGGAGCAGGCGACGTAGCCGGTGCTGCTGACCCGGAAGACGCACCTTCTTCGATCTTACATATCAATGCACCAATTGCAAGTGTATCGCCTTCTTTTCCTACTATTCTCAATGTACCGGCAGCTTCTGCAGGTAATTCGAATGTTGCTTTATCCGATTCAAGTTCACAAAGAATTTCGTCAACTTCTACATGATCGCCATCTTTTTTGCTCCATGACGCAATTGTTACTTCTGTGATCGACTCACCCACAGCCGGAACTTTCATTTCATAAGCTTTACCAGATGCAGCAACAGGTTCTTTTGCTTTTTCCTGTGCAGGCGCTGGTTCCGCTTTAGTTTCCTGAGCCGGTGCAGCAGCAGGCACCGTAGCATCGGCGGCCGCAGCATCGGCTGCCGCTTCTTTCGGAGCAGATCCATTTGCCGATGAATCAATCGTTGCAATCAGGTCACCGATGTTTAATGTATCGCCTTCCTGCGCTTTAATATGTAAGACACCTTCTGCTTCCGCAGTTAACTCAAAGGTTGCTTTATCTGAATCAAGTCCGCAAATGACCTCATCCATTTTGACAAAATCCCCGTCATTTTTGAACCAGTTTCCTATTGTTACCTCGGTAATCGACTCGCCAACGGGCGGTACTTTTATATCAATTTCAGCCATTTTATCTGCAATCTTGTTATCGAATTAAGTGTCTTTGTAATTTATTTATATCACTCAAAGGCTCTGTTAATAATCTCAGCCTGTTCTTTTGCATGTATTTTTGAGAAGCCTGTAGACGGCGATGCACTAGATTCGCGAGCAATTACCTGTAAAGGCTCGGCACCTTTGTACATCCGCAGCATAAACGTCCAGCCCCCCATGTTGAAGGGTTCTTCCTGTACCCAGTATACCTTGGCATTAACGTATTTGTTCAAATGCTCGTCGATCTGCGTTTGCGGGAACGGATGCATTTGTTCAACACGAACAATGGCTACATCATCGCGTTTGTCATTCTGTTGTCTTTCATACAGTTCGTAATAAAGTTTACCGGTAACCAGCAATACTTTTTTTACTTTTTTAGGATCTGCATAAGTATCTCCAATGGTTTCCTGAAAACTTCCGTTTACAAGACTATCGATTGGTGAAACACAAAGCGGGTGTCTCAGCATAGACTTAGGAGACATAATAATCAGAGGCTTGCGGAACTGTGATTTCAGCTGGCGACGCATGATGTGGAAAAAGTTAGCCGGCGTTGTTACGTTGGCAACGATCATGTTATAATTTGCCGAAAGCTGAAGGTAACGTTCCGGGCGGGCGTTGGAGTGTTCTGGTCCCTGACCTTCGTAACCGTGAGGCAATAACATCACCAGTCCGTTCCAGCGATCCCATTTGGTTTCACTTGAAGAAATAAACTGATCGATAATTACCTGCGCTCCGTTTGCAAAATCTCCGAACTGAGCTTCCCAGATAACCAGTGCTTTAGGATTAGCCATAGAATAGCCAAACTCAAAACCCAAAACTGCATACTCGGAAAGCAGGGAGTTGTAAATCATAAAAGGTCCCTGTCCTTCTTCAATATGTCCCAGACTGTTGTATGAATAATTGGTTTCAACGTCATGCAACACGGCGTGGCGATGTGAGAATGTACCTCTTTGTACATCCTGACCACTTAAACGAACGATGTTTCCTTCTAAAAGCAGAGAGCCATAAGCAAGCAACTCAGCCGTAGCCCAGTTTACTTCTTTCTTATCAAAGATCATTGTTTCACGATCTTTAAGCAGCTTATCAATCTGTTTTAAACGGTTAAAACCTTCCGGCGTTTTGATCAACGCCTGGCCTACCTTCTCAAGAATTTCAAGTGAAACTCCAGTTTCAACTGATTTTTCAAAATCTTTTGCCGTTGCTTTACGAAGTGTATGCCATTCCTGTTCAAGCTTAGGCATGATATATGGCAACGCTTTTTGCTTCACCATGTCAAGCCGTTCCTGCAGTAACTGCTTGAACTCTTTGTCCATGTTTGCGGCAAGCTGCGCATCCACATCCCCGCGATCTACCAGTATTTTCTGATAAATTTCGCGTGGGTTCAAATGATTTTCAATCGATTTATACAGAACAGGCTGTGTAAACTTAGGTTCGTCCGCTTCATTGTGTCCATGACGGCGATAACAAACCATATCAATGAAAATATCTTTATTGAATTTCTGACGGTATTCTACTGCCAGACGCATACAGAATACCACAGATTCCGGATCATCACCATTTACGTGAAGTACCGGCGCATCCACTATTTTGGCAATGTCAGTACAGTAAATACTTGACCTTGCATCTTCAAAATCAGTCGTAAAACCAACCTGGTTGTTAATCACAAAGTGTATAGTTCCGCCGGTGTAATAACCATTCAGACCAGACATCTGGGTTACTTCATAAACAATTCCCTGACCTGCAACTGCTGCATCGCCATGAATGAGTACCGGTAAAACACGGTCATAGTCGCTGTCGTACATTCCGTCCGCCCTTGCTCTGATATATCCTTCTACAACCGGATTTACTGCTTCAAGATGCGACGGGTTTGGTGCAAGTTTCAAATGAACTTTTTCACCATTTTCAGCTGTGATCTGGCTGGCAAAGCCCATGTGGTATTTCACATCGCCATCGCCCCACACCTGATCCGGCAGATTTCCTTCAAACTCGTTAAAAATCTGTCCGTAGGTTTTTTGCATGATGTTGGCAAGAACATTCAGCCTGCCGCGGTGGGCCATACCGATCATTACTTCGACTACACCCATTTCTGCCGCCTTATTGATCATGGCGTCAAGTGCAGGAATAGTAGTCTCTCCGCCTTCCAGTGAAAAGCGTTTCTGGCCTAAGTATTTTGTATGCAGGAAGTTTTCAAAAACAACTGCTTCATTTAGCTTGGAAAGGATATGCTTTTTTTCATCTGTTGAAAATTTCATATCCAGCGCTTCTTTCTCTATTTTTTTTCGCAGCCAGCTCTTTTGTTCGCGGTCGCGGATATACAGATATTCAAAGCCGATATTCCTCGAGTAAATCGTCTTGAGCGCATCTATGATTTCCCGAAGCGTGGCAGGACGTCCAAAAACTTCAACGCCAGCTTCAAAAACCGAATCCAGATCCTCGTTTCCCAGATTAAAATCGGAAAGCTCAAGCTGCGGCTGCCTGTCCTTTCTTTTCTTGATCGGATTGGTTGTAGCCAGAAGATGGCCTCTGGAACGATAACCGCGTATCAGATGCACTACTTCCATCTCCTTGCGGATACGGCCAGGATCAGCTTTGCCGGCTACTGCTTCTTTGCCGTTGGCTGTACCATTTGTGTGTCCATTCCCATTCGCAGGGTACTTTTGTGAGAAATCGAATCCCTCAAAGAATTTTTGCCAGCCTTCATCTACTGAAGCTGCATCTTGCTTATAGGAATTATATAAATCCTCTATGTAAGCGCCGTCGGAATTTGCTATATACGTGTATTTATCCATCACAAATGTGATTATTTCATTTACCGGACAAAGTTACGAGACTTATGTAAACATTACACATAAAATCTCCTTTTAACTTTACCCGAAATTATCTGTAATTAAACTGTTTCTAATACTTTTGAAAACCATTCGGATTCGGAACAAATTTGAGCATCAGCTCATGAATTCCTTTTGGCCCTGAGTAGGCCATATTCAGCTGCTCAACCTGCTTGGTACTATAAAAATAGCCCAGCCTGACATTTTTCCCCAGCTGTGCCTCGGCTGATAGCTGTAAAAAATTTATTCCTGAATCTGAATAAGCATTATTTTTTCCTCCCATTCGGTACGATGCACCAAGGCCGATTTTTTCACTGAACCAGAATCTCAATCCCAGATCCGCTCTCAGACTATGCTCTTTTTCCTGTACAATCATTGCATGGGGAAGCAACAGAACATCCTCGTTCAGATCATAACTACCACCCGTCATAATATATAAAGGACGGCGATAAAAAATATTAATGATCTGGTCTCCGAAGCCATGGGACAGAACTTCCGGTTTGGAAATCCCCAGATAAAATTGCTCGGCATGAAGCCATGCACCAACACCAACACTTGCCAAAGCACGGTTGGTATTTCCGGATAAGCCGAAAACAGGAAGTACATTTATACCGGCCTGAGTACCAAGTGCCAGTTTCCAGTCATCCGAAAGTCCGAGGTGATAGGCAAAGCTGGCGGACAAAGCAGTTGTCGTAAAGTAACTCGTCTGGTCATTTAGCGCCTGAAATCCGGCTCCGAATTTTCCGTTTGCAAAAGAACCATCCGCTGCAAAGGTCTGGCTGGATGGCGAATTGGGTATATTAAACCATTTTCTTCTGAACATTGCCGTCATGTTGAAAGACTCGCGCACCCCGGTAAATGCCGGATTGATCGCCATGGGGTTTTGTAAATACTGTTCATACAAAACCTCTTTCTGGCCGAAACATAACTGACTGACAAAAATAAGACAAAGAAAAGCAGGAAGGCGAATGTTGTTTTTAATAGCGTTTTGTAAAACCATAGAGGGTTGTATCATCAAAAATTCTAATCAGGACCATTAAAAATGGCACGGGAATAGTCCCCTGCCATTTAAAAGCTTTTTAGTGAAAATCTACTGTCTTTTTTTAAAAATCATAACCAAGAGTTAAATACGGAATAGGTTTATTGGTATATCCATTATCTACACCCCATGCATAATCAAACTTGACATAGAAGCCGAATAAAGTTGTACGTGCTCCTAATCCATAGCCCATCAGATACGGATTTTTATAGTTTGTTACCGTGGCTCGGAACGAGTCATCAACAGTTCCGATAATCTGGGTGTTCAGGCTGTTGTTTTCGCTGAACGGTCCTTTCCCTGTCCAGGCTGTACCGATATCCCCGAAACCGACAATCTGCAAATTGCGCAGGAAGCTGGAAGTAATAGATCCTCTGTAAAGGTATTTGATTAAGGGGATCCTCAATTCTGCATTTAACAGCATGTAACTTGTTCCGGACATTCGGTTAAGATTAAAACCCCGCAGGTTAGTGGCAAAATCGGCAAAGAAAATATCCCTGTTATCAATATTCGATCCGAATGCCAGCGGATTTTCACCTGTACGATTTTCTTTACGGTTACCAATCCAGTTTTCCATTCCACCCATAATATTTTGTTTCGGAGCTTTTCCACCCGAATGACTGGCAGATGCCCTTACAGCAAGAATCAGGTCACGGTGAATTTTCTGATAATGACGTAAATCCAGACTGACACGGTTAAAACCTTCATCTTTTCCGGTTATACCTAGCTGGACATCATAGCGGATCTTAAACCGTGTGCCCTCCATCATGTTCAGCCCGTTTACTTTGGTGTTGTCAAAAATATATTCAGTCCGCAGGCCGCCGTAGCTTGTTGCCAGGTCAGAATTTGCCAGCAACGCAGGGCTTACCTCTATCCTTCTGGTTGAAGAAAACATAGGTGATAAGGATAACCTGCTGGTTGTAGAAAACGGATACGATGCCGTGAACATTACCTGATTGAACCGGTACTTTTGTGGCCCGCCTTCTGTATCTACATAAAGCGCCTTTCTGTCAATCCGTAAACCAAAGTCAATCCGGTAGGTATTGTTATTATATTCAGCGAACAAATCACTGTTACGAAAATTAGAAGATATAAAGAATCCGCCTTTGATGACATGGTTTTCCAACAGATCATTCATGGAAAGAGATTGGGCATAACCAAAACCTCTTATCGGATCAATACGCCAGTCAGAGCTTGCATCATTGGTTATAAATAATCCTTTATATGGATAAGGACCCTTGATCGCAATATTTTCCCGTACCGGTTTGGTTCTCGACAAAACACTGGATGTACCGGACAAAGCACCGCGACGCTGTCTTGATTCAAACGACTGAAGTACATCAGCATCAAACTGGTAGTTATCCGTATCAACTTCTCCTTCTTTCAATGTCATTGCTGCGGCAACCTCTGGCTTGGTAATTTTGGCTGTTGTATCAACCGCCGGGGTTGCTGCTGTTGCAACAGGCACACCTGCTGCACCAAGAGATGGCGTATCCAAACTTGCATTTATGTCAAATGCATTTATATAACCGGCTGTGAAATGACCATCAAAAAGATAGGTGTAAGCCAATGCCCCACCTGATTTCGGACTTACATCAGCTGTTCTGATGCTGTTTATATAGTTTGTCAGCTGCGTACTTGTATTCGTAGTACGGTTAAGCCGGAACAAATTCGATACACCTTTAATGTTTGACAGATAAATAACATCATTGGCATCGGCATATACCGGAGCAACTCTTGTTTTGCCATCACTATGGATCAGCTCGGTAATTACCCCTGATTTTGGCGTACCGTCATGTTCAAAAAGAGACATGGACGGAGCAATATTTTTATAATCTCCTTTTGCAGTTCCAAGCGAATCAGTCGGGCGGTTAGAAGCAAATACAACTTTTCGGGATGATCCCTGGATAAAGCGGGGGGATACATCGTCAAAAAGATCACTGGTTAATGGTAGCGGTGAGGCTCTCGCTACACTGATCAAATAGATATCATTTTTTCCTCCCCTGTCTGCACTAACTGCAAGCATGGAACCATCAGCCGAAACATCCATATCTACAATCTGATCCAGACCGCGAAGATTACGTTTGACTCTGATTTTTACTTTTTTAGTACCGATATTTTCATACACATAAATATTTTTACGGCCGCTTTCCGAAACCAGGATAGTCAGGTTGTTATTTTTTGACCATCCTAAAAGAGCAGGCTGACTAGTGCCCTTATCACCGATCTGATCCGTTTTCCCCTGACGTATCATTTTCTTTGAACCGGATTCGCTATCGAAAACGTACACTTTATAGCGTCCGTTTTTAACTTCACTTACTGCTGTAAATTTTTTATCCTGAGAAATCTTAATGGCTGAGCCGGGGTCAGAACCGCTGAATTCATTTAATTTATATTTCCAGGTAAGTTTTGGATTTGTATAATATTGCTCCGCATTTTTATTAATGTTCAGATAGTAAGCACGCCAGTCGCGTAAAAAACGGTTGTAAGAAGGAACACCCAACGTACTGGTGATACTGGTTTGTTCTGTTCTGATAATTCTGGTAAGATTGAGAATATCAGATATTTTATCTTTCCCATATCGCTCGGCAATATAGTTCCAGATTGAATGCCCGATCAGTGTTGCATCATTTCCGGTTAGCAGTGTTGGTTTTCTGACATTACGGTTTTTGAAGAAATCCCGCATATAATCATTTAATTCCGGAGACCAGCCCTCAGAAATATATGCAGCAGTTCCAGACATAAACCATTCCGGCAGGGTAAGTAAAAGAGAACTTTGCAAAGCCTCTTTCATATTTCCGCCATAAAGCATGTCATAGACAAACAACATACTGATATCCTTCACCAGTTTTTTCTTGAATCCGATCTGATCACCAGTGTAAGCAACTTCCACCCGTGACTGAGCAAGATCTACCTTTGCATCATCCCGGTTGTCGATCGTGGACAGCCCCATGTTGCTCTGTTCCAGATCGGATGGTGAATTATAAAGAAATATCTTAACACGGCTATATGGCGTCCAGCCAAGCGCATCCGTGATTTTATCAAACTCACTCTCTGCATATTGTGCAGTGAGCTTGGCAAGTTCGGTACCACCCTGATAATGATAGATTTCGAAATTGGTCGTCCTGAAAGTTTTCCAGTTAAAAATTTTGTTCTGAACCCTGTTTTTCCCGAAGGTTTCCTGGGACGGGTATCTTTGTGCTGATGCTTCCGTATACAATCCAAGAATTGCTATAAGATTTACGGGTATCGCCAATAAAAATAGAAATTTTATTCTCATAAATACTTAGGCTTACTTCAATGGAAATATAACGAAAAATACCTTTGAATATTCACTAACGGACTCAATTCTTTACCATTTTCCAAATGCTCAACGAACTGATTGGCAAAAAATGGTGCCAGCGTTACTCCTTTTGTACCTAACCCGTTGAAAATACATACATTACTTAACTCCGGATGAATACCAATCAGCGGACGCCTGTCCTTTACGGATGGCCTGATGCCTGCCGCCTGGCCAGCAATACGAAAGGGAACTTTCAGTAAAGACTTCACTTTATCTTCCAGCTCTTCCGATGCTGCTGCCGTTGTTTCCCAGTCCAAAGGATCCCAGGAATAGGTCGCCCCTACTTTACAGATTCCTTTTGTTGTTGGCAAAACGAAAATTCCCTGATTGATGATGTATGGTTTCGATACCTGCTCCGCTTCAATTTCCAGGATTTGTCCTTTCACCGGCGTAAAAGGAAGCCAGTTAAAATAGAAATTGTTAGTAGCCTCAAATCCCTGACAAAGAATAATTTTACCAAAGTACATACCTTTCCATTTCACACCTGAGCCGGAAATTTCTGTTTCTGATATATTAAATACAGCTTCAATATACTGGCCGCTTCTGGTCAGATAATTTTTGCTTTTACTTAGTAAAAGTGGCAGATCCACCCATCCGGCGCGTACAACTTCTAACCCGCCGTGCTCCATATGCACATAACCTGCCACATCAGTCTGATCATCACCATTACCAATGTATTTTGATATTGCTGGTTCAGCCGACTGTGCCAGATACGTATTCTGTTCTTCAATAGATCTGTAAGGGCGGTAAACAGAAGTTTTGTGGAGAAATTTTGCTTCAAATTTTTCTTCCAATCCGGAATAAAATTGATCAGCATACGGAAATAGATCATCGGCAAGCCATGTTTTTACCAGCTTTTTACCGGTAAGCGGATTAAAAATACCCGCAGCGACATGCGAAGAAGAAGGTGCTGAGGAGTCGCCTGCAACTTTTAAGGTTTTACCAGCTTTTTCAAGATGCCAGGCAATGGAAGCACCGCCGATTCCATGCCCGATAATCAGGTAATCAAAGTCGGGGTTGTTTCCGCTCATTTGTTCTTATTTATTTCCCGGTTGCGGAGCGAGGAAGTTATTTTCGCATCCGCCAGTCTGACAACCATTTCCACCTGTTCGTCCAGCGTCATCAGCGAATTATCAATATAAACCGCATCCTGAGCTTGTCGCAACGGGCTTTCAGACCGATGTGTATCGATGTGATCCCGCATTTTCAGGTTTTCAGATATTTCCTTCAAACCTACCAGTTCTCCCTTTTCCAAAAGCTCCTGTTGCCTGCGCTGCGCACGTATTAACGGGTCTGCGGTCATAAATATTTTAAGTTCTGCCTGAGGAAATACAACCGTACCAATATCCCGGCCGTCCATAACAATTCCTTTGGTCTTACCCATCCGCTGCTGAAGTGCAACCAGTGCATGCCGTACTTCTGCAATGGCGCTGATATCACTTACTTTTTCCGAAACATACATTTTCCGGATCTCATCTTCTACATTTAACCCGTTTAGATAGGTATCATTCCGTCCCAGTTCAGGGTGGCGTCTGAAAGTGATATGAACCTGACTCAGTGCAATTTCAATTTCTTTCGGGTTTGTCTGACTTATGTGATTTTGCAAAAAAAATAAGGTAACGGCACGGTACATCGCACCGGTATCGATATAGGGGTAATTAAGCTGCTTTGCAACCAGTTTTGCTGTTGTACTTTTACCACAGCTTGAATAGCCATCGATTGCAACAATGATTTTTGGCATAAAGGATCAGATAGTTGACGCTGATAAATGGCGAACTTTAAATACTATAACTATAACACACCTTGACTTTGCCGGACAGAAACCGCATTAACTAATTCATCAGCCTGCCAGAATAAGGCTTAATTTCAATCAAAAGTGTATGCTGCAAAAATAGAGGAAAGAAAGTGTGCTTGATACTTTTTTTTAAAAGTTAGTAAAAAAAGCAACCGGCTACTTTAACACAAAGCAACTCCTGCTAAACCAAAAAAGGATAAAGCAGGTCTGAATACGACCATATTTATCCTTTTCAATATTTATTGTTTGCTTTATGCTTCTAACAAGAATACCACCAGACTTCTTGCACCATGCGCACCGATTACCAGTGACTGTTCAATATCGGCTGTTTTGGAAGGTCCGGAAATAAAGCACCCCCAGCCCGTAGTATCCGCCAGAATCTGGTAAGCATCATGCATGTTGTTTACTATTTTGCTTCTTGGAATAACAAATGCGAGATTTTGCGTAATAAAAGGTAATGCGCGGTGCGGTAAGTGGTTGTCCGAAATCCAGATTGCACCATTTTCTGCCACACCAAATTCTGCTTCCAGAATCGCTACTTCGATTAGTTCCAGATCATGCGGGTCTGAAATGTTCAGACTAAAATCTGACCATTCGGCCAGAGCAGGGATCGTGGTTGCGCGATTTACCACATCGGCATACATTTCAAAAACCTTTCTTCTGAGCTCATTCATAGAAGCCATCACGATTACCTCGGTATAAACCGCTGCCAGCGTTTCTGTAAATTTAACTTCTGTATCTTCGTAATAGCTTTCAAAACTGATTTTTGCCGGCAACTGTGTTTCTGCCGGCTTATTTAATTTAATCTGCTGAAGTATTTTTTCGCGTGCACTCATTTTAATATATATAAACTCGGATTGCCATGTTGTTAAAGAATTAGTTAACCGGATTATTCTCTTCTGTTCCTTATATACCAGTCACGGAAACTTTCCTGTGGCGGTTCGGGCATGTCGCGTTGTTTGTACCAGGGATTCAAACTGTTGTTTACCACAAATGGCATTGCCCGCATCACGGAACGGCCCAATTTTCCCGACCACTGATAAAATCTGGGCTGAGACAAAACCATCGACATCGCTTTAATTCCGATTTCCTTACTTTTTGGAACATAACCTCCTTTCACCAGAACCTGCCTCCATTTGTAAAGCTGCTCGTGAATATCAATTTTTACCGGACAAACATTTGAACAGCTTCCGCATAAAGTACTGGCAAACGGAAGATCCGCATTTTTTGTCATATCCAGATTTGGCGCCAGTATGGAGCCGATCGGACCGGCGACCGCATTGTGATAGCTGTGCCCTCCGCTCCTTCTGTACACCGGACAGGTATTCATGCATGCACCGCACCGGATACATTTTAACGAATTCCGGAAATCCTCACGGCCCAGCTGGGTACTTCTTCCATTGTCTACAATAATAAGGTGCATCTCCTGCCCTTCCCTCGGCGTTTTGAAATGACTGCTGTAAGTTGTGATCGGCTGGCCGGTTGCACTACGGGCAAGCAGTCTCAAAAATACACCCAGATGTTCCTGCCTGGGAATGATTTTCTCAAAACCCATACTGGCAATGTGAATATCTGCCAGATGTGCTCCCATATCCGCATTACCTTCATTGGTGCTTACCACAAAACTCCCCGTTTCAGCAACTGCAAAATTGACACCGGTTAAAGCAGCGCGCCGCGTCAGAAACTTGTCACGTAAATGCTGCCTTGCTGCTTCGGTTAAGTATTGCGGGTCGGTTGCACCTGCTTCGGTACCCAAATGTTCATGAAACAGATCGCCAATGTCTTTCTTTTTTAAATGGATAGCCGGCAGAACGATATGACTGGGCGGTTCATTTCTCAGCTGCACAATTCTTTCACCCAAATCGGAATCAATCACATCAATTCCGTTTCTGATCAAAAACTCATTCATGTGACATTCCTCAGTCAGCATAGACTTGCTTTTAACCATCTTCTCAATATTATGCTGCTTTAACAGGCCCAGTACAATTTCGTTATGCTCGGCTCCGTCACTTGCCCAGTGGACGTGGATACCGTTTGCCTTCGCCTTTTGTTCAAAAGCTACCAGCAGTTCATCCATATGAGAAAGTACATAATGTTTGATCTGTGACGCAGTTTCACGAAGGGCTTCCCATTCCGGCAGCTGCATAGCGGATTTATCCCGCTTCGCCCTAACAAACCACAATGTTTCATCGTGCCAGTTTACATAAGGTTCATCCTCATTAAACACTTCTGAGGCTCCTGCATGGTCCTTTGTTACTGTTGACATAGCGCTCTTAACAATTAGATAATAGTATTATTTAAAGAACTTGAATTGTACTTTTCACATTCATAGCACTATTCAAAGTTTTCAGTTTGTTTAATAAACAACTTTCAAAATTCAGCCAAAAAGCTATTTTATTGTAATGCAATATGTTATACTTTTGACGTACAAAGTTTTTCGATCGGGGCATCGGAGTCTGAAAAAAGTTTAATTAAACTTTTCTTAGATACATTTAAAATTTTCACTCCTATGAAAGCAAAATCAATTATTCTGACGGCTGCCCTGACAGGCTTGCTATTCTCCGGTTCAGCATTCACAGTTAATGCACAAACCACCAACGCTTCCGAAAAAACGATCTCAGCAAATAATAAGCTGAATGTACTGGAAGTTAAACCTATGCAATTCCGAGTTTCATATAATAAACCAGAATCAAACGCTGTTATCGTACGCATTTTGGATACAGATAAAAATGTATTATTTGCTGAGAACAAGCGTACTGAATCAAACTATCTGAAATATTTCGATCTTTCTACCCTCCTGGATGGTACTTATACATTCGAGGTGACGGACGGAAAAGAGAAGTATTCACAAACGTTTGATATTTTGACTAAAACGAGCCGCGTCGTTTCTTCAATTAACTAACGACTGGTTTCTTCTCAGATTCTGACCGTCCGAAACTTTGTAAAATACCGGTGCTCATTCAGGGTGCCGGTATTTGTTTTATAAAGCCGATACGGTCGGTTTAACTGAAATTGAATTATTCAGAATTTCGGCAATGTGCCTTACCTGTACCGTTGAATTTCTTCTTTTTAAAATCCCTTCCAGATGCATCAGACAGCTTACATCTGA
>Ga0265797_10007476_pt1 | contig 14948 bp, 13 predicted proteins | sample P2T30metagenome_FD_192433 | JGI IMG/M metagenome (GOLD analysis project Ga0265797, IMG submission 192433) | Plant litter microbial communities from East Loma Ridge, Irvine, California - P2 T30 | ecosystem: Environmental > Terrestrial > Plant litter > Unclassified | place: USA: California... | reverse complement strand
CCATGATACGGAATGCACGCTAATCATTGGTTCCCGCGCCTGTCCACACCGATGTTGACATGCTACACCATGTACTTGGGCGGCGGCCTGCGGGGGCTGCAGTTACACCGGCGCTGAGTACGGGATTCGGACGGGCGCTTAGGCAGGGTTTCCTACCCTGGGGGTTGTGGCAATCTTGGGAGGGGTGTATTGGTACTTTGGGTGGTGTTGGAACTTCGATCCCGCGGGGTCGGTTCAGCTCTGATACATTGAGAGGCGTTTAGACGGTGCAGATAGCCATTGAATACGGTCCGAAGTCAGCTGTAGTATGAGAAACATCGCATTAAATCCTTCACATACTCGCCTCCGGGGGTATCTATCTTCTACATGCGCATATTCTAGGTAGAGCTACAATCGACGATCTGCCCCACAGAAATTCTACAAAGACAACTCCAAATAATCACGGCTCACGCGCCGATTCGCTAAAGTGAAATCAACTCCACCAATAAACACCAAGCTGGGAAACGTCAGGTATAGTCTGCCTTGCGTAAGCCGGCAATAACCACTGATGAACGCAATCGCGGTATCGCATCGCGGTACGCGTGATCAAAGAATGAAAGCAGAACAAAATCGAGTGGAGGGGCTGTAGTGCTGAAGTACTCTAACGAGCTGGCGTGTCGGGTATGTCCCAGATATCCCTTCCATTCTCCTCTTTCTTCAATTCAGCACCGGCATCCTCCGGTCTAGTGTGTGAGTTCATGGCTCCATTCGAGTTTGATGCGAATGGTATCGCGCCGTTTGATGTGAAGACAGGCAGATCAGCCCTCTTGCTTGGCGGTGACATGAGTGGAACTCCAGGCATGCTTGTATCCTCAGCATGTGTATTGGCAACCCACTGTAAAGTTGCCGAGGCCTGAGGATCTGATGCGTCGTGCGGAGTTACAAACTCTGAATTTCCGCCAAAGTTCTGCGCAGTGTAGTTGACAAACTCGGAAAGATTCGATGGGGGTGGAGGCGGAGGCGTATCGGCGCGGGAAGGTGGTGAAACATCCTTGAGCGGCTCTGTTACAGTGACGAAAGATGGCTGCGAAGTTAGCATATGTTTCATGTGCATTACGTGGTCAGAACTTACCATAGGTAGCTGTTCCCGGATTTGCTCGGGTGTTATAGCCATATCATGCAATTCAGTGGGTGGTTGCACGATTCCGCCAGAGATTCGACGATCGATTGGAGGTTGTTCCATGGAAGCTTGCATTTCCTGCTGTGGCAAGACAGTAGACGAATCCATCTGTACCGGCTGAGGCTGCTCGAGCGGCGCAGCAGCAGATACCTGCATCTGCGGGGCCTCGGGAACTGGGGATGCAGGTTTGGAAGTCTTTGCTGGACGACCTGGACCCCTTTTTGCGGTCGTCGCTGGTTTGGTCGCAGGCTTTGTCGGAGGAGCGCGCGCAGCCGGCGGCTTTCGGGTAGTGGTTCTTTTCGGTGCTTCGGCAGCCTTCAATTTCTCAGCCTTCTCCCTCTCCCGTGCATCATATTCCTCTTTTGAGGGCATCTTCAACGTAACCCGCTTTAGGCCTGAAGTAAGTGCGTCCATGCCATCGTTCTCCTTGTCTTTAGGGGCACTGGGTTTGACAGACTGGGTTGAAGGCATTTTTGTAACGGCTGGACGTGGAGGCGCACGAGCTGCTGCAGCTGCCGTCGTTGTTGAGCCCCGTGCTTTCTTCATCGCAACTCCGTTGGCTGGAGCTGCAGAAGGCGCAACACTTCTCCGGCTTGCTGCTACACTTGGCGCACGACTAACACCCCTGTTATCGCCTATGGAAGAGACGCTCGAAGCAATACTCATGCGACGAGAAGCAGAGCTTGCTGCAACTGAAGCTTCTGAGCTGGCTGGTGCAAAGTCGGCTATGGTCTGCCGCCTACTCGCCTGTGACTCTACACGAGATGTCTTTTCGTCGTCCGAACCAGGCTCAGCGTAGGAGGGAGCGGCTTTACGACCACGCAGTTGTCGCCCTGATGTATCTGTGCGGGCTGGGGCCGCAGCAGACGCAGCAGGCTTCTCCTTTTTGGCTTTGACCTCGGCCAAATCCTCTGGTCGGTGGCTACGAGTTTGGCGATCCGATGGTACCAGCAAAGTACGCAGAGCATGGGCGGCAGTAGCCCAGTCAACCTCCGGTGGTGGTGGGGTGGGCGCTCTCAACGGATTTGAGGCGTACTTGGCGGAAAGGCTACGATTGATCTTGGTTGGATCCACGACTTTGGCTACGTAGGACTGGGTGGGCGAAGAAAAATGGGCCAGACGGTCAGTGCGTGTCGTCTTCGAGACATGTACGGGCGGGGGCGGAACGAGGCCATCCAATTCAGACAAACGATCTGTATGCCACCATAGGGGATCGTAGCTGACGGGCGTGAGCTCTGCTTCGACAGACTGCATGGGAACGTCTTCGTCCTGTATGCTGATTCCACTAAGTCTGTTGCGCATAGAGTGAGAGAGGCCCGTTGATGGTTCTGAGGCCTTCAAGACTTGGCCATCCACGAGGCCGCTCAAATGACTGAAGACACCACTAGTGAGCGCTCGATCGCTGTACCCGCCCTCCAAAACTGAGATGACACGCCCTTCCACAGATGTGCCCTCTTCTTCAGCCAACCGGACCACATCCCGAGTGAAACGAGCGTAGAATTCAGTAGGCACGTTGACGCTGTGGCGTTGCATTCCAGCAGTCTCCCATTCACTCGCATCGAAACCAGCGGATAGGAAGATGGCTGCTTTGGGGGCAGGTTGATTTGGTGTGGACCGTAGGCGGTTGGTGTGGTGTTTGAGATATTGACGGGTTTTCTCAAGTAGTACCAAGTACTTCTCCTCATAAATTTCCCAGAACTGCTCGGGTGTCTTCCAAGATTGTAGATGGACGTTCCAGATAGACTGACCGTGGGCGTTGTCTATACACAGACTGGCCGCCTGGACTTTGTCATCGTCGCCGTCTTCACATGGGTATGAGTTGATGTCGTGTAAGCTGAAGTAGCCGATTGAGGTCTTTTTCCAGTTGGGGGTGTTTTTGGGCATGTTCTGGACCTTCTTGTTACGCGCCCATGTTATAGCCTGCGAGCCGTCTCCGTGATGCAGATCAAAGTCAATGATGGCTGCGTGAGTGAGCCCATATGTCATCATAGCGTGTTCAATGCCAACGTGAACATTATTCAGCCAGCAGAAACCCGAGGGAAAGTCGTCAGAGCAGTGGTGGCCAGGCGGACGGATGCAGACGAAAGCTCTAGAGGGGCCACCACCTAGACTTGTTCCCTGGAAGACAGCGTCCACAGCGTCCAAGACACCACCCAGAGCACCCTGAAAAGCGTTGAGGGATTCGGGACAGAGGTAAAGGTCACCCGCATGCAGTTGCTGCTTGGGCGCTTGTCCAGGAACTGGAGGAGCGTCCCTGGCCAGCTCCTTCCCAGTTGATGCGAGCTTCCGCTCCGCATTGTCGCAGAGTGTCTTGAGTTCGCCCATCCATTTCGTTCCGTGTACGTTTGTGACGACCTGCGAAGTGATGTCGACAGCGCGCGAAGTCTTGCGAATCTTGAAAGGTACCCGTTCGGGTGGGTTATGGTGTGGATGTGGCGGGTTGTCTCCCTCAGCGTGGCGCTCTCCGAGCCGTACGTAGGCTGCCGATATACCCAAGACACTCGCCAGGATTCTCTCGGGTCGCTCCATGATCAAGCTGAGGTGGCTCTTGGATGTCTTGGGACGTGAGAAGCGATGGCCGTAGCATTGGTCGTGCACAATGACGACAGTTCCTGCGTTGACTGCGCCTGCCATGCCCTCATGTCGGACCAGCTCCTTCTTAAAGTACTCCTCGGCGACATCACATGCGCGCAGAGGTGGCTTCTCTTCTACATGTGTGGGACCCAGCGGGCTCTTGGGCATGGGTGCCTGCATATTCGGATTGAACGACGACCGGCGGGAAGCGGAACTTCGGGGAGTGCCCGGTCGAGGAGGATCGCCGCGGAGGGAAGAGGTCGAGGTCTTCCTGCCCAGGGTGGGCGTAGAGGAGCGGAAACTGGCTACACTGGGGCTGCGCTGGATGGCATTGGCTTTGAAATTGGGCGTCGAGGGCGTCCGGCGCAGGTCAGCGGAACTCCTGGGCGAGTTCAAGGCGGGGGACTGCGGTAGCGGGGTGTTGGAGGCCGAGTGCAGGGACAGGCGTTTGAGCGGGTGTGAAAGGAGGTTCGCGTCGCTGTTTGTTTGTCGCGCCCCGCGTGGAGTGCCAGGCCTCGCGGCGGCGGGGCTGGACCGCGGATGGTTCGACATCTTGGCGCTCTCTGCCTGCGGTGCAGGACGTCGCCCGTCGTATGTGCGGGCGTACGGTGTCCCGTATCGTGTGTCTTGGGGTGAAAGAAGAAAGGCGCGCTATGACGGAGCCATAACGCGTGCAGGCCACCTGCGTCCAAGCAGCCCTGGAGGGTCCCGCCCCTAAGCGAGCCCCTAGGGCAGCAACGGTCAGTAGGGCTGTCTCTTCACATGTGCTATCATTACGTGAGATCTAGCCATTAGACGCGAACCTCATCGATTGATTGTCTAGCATCTACCATTTTCTGACATACCTAGGTATATCCTTCGCCATGTATTAATCCGAGCTCTGCTGCAAGATCCAACCCACACCCTCCTTCAGATCCACCAATGCCTTCTTCGCAACGCTGTGCATGGGAAAGAAGTCGGGTGCGCCATGCGGTAGCCCAGTGTATACCTTCACTTTGGTTGGTGTGCCGGCATCTTGGAGTAGACTTTCGTACACGAGCGCCTCATCACGAAGTGGATCAGTCCTGAGTTCGTCAGCACTGTTCAGCATCTACGACATATCGCACCCACCCCATAACCTGTAGATACGTAGCGGGTTGGCCTTTATGGGTCTTCCAGATCAACGGACTCATCAACGGTGACATAGGATCTGGTTTGTAGTTGCCATAGAACCATTCAATGGCTTGTCGGCTCAGTACCAGGCCGTCTTTGTGGTCCTCCCAGCTGGATATGTGTGGCTTGTATTCTTCTGGCATGGCTTCGCGATGGCACAAGGGGGCAGACAGGAGGACGACGCCAGTCACCTTCGGAGACAGGTTGTCGTCAACAACTTGATGAGCTGCTACAGCTGCCAGATTACCTCCAGCTGACGTTCCTCCCACGATGAAGCCTTTAGAAGGGTTGGCGCCCAGCGACGCTGCATTCTCGCCACACTCAAGATGTGTAAATCAGTCTCTTGGAATTGGAAGAAACGACTGTGCATGCACTCACCCATTTAACTGCATCAATCGCGTCATGCGCGGCAGTAGGAAAGACGTGCTCAGGCCCGTACCTATACCCAACGCTTACGACCGTGAAGCCCAACTCTTTCACCAATACTTCCGCCATACCCTCGCCATACTCTGGCATCCCAAAGCTCCACCCTCCGCCGTGGAAGTATACATACAATGGCCCTGCCTCTTTTCCCTCTGGATGGTACGCGAGCGAACGCATCGATGCGCCGTCGCGCGTGGGAATCTGAATTTCGGATTTGTGGTACCCGGTCCAGTCCGGGAAAGTCACAATACCAGCTGCGATCAGCTGAGCGATTTGCTCATTGAAAGACTGACGCAATTCGACAGCCGATGAGTAGTCTTCGAAAGACTTGCTCGGTGGTAGATTGGGTAGCAGCTTACTCTGTTAGCGAAGTGCGTGTATGGACTTGCTTATGGCTCGCACAGCTTCCAATTCGGCGTCCATCTTGCTGTAACCCTTCCATGTTGACGAGTCGATCGGCATTTTTAATTGAGTTCCGAGACAATTTGCACTTGAAGGTAAGGTAGATAAGATCAGAGGCTTGTTTTGAGAACTTGAAGAAGAGCTGTGGACGGGCGCGGGGTTTGTACAATACACAGCTTACGCCTTGCATTAGGTAGGCACGCCTAATGCGAGAGCCAAGCAGGCAGCCTCGTACACTCTTTTGACAACTGCACCTACTCAGTCCAATCAACGCGAGTAAGAAAGCCTAGCCGTCATTCCATGAGTACAGACACGCCAAAAGTTACTCCCCGTTGGTCCCTAATCTGCGTTGCTCCGGCCGTAAGCTGCGGGGCGTCCCTTCCTCTGCCTTCCCTCGTACAAGCTGACTCACTCACATAACCTGGGCCCGCTCCCGCATGTATACAAGCCCCTCTCTACTCAGATCCGGTCAAGTTCTGGTCAAATCCCCGATGCACCTCGTGCAAGGGAAAGCCGAACAGATGCGCTGTAGTCTACACTGATACTGAACCCTAAGCTGACCAAACCCTCAAGGCATTACAGACTTCCAGGAGGTTGACGTTCAATTGCTTCCTCATATGGAGTAGATGCGTAGTCGCTGAGTGACCACAGCCATACTATTGCGTCATCGGATGTATAGTTGTCCACGGCAAAGCGTCTAGGAGCTCTTCGCGAAAGGTTGCCGACCGATTTGTGGGCTTGTTGAACGCTTTCGTTTCAACGGTGCATCATCGTTGTGCTTGTCCGTGTCTTGATTCTGTTTAAAACTAGCTGAGGGATGGATTGCTGGGATTTCATTCGTTTCTTCGGCATCGCTCTCAGGCTCGGTATCGCCGCCGGTATGCTCGTCCGTAGCGATCCCAGTTTCTGCCATGGAGAATGAAAGTCCAGTATGTGCCTGGCCGGTCTCTTCCGCTGGCATTTGGGGAGGTTCTGAGACGGTGCCTTTGGCATCTTCACCAATCTTTGGAGATCCATGTTCAGGTTGCTGGTTTGCCGCTGCACTTTGGATCTCCTCTTGGAAAGCATTTACCACTTTAGCATACTCTCTGGCTAAGACTTTGCGCAGCTGTGGAAAGATCCTGCGTAGCTTTATGCACTCGTCCGTTGTCGCAATCCGGGTTGAGGCGATATGTCGAAGTGTACAGTCAGTAGTGAGCTCGCCAGGTTGTATCTCCTCCTCATTCGCTATCTTCTGACGAAGCTCTACCAGCCGATCGTACAACGCTCTCGAATCAGTATCAAGTTCCGTCGTCACCTCATCATCTTCCTCCATCGAAAAGAACCAACTAGCTTGTCGACTTCGCCATGCGGGTGGATGGACTGCAAGTAAATTGGCTTTGGCTCAGGAAAAACACCCGAAGTGTATTCTTTGTAAGCCCTAGTTTCTTCTACCCGTGCTGGTAGGGGCGGACAAGGCTGCATGTTCAGTCGTAACGCATTCAGCCGATGGTAGATCATAAGTCCTGCATATGCATCTGCAACGGCGTACTGTATAAGCTCTTGGTTTGTTTCAAGCGGCGCCAGCCAATCTTTGTGCATGTGCTCAGTTTTCTTCAACGTGTATCCCGGGAAGTACTTCTCGACCAGACCTCTGAGACCTCCTGGATAATAGGAAGAATTAAAGTTTGGCCTGCCCGGATTGACCAAGACTTGGAAATAGCTCAGCTCGATCGCGCCCTTCGGTTATAGTTGGAAGTACTTGTTGAGTCGGTAGAAATCTCCCATGATAGATTGGCCAGTCTTCAGTACAGTGGGGCTCTCGATGAGCGTGCGCAACGACGGCGCAATGAGCTGATCGGCTGCATCTCCGTCATGACGTCCGATGTGAAACAAGGCTATTTTGCTCTCGCTCGCAACCTGGATGAGCGCAACTCTTCCCTTGAGAACTTCTGTCTCTGGCCAAACCCATTCCATGTCAAAGCCAACGACAGCCTCATCGAGGAAGTCGCGCGCCAATTGTTCGGATTTGGTCAAGTTGTCGCTGCAAAGAACCTCAGGGGATAGATCTTGTGGACCCTGGAAACAATCGTGGCTGAACAGCACCCGCGAGCCATTGGGCTTTGGCTTCAGACGGAAGGAGCGAGGCCATGGGGAGTCCACGGCGCCGGCCATTGCCGCCATGACTTAGTCGATTATGGTAACAAGAGCTTCGCAAAAAGCATAGGTAGCGAGACGGTAAACTTCAAAAGGCGATAAGAAAGCGAAGGCGAGCAGTGGGGCTGCCGTTGCTAGTTCAAGCTTAGTGTTGACCCACGCCTCACTCCGCTTTCCTGGTCCGGCCTTCGGAGCCGCTCCCCTCATCAGCCCAGGAACAACAACCTCTTCGCCCTCATCTTCAAGACGCAATGTGAACCCACGAATCTCTCGTAAGCGAGAATACTGTTACAGCTATTGGAATATGTGCAACCCACTTATTGCATGAAGTTCACCGATCGGATCTTTTTGCACATGCAACGACGGCTATGTTTTTCCGCTGCGTCAAGACGCCATGACAACTAACAGCAGCTGAAGAAATGTCTACTGACGCGAATTAGTGTGTAGATGCAGCATGTTTTTAAGCTCCCACGAGACGTTATAGGCGATCTGAGTTGCAGTTCACAATCGTGGCGGGCGCACGCGTACTTGGGGATACGGCTTAGGCCCAATTGAGGATAGCCCCAGATCCCCATCGTGCTGGTCGTGGAATCTACTCATGTAGTGGCCGCCACAACCTAGGTACCATCGTACATTACTCGACTGGCATCTTGACTAAATCTTGACCAGCTACGAACTTTCTATCTAGACAAGCCATGGTGTTGCTAGGAAGGTCCCCACCCTGCCTCACAGCTCGCCACTGCCCGGGATCACGCCCGGCAGCACCAGACTGGCGGGCTCATGCGCTCTTTACTCGTGGCAAAGGAATCCAGGATGTTATAAGAAAGTGCCCGCGAGTCGTGCTACGATATTGTTTCTCGTCGCACCTGTTTCGTTGGCACTTAACATCCAGCCATGATGCGATTTAGTCAATTTGTTCTCCTGGGGTTCTTCCCAAGCGTACTACTTGCGCAACAGACATTCGAGTCACCCGAATTTGATGTTACTGCTGCGTTATTGGACAATGGTGTAAACGTCTCCAATATTCCCGCTCTAGCCGATCTATCCAAGCGAACCAGCTCAGGCTCATGTCCGGTTGCTGTAAGTCTCATCTGCCTTCACGCATTATCTCTTCCAGGTATGGTGCTAACCACGACTTCAGTGTAGATCTCTTAAACGCATCTTTGGTGATGCGAAGGTCGAGACTCAAGAAGAGACAGGCTACGGCGTAGCTGTGAACTACTTCTGGTCACAGCAACAGCGCGAAGCACAACCGTATTGCGTCTTCAAACCCGAGGAAGCACGCGATGTGTCTACTCTCGTTCTGCTGTCGCGTCTCACTCAATGCCCTTTTGCAGTACGAAGTGGAGGGCATGCAGCATTCACTGGAGCATCGAGCAATGATGGTGGCATCACGGTCATCTTCGAGCGCATGAAGAATATCACCCTGTCGAAAGACAAGAAGGTTGCTGCGATTGGACCCGGTAGCCTGTGGTACGACATCTATTCGACTCTTGCCGAGGACAACCTTGCGGTGATAGGTGGCCGCGTCTCTGCTATCGGTGTCGGAGGTCTCACAACAGGAGGCGGCATCTCGTTCTTTTCTAACGAATACGGCTGGGCATGCGATAATGTTGCGTCTTTCGAGGTCGTTACCGCTTCGGGTCGCATCGTACAAGCTAGCCCGAAGTCCTACCCAAACCTGTACTGGGCATTGAGAGGTGGCGGCAACAATGTCGGCATCGTCACGACCTTCAATCTCGAAACTTTCGCTCACGGCCCGTTGATGCTTGGAGGGCAGAGAAGGTTCTTTGAGGAAAGCTTCCCTGCTGCTATCGATGCCTTCGTGAACTTGGGGTCGAACAAAAAGGCCGATCCAAAAGCTGCTCAGTTCTTGGCCATCTTCCTGGATGCCGCTTCGAACACAAAGATCGCCGTTGCCGAGCTGGAGTACTCTGACCCAGTTCTCGACGCTCCAGTCTTCGACGAGTACCGCGCAGTCCCTGCCTTTCAGGACACCTTACAATTGAACACCCTGGCTAACTTCACGCAAATGCTGAACGACAGCAACCCCAAAGGCTATCGAGACTCATTCTGGACTGCTTCATCCAAACTAGACTACGGGATGGTAGAGTTCATGTTCGACGCCACGTTCGAAGAGTTCGAGAAGATCCGAGATGTTGCCGGTATCCTACCTGCAAACACCTTCCAGGTCATCACCGTCGCACAACTCACGCAGATGCAGAAGAAGGGCGGGAACGCACTAGGCCTTGTGCCGTCCGACGGTCCGATTCTCCTCATAAACTTGAGTAGCCGCTGGGACAAAAAGGAGGACGACGAGCGCGTGTTGAAGGCGAACGCCAATATTGTCAGGAAAATGGAGGCCGAGGCGAAGCGCAGGGATATGGTCAATGACTACATCTACATGAACTACGCCAGCCAGTTTCAGAATGTCGTTGATAGTTATGGGGAAAGCGCGGATAAGCTCAGGGCTATTGCGCGCAAGTACGACCCTACTGAGGTCTTCCAGAAGCTGCAGCCGGGTTACTTCAAGCTGCAGGGGCCGCCGAATAAGAACTGGCCATGATGGCCGCATTCAGAAAATCTTCCAGAGGGACAGAAATCAAGCTTATATCTGTATGTTGTAAGATTGATGAACACTCCCAGCCTCTCCATGCGCCGGGCGGGACGTGATTGCGCCCCGTTCTCCAGACCTATTATGACACCTTACCACAGGGAAGGACTGCGCACTTACCCTAGTCCGATGACCTAGACGCATACATTGAGATGAAACTTTTCCAAACATCGTTGTTTACAATAATGTAGTCTGTAGCGCCTCTGTCCACCTGCAGTTTATTCCTTTGTATCAGGTGACGTCATCAAGGCTGGCTTTAGTCTAATTCGTCGACCTTCTAGTCTACGGGCGCGCCCCTGCTACTTCAAGCCCACTGTAATGTTTCATTCAATTGGCGCCTGTACATGCGCCTTACATCCTCTCATGACTACGACGGTGGGCAAGGTTGGGCATCCTCGGGCTGATACATGAGTGGCTTGCTGCGCACCGGGTCACGCCCTCAGGTTGGCAATGCAGCCACATTTAGCCCCCATCCTTCGTGCTGTCAGCCGTGGCGGGCTACTTGAGCGTCGCGCCCCCGCTTTTCATCAACCATCCTCCTAGCAGCTTACAAACATTGCGCAACGGCAAACACCGACTCCTGAATGGCACTTGACGGTCTGGAAGCAAAGTTTGAAGAGTGCGCATTGAAAGAACCTCCTGAAGAACCCTGCGATGGCGCAAATGTAGCATCACCTTACGGCGAACGACTCCTTCAGCCTGATGAAATCCGACTCCTCACCATCGTTCGCGACACGGATACTGTGCGTCTGACCGTTACACCACACAAGTTTCAAGATGATCTCCGATTCGACGCGGTCTCCTATGTCTGGGGAGCAGTAGAAGCTTCTATCAACGTCCCTTGCAACGGAGGAAACCTTACAGTTACTCCAACTGTTTTCGAGATGCTCCATCACCTAACCCCGAACTACCCGTATTGGCTGGACTCTATATGCATCAATCAGCAAGACCCCGAAGAGAAGGCGGTACAGATACCGTTGATGCACCGAATCTACTCCCTCGCTGAGTTCGTCGTCATATGGATGGGCCTTCCCACGGCGCAGAATGAGCAGTTCGTGTTCGGGTTTTCCAGCGCACTGCGGATGGAAAGGGAGTGGAATTCGATGCTCGATCAGGATCTTCAACCCTGGGTTCTGGAACCGGATTTATTGCGCACAGATGAACCTTTCTGGCTTGGTATGACACAAATTTGCAAGCACGAGTGGTTTGAACGTCTATGGACCTTTCAGGAGGCAGTTCTTGCAAGACAGCCTATCATGCTGCTAGGACATCTTTGGTTGAAATTTGGAGAGTTTCTTGAATTCATCTGTGAAGGGTTCTTTAGAAAGACCGGGGCATATATTTACCAATGGCGGCGGCTTCTCGAAATTTTTGAGGGCTTTGGGGGATCTATGAACCAGCTCCTGACCTTGAAAAGATGTCGCAAGGACGTTTTGTCAAACGGAGTGGTACCGATCCACAATATACCCTATCTTCTCAATTCGCTACGCAACCGACATGTAAGGGAGCCGGTGGATCGAGCCTGGGCAGTCACCGGATTGTTGAGCTATCATATCAGATCGAAGTTGGAGCCAGAAGTTGATTACAGCGATAACGCTCGGGTTGACTTCTGGGAAACGCACATGCGGTTCGCCAGGACAATCATAGCCGCAGAGCAAACGCTGTGTCTACTGGAAATACCGCCCACAATTGAGGGAAGGACACAATCATCTCCGTCCTGGTGCCCAGTTCTGGAGGGCGTTCCAGCGTGTTTGTTCTTGATAGTAGGTGCTTGGGCCGATCATGTAAGCGGACAAGAATATGAACAACTTCTACAGGAGGTTGTAGAAGAAGGGGTTCAAACGCAGCAATCTAGTGAACCGAGACAGCTGGAGATCCCATTTGTATCTCGCAAATTCATCTCATTTGGGAAGGAGACTAATTACCTGCACACTTGCGGTCATCTTTTGGATACAATATCAGAGGTCGTGGATAATCAAGAGCTGCGGGGGTGTTACGAACACGTGTTGACCGCAGACATATCAGCGCGAAAAATGAGCAATCCTGTACATGCGGCACATGTGGATGCCTGTACCCGTAGCCTCCGACTGGCTCGTCGAACGGCTCACCGAGCAGAAGACGATACCGACAGTGTACCTTCGGAGTATCTGATGGCTCTACTGATGGATACGAGGGTCTCTAGAGAAGCAGCGATGGCTTACAAGGACGGATGGAATATATTCAGAGATGGAGATCTCAACTATTATTACAAACTTCCAGCTGGGCGGCAATTGGGGGGGAAACTCTGGGCAGAAAGATTGCATATTACTGCTGGTCATTCTTTCTTCAGTACCACCGGCGGTCGCTTCGGTATCGCCACGCCAGGATGCAAGCCTGGTGATAAAGTCTGTGTCTTCTACGGCGAACACCCCCTTCATATACTACGGTGGGCAGAAGCCGAGCACGAAACCGGCGCACTCCATGGAGAAGGTCCTGCTGAGTTCTGCGGTGTTGCATTCATTCCTTATCTCATGAAGCCGCATGAGCAGGAAGCAGCTCGACTTGGACCGGACGAGATCTTTGTTATTGGGTAGCAAATCTCGTAAGCGGTAAGAAGGATCATTAGGCTGATAGCGTAATTGCTAACAACATCACAATGCAGTCTGATAGAACGATGGGTATAGAAGACCCTACGATCTCAAGTTTACCTATGTAAACCACAACCTTATGTCGCGAGTTGTTTTCTACTTACATCTACACCCTAGAGATACGCATTACACTTTGTCTCGTCTTGGGTTAATTGAAAGTTTGTCTCTGCAGACTACAACCTAGTTCCTCAAGTCCTTCTATACTTATTTAATACGCCCTGGAGATGCATACGCAGCTTTGTCTCGTCCTGCGTTAACGTAAGAAATAGCGAATACCTCCCAGCTGCTGCATGACTAAAGTATACACCACGTAAAAAGACCATGTTGGTATCAGCCCAGCCTCTAATCCAACACTTTTCCAGGCAACTATGTTTCCAGTTGAAGAGCAGTTGCGAGCCAAGCTCCAGGGCAACACAGAACTCTAGTAGTGTGTACCCGTGTGTGGAAGCTTTGTGTGTGGATTACAATCACATTCCGAGACAGTCTTTCACTGTGTTCTTAGATAAGCTGTTGCCTTATCCCAAACTGTATCAATCCACTTCCCTCTTTCTTAAAGGGTGCCTCGGTTACCGAGAAGCAAACATTCAGAGTATTCAGATCCATCCGACTACAAAAAGAAACGAATCCAACGGGCCTTCCAAGCCTTCCAAAAGTACCCCCTATCTCGTTTATTCGAATAATGGCCCTGACACCCCCCTATACAGCCTACCAAGGCGTCGGCGTACCCATAACCTTCGTCGTCGGCCCCACGGCCAAATCAACGCGATTCGACGTACACCACTCGCTTCTCTCAAAAGTCTCACCCTTATTCACTATGCCCAACGGCCTGCCCCGCATCATACTAAGCGATATCCTACTCCCCAACGCCGAACCTGATACCTTCCGAACCCTCTTCAAATGGCTATACGAGCGCCAACCCCCTGACTACACAACGGACGGGAAATTGTTAGACCTGATGAAACTGTGGGTAAGATATGTTCATGTACGAACGGGATATGAGACATTCACTGACTTGTCACACCCACGTCTTAGATATTGGCCGGCGAACTCGGGATCTGGAGGACTCAAAACACCGTTTTGAGGTTGGGTATGGCGCTGATGCAACCGAAGTACTTCATTTGTCGTCTAGACACGGTCAGATGGGTGTATGAGAATACATGCGCTGGATCACCGCTGCGTAACTACATCACCGCGATTTTCTGCCAACGCGGTCCACCCATCACGCCCTCTATGTTCTCACCGGAGAACGAGCAGCTTGGTATCTTCCGCGACGCAGTAGTATTCTTACGTACACTGAATCTAGTTCGCGCAGGCAATCCGACGGGAACGGGCGGATACAACCTCCATGCGCTGTTTTCTATTCATCATTCGTGGTCGCCGGGCGAAGGCGAGCTCGCGCCAGTGCGGGTTCGTGGATGTTTGGTAACGGGAGGAGAAGAAGTGGAGTGGATCAAGATCGAATATCCGCTCCCGTCCTTCCTAGTATGGGGCGCGAAGTGGGAAGTGTTGCCGGACATGCACTTTGTGAGCCAAGACGGCGTTCGAGCGGCGGCACAAGATTTGTTGAAGCAGATCGAGTTTTCGGATAGATCGGGCGCACAAAATATGTAGTGGCGCAGTGCTGCAGAGAAGTATGTAGACCTACAAACTCTGGACAATATCTCATGAATTTACGCCTGGTCTTTGGTCAGTAGACCATGCATTACAGAGTTTTGGGGTTAGAGTAGCACATCGTCATCTTCTTGACCTTCAGAAACTTGAACCTCTCAAACAAGTCACGGGGATACAAGATATCAAGCAAACATGCCAAGCGACTAGGATATGAAACAGATGTCTATTGTAGTGTCGACGTCGACTGTAG
>Ga0265797_10007475_pt1 | contig 14949 bp, 16 predicted proteins | sample P2T30metagenome_FD_192433 | JGI IMG/M metagenome (GOLD analysis project Ga0265797, IMG submission 192433) | Plant litter microbial communities from East Loma Ridge, Irvine, California - P2 T30 | ecosystem: Environmental > Terrestrial > Plant litter > Unclassified | place: USA: California... | reverse complement strand
TGTCCAGTCCCGTTTGATCATAAACGCGTTTAGCGAATAAATCGGGACGCTTTTTATACCACTCCTTGAGTGCCAAGATCGGCGTTTTGGCCTCGAGTGCGCGTTGCGGAATATGGTGGTTGTAGAGCTTCAAATAGTTCAGCAATGTGGCCTGCAGATCGGCCCTGCTGTCGAAACGGGTCTGCTGTAGCAGCTCGTTGATGCGTCCATTGAAACGCTCGACCATACCGTTGGTTTGCGGATGGCGTGGCGGCGCCAGTCGATGCTCGGCAGACAGCGCTGCGCAGGCGACATCGAAAGCGTGCTTGCCGCTGGGCTTTTTGTCTTTGGTCGTGAAACGGTCGGTAAATTGTGAGCCGTTGTCGGTCAGGATCTTGCTGATTTTGATGGGCGAAGCCAGCTTGAGCCGACGCAGGAAATCGACACTGCTTGCCTCGCTCATGTCACCGTAGATGTGCATGAAAACCCAGCGCGTTGCACGGTCGATGGCGACGAACAGATAGCGGCGCGAGGTCTCATCCGGCATCTGCGGCAGGTACTTGATGTCGATGTGGATGAAACCGGGTTCGTAGTCCTTAAAGGTCTTCTTCAGCGTGATCTTTTCTCCCTCGGCCGTCGCAATCAAGTCCGTCAGGCGTGACATGCCCTCACGTTTGAGCAGGCGCGCAATACCCGCGCGCGAGACGGCTGGATTGATGTACTGCTTGGTAATGAACAGCAGGTCGTCGAGCGGCAGGTAGAGCGACTGGCGCAGGGCCAGGACAATGGCTTCCTGGGCCTGACTCAGAGTCGTATGCAGCGTGTGAGCACGATGGGATCGATCCTGCACATCGTCGCGCCCGAGCCACTTCTGTGCCGTGGCTCGCGTGATGTTGAAGACCTTGGCGGCTTCTCTGGAAGACAAGCCGGAATCCTTGATCTCCTGGCGGATCTTCGGTGTGGTGCGGGCCTGCGGATGAATGCGTGAACTCATGCTGCCAATTGCTCCTGATGCGATTGAATGCCGGGATTGCTGAACCCAGCAATCAAGTCGCCCAGCATAGCTTTTGCACGAAACAAAGGCCAGCTACGGCGAGGAATATAATCGCACGAAACTAAACACCTAAAGATGCGCCTGATTCGTCGACCGAACTGAGGTAAGTCAATTATGGCTCAGGAGTGTCTACAATCGCCATGGCGATTCAAACAGCCCAGTACACTGAGCCATTCCGACCGTCCGCAAACGGCCCGACTGCGGACGGTCATGGTAGGCTGCTGTCGGCCACAAACGGATTTTTTGCAACGCGCCCATCCGGTAATGCGCTGTATTTAATTGATCTCGTCATGCAGTGCCGCTGTTTTAGTTTTTTGCGTGGAATGCTGACTTATGCCCTAAGCCATGTATGTTTTCAACGCGTCAACCGGCACATGCAAGGCTTCGTCACGAGAGAAGGCATCAAGCAGATATTCGATCGTCGCACGTACGCGGGGTGCCAGCAATGCACGGTGTGGATATTGCAGCACCATCTCGTAGGTTCCTGGATGATGGCATTCGCCAAGCACGACTTTGAGCCCTCCGGCCTGCAGGTGCGGCCAGGCATGGTGGACACCCACCTGCGCGATCCCGAGACCGGACAGTGCGCCTTGGACCAAGGCTTCCGGCGCCGAGACGGTGACGACGGCAGTTTCAGGCTCGAAGGACTCAATACTGCCTTCGGCCCCCCTAAAAGCCCATGCAGAAATGCGCCCGCCGAGAAATCGCCGGGCCAGTAGTTGATGTTGCGAAAGGTCATGGACCGTACGTGGTACACCATGGCGTTCGAGGTAGGCCGGCGCGGCGACCAAGGCCATGTTCAAGCGGCAGACCGAGCGCGACACCAGGGCCGAGTCGAGAATTTGCCCGCCACGTAAGGCCAAGTCATACCCCTCCTGCACTAGATCGATGCGCCGGTCATCGAAATCCACCTCGAACGAGAGCGCGGGATAACGCGTCAGCAGCCCTGGCAACGCTGGCATCAACTGATCGCGCCCAAACGCGGCGCTGGTCGAGATCCTCACCCGGCCGCTGGGCTCGATCCGCCGCGCTGCGACCGAATCGACGGCCGCATCTAGAGCGGAAAGGGCGATACGGGCCTGATTCAAAAATGCCGTGCCTTCCGAGGTCAGCGTCAGCGTCCGGGTGGTGCGGTTCATCAGGCGTACGCCAAGTGCGCGCTCAAGGCTGGCCACGTTCTTGCTCACGGCTGCAGATGAGATATCCAGCGAGCGTGCGGCGGCGGCGAAGCTGCCGGCGTCGGCAGCGCGAACAAAGGACAGGATGGCGCGAATGCGCTGTGCTGAGTCCATGTTTATCGGTATCCTTTTCCTAGATGATTATCAACCTTAGGTTATCAGATCAACGACCGTGCCACCGGTTCCGGTTACGAATGGACGCGCCCATAATGGGTTCATTACGTAACCAGACTCACGAGGAAAATGCACGATGTTGATTTCGATCGTCTATGACAGTGGCTATGGCCACACCGCACGACAAGCACAGGCCGTTGCCGAGGGTGTCAACGCTGTCCCGGGCGTGGAAGTCCAGTTAATTGCCGTCGCCGATGGCGCGATTCCCTGGCAGACGTTAGAGGCCAGCGACGCGATCATCTTCGGTTCGCCGACCTATAACGGCACGCTCAGCGCCAAGCTCAAGCAATTCTTCGAAGATGCCAACAAGCCGGCCTGGAACGAACTCAAATGGCGCAACAAGATCGCGGCCGGCTTCACCAACTCCGGCGCGCAAAGCGGCGACAAACTTAATACGCTGGTGTCGATGGCCTTGTTCGCGGCGCAGCACGCGATGATCTGGGTGGGTCTTGACCTAAAACCCGGCAATGCAACCAGTACCAGCAGCGTCAACGAACTCAATCGCCACGGCAGCTGGTTGGGCGCAATGGCCCAGTCCAATATGGACCAAGGGCCGGAGGCGACCCCAATCGAGAGCGACCTGAAGACAGCCGCGCATCTGGGCAAGCGAGTCGCCGAGATTGCACGCCAATTCAAGCATTGAGAAACGTTTTATTGAAGGCGCACACCATGTCGAACCAGAATCCCCTGCGGTCCGCCATTACGCTTGCAGAAGTCACGCTTGCAGAAGTCGGCGCGGTATCCCCTGCACTTGCAAGCTACACTCAAACCAGGATCGTGGATGAGCTGTGGAAGCGTCCTGATCTGTCAGCGCGGGACCGTAGCATCGTTACCTTGTCCGCCCTGGTCGCACGTAACCATACGATCGGTATTCTGAACTACACCAACCTTGCGCTCGACCATGGCGTGCAGCCGAGCGAGATCTCTGAACTCGTCACCCATCTGGCCTTCTACGCGGGTTGGCCCTGCGCGTTTTCGGCAATGCCGATCGTGAAGGATGTATTCGAAAAGCGTGCTGCGGCATAGGCGGCGTGACGAAACCAGGAGAGTGAGATGAAAGCCAAACAAGCCTTGGTGCTGTGCGCATCGGTGTTGACCTTATGTTTCTCTAGTGCGGCAGATGCGCAAGAGGCTCAGCGACCTTATGTTCGCCTGGCTGAACTGGAAATCGATCCAGCCCAGATGAAGCGTTTCAACGCGGCGATCCAGGAAGGAGTAACGACGGCTGTGCGTGTGGAACCAGGTGTTCTCGCTCTGTACGCAGTGAGCGAAAAAGACCATCCGAACCGTGTGCGCGTCTTCGAGATGTACAAGGACGAGGCTACCTACCAGAAGCATCTGCAGACGCCGCATTTCAGAAAGTTTCGCGACACGACCGACAAGATGGTGAAGTCGCGCAAGCTGCTCGACGGCGTACCGATCGTTCTCGAGGCAAAACCAGTCCCGGTGTCGACAACTGGAAAGGAGCAACGATGATGATCAAATCCGCAATACGTGCCGCGTTCGCAAGCATAGCGATCGGTGCCTTCACAATCGGCGCTGCTCACGCTCAGGCACCAAAAGCAAGCCAGCCGCACGCCTATTACATCGCCGAATTCAAGATCACCGATCCCGAGGGCATGAAGCCTTACAGCGCACGGGTTGCTTCGACATTCGAACCCTATGGTGGACGCTACATCGTCCGCGGCGGCAAGATCGCGCCCCTCGAAGGCGAGGGGCCGAATAATCGCATGGTCATCATCGAGTTCGACAGTATGGAAAAGGCCCAGGCCTGGTACGACTCGCCGGCATATGCGCAGCTGAAACCGATCCGGCACAAGAATGCAATATCACGCGTCTACATCGTCGAGGGTACCAGCCCTTAACGATTGATTTCATGAAGCCTGGTGTAAAGGATGAGAGTCATGCAAACGCGAAAACTTGGAAACAGCAGTCTCGAAGTGTCGGCACTTGGCCTGGGCTGTATGGGCATGAGCTGGTCTTATACGCCTCTTCCGGACCGGAATGAAATGATCGCTCTGTTGCGATCGGCCGTGGAACGTGGCGTGACCTTCTTCGATACCGCTGAAGTGTATGGTCCCTACGGCAACGAGGAACTATTGGGAGAAGCGCTCGCTCCGTTCCACGGGCAGGTCGTCATCGCAACGAAGTTTGGCTGGGCGCCGGCGAGTGAGGAAGAGACGAGATGGAGCCGCCTGAACAGCCGACCAGAGCACATCAAAAGCGCCGTCGAAGGTTCCCTCAAGCGTCTGCAGGTAGACAGCATCGATTTGTACTATCAACATCGGGTAGACCCCGATGTCCCGATTGAGGACGTGGCCGGCGCTGTGAAAGATCTCATCGCGCAAGGCAAGGTCAAGCACTGGGGATTGTCCGAGGTAGCAGCACAGACCGTCCGCCGCGCTCACCTTGTGCAGCCGGTCGCTGCTGTCCAGAGCGAATACTCGCTGTGGTGGCGCGAGCCCGAGAAGGAACTACTGCCGCTCCTGGAAGAGCTTGGCATCGGATTTGTTCCGTTCAGCCCGTTGGGGAAAGGCTTCTTGACCGGGAAAATCGACGAATCGACAAAGTTCGACAGCTCGGATTTCCGCAATTCCATTCCACGCTTTAATCCGGAAAACCGAAAGGCGAACCAGGCGCTGGTCGACCTGCTTCAACGGATCGCGCAAGGCAAGGGCGCGACACCCGGCCAAATTGCACTCGCCTGGATCCTGGCGCGCAAACCGTGGATCGTACCTATTCCTGGCACCACAAAGCTGCACCGCCTCGAGGAGAACATTGGAGCGGCAGGCATCACGCTTACTCAAGAGGACTTGCGCGACATCGAAGACGCGGCTGCGGAGATCTCGATACAGGGAGCCCGGTATCCCGAGGCTCTCGAGCAAATGAGCAATCGCTAAACAAGGAACTTGCTTAGGAATACGACGATGACGATCTGGTTGACCCATGAACTGCGCAGGATTGCCGAGACAGACGATTTGCACATTGCTCCGCTGCGCGAAGACGGGATCACGCATGGTACCCCTACATGGATCTGGTCCGTCGTGATCGACGATGCCCTCTAAGTGCGGGCGTATCACGGGCAAAACTCGCGCTGGTATCAGGCTGCGCTGCGGCAAAAGGCGGGGCGGATCACTGCTGCCGGCATGACGAAGGATGTCATGTTCGAATCGGTCAGCGGACCGCTGAACGACCACATTGATGACGCCTACCGGGCAAAGTACCACGCCAGCCGCTACCTCGACTCGATGATTGGGCCCGCGCGCGCTCGGCGACTGTGAAGGTCATCCCAACAGATCGGGCAGCAAATGCCTGATCCAAACGTCGATTCGAAGCAAAGCAGCCGCTCTTCCACCTTCCACCAGGCGAAGCTGAGCCAGTACCGGGCGGCCGTGCTGGAGTTCGATCGGCTCTGGTATAGTGGCCGCTCGAAACGGCAACCGGGAAGGATGAAACAGTTGCTGGTCCTGATCGAGCAATTCGAAGAGGGGACCGTGCCCGGTGGTGAGTACCTTGTCCTGCCGTGGAAGCAGTAAGGCTATTCATGAATCGTCTTCATAAGGCTCAGCAATCAAGCGCCGACGTGTCCGGTCGGTATGACTTTACAGTCCTTGCATGAGCAATAAATTACAGGTGACAGCGTTATGAAATTCGAGAACCCAGCAGGCCTTAACCCGATTGATAAGCTGAATGTAGTTGGCAAGCCCGCCGACCGTGTCGAAGGTCCACTCAAGGTCACTGGTACCGCAACCTACGCCTATGAGCGGCACGCGGCCGCACCCAACGCCGCATATGGCTACGTGGTCGGCGCAGGCATTGCAAAGGGACGTATCGCATCGATCGACGTAACCCGGGCGCGTGCCGCCCCTGGCGTGCTGGCCGTGGTTACGGCCGACAATGCCGGCAAGCTCGACAAGGGCGAGTTCTATGCCGCGCGTGCGTTGGCCGGACCGGACGTCGACCACTATCACCAGGCAGTCGCGCTCGTCGTTGCCGAAACCTTCGAGCAGGCACGCGCCGCCGCACAAATGGTGAAAGTACGCTACCAGCGCTCCGCTGGCGCATTCGATCTCGACGCGGCACGCTCAACGGCGCGTGCCCCCAAGCAGGGTGCCTATGCGCCGCCGCCGGAAACGTCGGTTGGCCAGTTCACCGAGGCTTTTGCCGCCGCACCGGTGAAGCTCGACGCGACCTTTTCGACGCCAGACCAGGCGCACGCGATGATGGAGCCGCATGCCACCATCGCGGTGTGGGAAGGCGACAAGCTGACATTGTGGACCGCTATCCAGCAGATCAATTGGGGTGTCCGCGATATTGCAAAAACGCTTGGTATCCCCAAGGAGAATGTACGTGTCGTGTCGCCCTATATCGGTGGCGGCTTTGGCGGCAAAGGCACCATCCTGTCGGATGCCGTGCTTGCGGCCTTGGGCGCACGCCATGCCGGGCGTCCGGTGAAGGTGACCTTGCAGCGGGCGCTGATGTTCAATAACGTGACCCACCGTCCGGCGACCATACAGCGCATCCGGATCGGCGCGACGCAGGACGGCCGGATTACTGCGATCGGGCACGAAAGCTGGTCCGGGAACATCGCGGGCGGACGACCTGAAGCGGCCACGGCCCCAACGCGCCTGCTGTATGCCGGACCGAACCGGATGACGCGCCTCCGCCTGGCGCACCTCGACCTTCCGGAAGGCAGTGCCATGCGCGCGCCAGGCGAAGCCCCAGGCATGATGGCCCTCGAAATCGCCATGGACGAGATGGCGGAAAAGCTCAGGCTCGATCCTGTCGAATTCCGGATCATGAACGACACCCGGGTCGATCCCGAGGATCCGCGCCGTCCGTTCTCCCAGCGTCAGTTCGTCGAGTGCATGCGCATCGGCGCCGAGCGCTTCGGCTGGAGCGCACGTCCCGCCCGCCCGGCCAGCCGGCGCGAAGGGCGCTGGCTGGTCGGCATGGGCGTTGCAGCCGCGATCCGCGGCGCTCCAGTGACCAAGTCGGCGGCCCGGGTCCGGCTCGATCGCGACGGTATGCTGACCGTGGAGACCGACATGACGGATATCGGTACCGGCAGCTATACCATCATCGCGCAGACCGCGGCGGAAATGATGGGCCTTGGACTTGATAAGGTTAACGTGCGTCTTGGCGACTCGCTCTTTCCCGAGTCGAGCGGCTCGGGTGGACAGTGGGGCGCTGCCTCGGCGACGGCGGGGGTGTATGCGGCTTGCGTGAAGCTGCGCGAAGCTGTGGCGCGCAAGCTTGGCTTAGATCCGGTCAATACGGAATTTGCTGGCGGACAGGTGCGCCAAGGCGGACGCAGCCTACCGCTGACGCAGGCTGCAGGCGATACCGAACTGGTCGCCGAAGACACGATGGAATACGGCGAGCTCGCCAAGCGATATGCGCAACAGACCTTCGGCGCCCAATTTGTCGAAGTGGCGGTCGATGCCGCGACCGGAGAGGTTCGTATCCGACGCATGCTCGCAGTATGCGCGGCCGGCCGCATCCTGAATCCGAAAACGGCACGCAGTCAGGTGATCGGTGGGATGACGATGGGCGCGGGTGCCGCACTAATGGAAGCGCTCGTGGTCGACAAGCGGCATGGATTTTTCGTGAACCACGATTTGGCAGGCTATGAGGTCCCGGTGCATGCGGACATCCCTCATCTGGACGTGGTCTTCCTCGACGAGACCGATCCGACCATTGCGCCCTTGAAAGCGAAGGGTGTCGGCGAGCTTGGCATCAGTGGCGTAGCAGCGGCCATTGCCAATGCGGTCTACAACGCAACCGGCGTGCGTGTACGTGAGTATCCGATCACGCTGGACAAGTTGATCGATCGGCTACCCGCGTGACGCGCTTCCCTGGCACTTGCGCTAGTGCCGGCTATGACCGTGGAGCCGTGATCAATCCTTGAGCCGAAGCGCATCGATCACCACGCGCACTGCGCGCGAGGTATGGCGACGACTTGTGTAGTAAGCATATAGAGCTGGGAAAGGAGGACACCACTCCGGCATCACGCTGAGCAACCGTCCTTCGCGTACGTGGATTCCAGCCAGGCTCTCTGGGAGGAAGGCCAGGCCGGCGCCACTCAGCGCGGCGTTCAGGATGGTATAGGAACTCGTGAAAACAGCCTGCCCGCGCACTTTAGCCTCTATAGGCTGTCCTTCGTGTTGCAGCTCCCAGGCGTACAGGCCGCCGCTGGTGGCCAGGCGCAGGGTAATACAGTTGTGCCTCATGAGGTCCTGGAGTGACTCCGGTTTGCTGTGCCATTCGAAATAAGCGGGCGAGCCCACGATCATCATCGGCTCGTCGGGTGTTAGACGGACCGCGATCATGTCCTGTTCTATCAGGTCGCCGTAGCGGATTCCAATGTCGTAGCGTTCGGCAGCGATGTCGATCATGCGGTATTCCGAGCTGATTTCGATGTGCAGGTCGGGATACTGCCGCAGCAAGGGAGCGATACGTGGCCAGACGATGTGGTCGACCACATGTTCGATCGCCGTGATGCGGACGGTACCTGCCGGGTTCTCGCCCATGTCGCTGATGGCTGCGATTTCGGCTTCGATTTCGTCCAGGCGCGGCCCTACGTTCTGCAGCAGGCGCTCACCCGCTTCAGTCGGCGAGACACTCCGGGTCGTACGCGTCAGCAGGCGCACGCCCAGCCTGCTTTCGAGCGTACGGATGGCGTGGCTGAGGGCGGACTGCGTCATACCAAGCTTGGCCGCTGCCCTGGTAAAGCTGCGTTCTCGTGCCACTGCGAGGAATACTTGAATGTCTTTAATGTCGTCTCGGGCCATTTGTGGATCCTGAGGAAAAAGCTGGAATGGCGGTGCTCCGCCGCGAGCGATAGCTTAATGATAGCTCGTCCATAAAACACACATTGTCCATTACTGAAGTGGGTTCGTAACGTCTATTCATGAGGAGGTTTCATAAACCCATTAAATGAAACGCCCTGCGGCGATACATAGCGAAAGCTATATTGGAACCGACGACTTGGCAGCCCCGTGCGCTGCTCGCCGAATGCACATCCATGGATTAGAAAGGGAAATTTATGAAATCAGCCATTGCGGCACTACTGACGCTCACGCTGAGCACTGCGGCGTTTGCTCAGGCCAACACTGCTGGCCAACAGATGGTTGTCACGCGTGCGGGCAGCCAGGCATCCAGCAAGGGGCCCGCGCAAAACTTTACCGGCAGTGTACGTGTCGATCCGCTCTTCGGCGTACATGCGCCTTCGACTGTATCGGGTGGCGCCGTGACGTTCGAGCCAGGGGCACGCTCGGCCTGGCACACGCACCCTGCTGGACAGGTGTTGATTGTCAGCGCAGGGCTAGGTCGCGTACAGCAATGGGGAGGACCGGTTCAGGAAATCCGCCCTGGCGACGTCATCTGGACTCCACCTGGCGTCAAGCACTGGCACGGCGCCGCACCCACTACCGCGGTTACCCACATCGCGATTCAGGAAGCCGTCGGCGGCAAGAACGTCGAGTGGCTCGAAAAGGTCAGTGATGAACAATACGCCAAATAAGTTCGCGGTATCGAGGAAATCGTTCGCCGTCGCCGCTCTCTGGTGCTGCGCCTCGTTGCTGGGCTTGTCGGATCGCGCGCATGCCCAGGCACGTAAGCCCGCCCCCAGCACATTACCACCCGTAAAGGAGATTCAAATGGTTGCACCCGCATTGGAACATTACACTCAGGACCTGCTGCTGGGCGACGTCTGGAAGCGTCCCGGTCTTTCGCCACGCGACCGCAGCATCGTGACCATTGCGGTCCTGATTGCAAAAAACCAGCCGGCGGAGTTGCCGTTCTATCTGAACCGGGCGCTCGACAATGGCGTCAAACCAGGCGAGATCGCGGAGATCATCACGCACCTTGCGTTCTATTCCGGCTGGCCGAATGCCATGGCGGCCGTGAACGCTGCCAAGCCCGTATTCGCAGAGCGGCATGTCAAGGCCGATCAGCTGCCACAGGCCAAGGTCGAACTGCTCCCGCTCGACAAGGACGCCGAAAATAAGCGCGCCACGACGGTCGAAGAAAACTTCGGCACGGTTGCGCCGGGCGTCGTCCAGTACACGACCGACGCGTTGTTCCGTGACCTCTGGCTGCGCTCTGGTTTGGCCCCGCGCGACCGCAGCATGGTAACGGTGAGCGCATTGGTCGCATCCGGTCAGACTGCCCAGATCACCTACCACCTCAATCGGGCGATGGACAACGGCCTGTCCCAGGAGCAGGCAGGAGAGATGCTGACTCAGATGGCGTTCTATGCGGGCTGGCCAAACGTGTTCTCCGCAATGCCTGTCTTCAAGGAAGTCTTCGCGAAGCGCCCGGCCGCCTCCAATCAATGAGAAGGACTGACAACACGGCACCCCGCATCAACTTCAAGGAAACGACATGGAACTGAAACGCGTTGGCTCGCAGCCCTCGGCGAAAGGCCCTCAGGAATACTTTACCGGCACTGTCCGCATCGACCCGCTGAATGCGCCGCCTGCACCGGCACGCGTTTCGGTGGCCAGCGTGACGTTCGAGCCAGGCGCACGTTCGGCCTGGCATACCCATCCGCTTGGGCAGACACTGGTCGTGACTGCCGGCTGCGGCTGGACCCAATGCGAGGGCGAGTCCAAGGTCGAGATCCGCGCCGGCGATGTGATCTGGTGCCCACCCGGCCACAAACACTGGCACGGGGCGACGGCGACCACATCGATGACCCACATCGCTATCCAGGAAGCGCTGGATGGCGTGAATGTCGTCTGGATGGAGAAGGTCACGGACGCCGATTATCTTGGACCGGTGCTCGACACGCCTGCGCACGATCACTGACCGTACACCCGATCTCGCATACCGGCCACGCGCGGTTGCGCGCGTGGCAGCGGTGTGCCGACATCTCATGGCGCGGACATGGTGCGCTATGGATGCGCACCAGTCGCGGACGATCGAAATGACGATAGTTACGGCCTGCAACGACAAAGCCGTGAGCTCACAGGAATACACGCAGATGGACAATATCAACGAAACACGGCGCGGCCTGCTGATCGGTGGCGCACTATCCGCGACCGCGGCGGCGCTGCCATCCATGGCGGCCGGCCAGGCCCAGACGCCAAGCGCAGCAGCGACCGCGACCACGCCGCCGCCTGTCACTTCGAAGGTCGCGCTGCGGGTGAACGGACAAGGACATGAGGTAAACCGCGACACCCGTAGCAAAGTCGGTCAGGCGTCCAGAGAGTCGTTCATGAAAATACGTCTTATCGTCGGTAACCAGTACGCCACCGCAACCCTGTACGACAACGCCACCGCGCGCGACTTTGCCGCGCTGCTGCCGTTGTCGCTCACGATGGAGGATTACGCCGCCATCGAGCGCGTCGCCAGCCTTCCGCGCAAGCTGGCGACGCAGGGTGCGCCCGAAGGCATGGTGCCTAAGGCGGGCGAGATGACGCATTACGCGCCCTGGGGCAACCTGGCGATCTTCATGGAAAGCCGGTCGTATGCGCGCAGCCTGCTCCCGCTGGGAAAGGTGGATGAAGGCCTGTCCATGCTGGCGCAGCCAGGACCATACCGGCTTCGTATCGAGCGCGTGCAGGACTGAACCCCAATGTTCATCAATTCTGGAGAATCGAACATGAATCCGACTTATGACTTCAAGGGCCAGGTGGCGCTGGTTACCGGCGCCGCCATGGGCATGGGATTGGCCGCTGCCCGCGCATTCGCCGCATGCGGCGCATCCGTTGTCCTGGCCGACCGTGACGGCGAATTGGCGGACCAGGAGGCGGCGCGGATCGTCGCTGAAGGTGGTACCGCCATTGGCATCGCCTGCGATGTCACCGACGAAGCGCAAATCGCTGCGGCTGTCGACCGGGCGGTCGCCGAATATGGCCGGCTCGACATGGCGTTCAACAATGCCGGCATCCAGGTACCGCCGAGCGATGCGGCCGATGAGCCGGCCGAGCATTTTCAGCGCGTCACGGCGGTTAACCAGTTCGGCGTATGGGCCAGCATGAAGCACGAGCTGCGCGTGATGCGCGAACAGGGTTCGGGCGCGATCGTCAACAATTCGTCCCTCGGCGGGCTGGTCGGGCTGCCGGGGCGGGCCGCCTATCACGGCACCAAGCATGCCGTGCTCGGCATGACCAAGAGCGCTGGCGTGGAGTACGCGCCACGCGGCATCCGTATCAATGCCATCTGCCCCGGGACGATCGACACCCCGATGGTGCAGGACATGCTCAAGGGACAAGAAGATGCGATGAAGGAGATCATGCGCGACCAGTCAATCGGCCGGCTCGGCACGGCCGACGAAGTCGCCGCGGCCGTCCTGTGGCTGTGCAGCCCCGGCGCCAGTTTCGTGGTCGGCGTCGGCCTGCCGGTGGATGGTGGCTTTACCGCGCATTGAACGTAAGTCGTCAGTGCCACACCTTCATCAAGATAAAAGTTGGTTGCTGTAATAAAAGCAAGAGAAAAGGACTGGTCTTTCTGATCTTGGTCCGCTTTAGGGCGGTTTGCGGAAGTTCCTCAAGTATCAGAGTACTGCCCGCATTTCTCTATTGGCAAGTAGGGGTTTAGATAGTCGTACTCAGGCAGTAGCTTTACCTCAGACAGAGGTAGAACTACTGCGAACTACGTAAGACTTACTGCGAAGTTTTTTGAGACACTGCGAAGTATTCCGAGAACCTACAACGACGCCATCAAACCACCGACCCCAGCTTGAAGATAGGCAGATACATCGCAATCACCAAGCCGCCAATCAGCACCCCCAGGATCACCATGATCATCGGCTCCATCAACGAAGACAGCGCACTCACCGCCTCGTCGACTTCTTCCTCATAGAAATCGGCCACCTTGCCGAGCATCCCATCCAGCGCGCCGGATTCCTCGCCGATCGACACCATCTGCGTCACCATATTCGGGAACACGTTGGCATTCTGCATCGCCACCGTCAGGCTGACGCCGGTACTGACTTCGTTCTGGATCTTTTTCGTCGCGTCCAGGTAGACGGCATTGCCGGAGGCGCCGCCGACCGAGTCCAGGGCTTCCACCAGCGGCACGCCGGCCGCGAACATGGTGGCCAGGGTGCGGGTCCAGCGCGCGATCGTGGCCTTGCGGATCACGTCGCCGAAGATCGGCAGGCGCAGCAGCAGGCGGTCCATGGCTTGCTGCATCTTGAGCGAGCGGCGCCAGGCCTGGAAGAAGAAGTAGATCGACCCGAACAGCCCGCCGAAGATGACGTACCACCACGTCACCACGAAGTCCGAGATGCCCATCACGATCAGGGTCGGGGCCGGCAGGTCGGCGCCGAAGCTGGAGAACACGTCCTTGAAGGCCGGCACCACCCAGATCATGATCACGGCGGTGACGATGAAGGCGATGGCCAGGATCGAGATCGGGTAGGTCAGTGCCGACTTGATCTTGGCCTTCAGGGCCAGCGTCTTTTCCTTGTAGATGGCCAGGCGCGTCAGCAGGTCTTCCAGGATACCGGCCTGTTCGCCGGCGCCGACCAGGTTGCAGAACAGCGGGTCGAAATACAGCGGGTACTTGCGGAAGGCGTTGTTCAGGCTGGTGCCGGTCTCGATGTCGGCGCGCAAGTCCATGATCAGCTTGGACATCGACGGGTTGGCGTGGCCCTTGCCGACGATGTCGAAGGATTGCAGCAGCGGCACGCCGGCCTTCATCATGGTGGCCAGCTGGCGCGTGAACAGGGTCAGGTCCTTGTCGACGATGCGCTTGCCGCTTCGATACGCCTTTTTCTTGACCTTGGTCACCATGATGCCCTGGCGGCGCAGGGTCACGTTGACGATGGTTTCGCCGCCGGCGCGCATTTCGCCGCGTACGATCTTGCCGGTCTTGTCCCGGCCTTCCCAGGCGAAGACGTGTTCCTTGACTTGGGCGCCGGCGCCGGAGCGCGCGCGGACTGTGGTGGTGGCCATGTGGTGTCCTATTCGTTGGTGCAGCCGAGCACTTCCTCGAGGCTGGTCATACCTTGTTTGACTTTCATCAGGCCCGAGCGGCGCAGCGAGTTCACGCCCTCGCGTTCGGCCTGGGCGGCGATCTGCATCGCGTTGCCGTGGCTCAGGATGAGTTCTTCGATTGCCGGGCTGATCGGCATGATCTGGTAGATGCCGACGCGGCCCTTGTAGCCGGAGCCCAGGCAGCGTTCGCAGCCGATCGGGCCGTAGGGCTTCCATTCCTCGCCGCCGTCCAGGTCGCCGTCACGGAAGCCGGCGGCTTTCAGCACGTCGCGCCCGATGTCGAGCGGCTGCTTGCACGAGCACAGGCGGCGCGCCAGGCGCTGGGCCGTGATCAGGATCACGGACGAGGCGATGTTGAACGGCGCCACGCCCATGTTCATGAGGCGCGTCAGGGTCGAGGGCGCGTCGTTGGTGTGGAGGGTCGAGAACACCATGTGCCCGGTCTGGGCGGCCTTGATCGCGATGTCGGCGGTTTCCAGGTCGCGGATCTCGCCGACCATGATGATGTCCGGGTCCTGGCGCAGGAAAGCCTTCAGCGCCACCGGGAAGGTCAATCCCGCTTTTTCATTGACGTTGACCTGGTTCACGCCGGGCAGGTTGATCTCGGCCGGGT
>Ga0265797_10007473_pt1 | contig 14954 bp, 11 predicted proteins | sample P2T30metagenome_FD_192433 | JGI IMG/M metagenome (GOLD analysis project Ga0265797, IMG submission 192433) | Plant litter microbial communities from East Loma Ridge, Irvine, California - P2 T30 | ecosystem: Environmental > Terrestrial > Plant litter > Unclassified | place: USA: California... | reverse complement strand
CAATAGTTCTCGTTTGTCGTTGTTCTGTTGTATCCCTAGTCTCTCTTCATCATGTAAAGTCTGCAGCCGTTTCAGGCGACGCGGAGACTGCCCCAATATGATTTTCGAGCTATGGGCCGCCGCCTCAGCCCCCGTCTTAACGGGCCAATATTCACGACTTCCGTTTTGTGTCCAACTTTGTATGCTAAGGTGGCGGCGGACACCATCTTGAAGCCAACGCGGCTCGTGATCGGTATCCATGTGGTTGCTCGTAAGATGTCGTTGAATGATCTTCACGCTTTTGGAGTGGAAATTGCAGTGAGAGCATCCGGCGCCCGTACTGACAAGAAGATGCGGATGCGGCTCGCTGCCATTCTCTCGTCCTTGGAGTGTGTTTGGGTCGGGTAGGCGCAGGGTGTCAATGTAGCTCGCCAGCTCCCTGCGGTCACACACTGGAACATCGTGCATATCAGCTATATGTCTCGAAACGCTGGCGCCACTGGGTTGCAAAGCAAATTTGCATCGCATGCAGATTATAGCAGGTTCGGGGCGGTTGAGTACAAGCCCAAGCCCGTGTAGTTTTCGCGCGAGATCGATTTCGTGCATGAAGCTCCAAGCATGTCGCACGTCGCGAGCCATTGTATAGGGTTAGCGTGACCGGTGTGGGGTGAATGTCAGATCTGCGAAGTTTGAGACAATCGGTCTCTATAGGGTGAGACATGCAACAAGGTCAACGTCAATAGCAGGACGGAAACACGACGCGATGTCTGGGTGCAACAATGGGGCGCGCGGCCTGTTGTGGGGAAGGGGAATCTCAGCGCGTTTCCAGGGTGCAACAAACACTGGGCCGTGCGCGACGCGGGAAACACGCCGTGATTCCCGTGGCAATGATTTAGTAGGTACTACTGCTCCTTCAGGAGCGCATCTACACAGCATAGCGGGGTAGGAGGGTAGTGAGTCTAGTCAGTTTTGACGTGAAGGGGGCATACAACGGAGTATACAAGGACAGACTGCTATAGCGGCTTATGGCTAGAGGTATCCTATTGTAGGTAGTGAGTTAGGTCAATGCCTTTTGCTCCGAACGCACGGCTACGATTGTGGTAAATGGTTAGGCATCCGACGTAAGAGAACTTGATCAGGCTAGGCTGCTATAAGGCTCTCCCTTATTACCGATCCTGTTTCTCTTCTTTAATGTAGATCTTATTTAGCAACGGATCGACCAAAACGGTAGGGCTATCGCTTTTATCGATGACTACACTGCTTAGATCGTAGGCACGTCCGCCGCAGAGAATAAGGAGCGTCTTCAAGCTATCGTATAACGAGCGACGGAGTAGGAACTCAGGAGTAGGGCGTCTTTTGAAGGGGATAAGACCGCCTTTATCTACTTCACTAGGAACAGTCGTTAGTCCGCGGAAGATCTGATAACCGTTAAGGGGCAAGAGGTATAGCCTACGTCTAGCGTCAAGATTCTGGGCTTGGTAATAGACTCGCGACTACGGTACCAAGAACATGCCGTACGTACAGCGACAAGGGGTCTATAGGCGGCTATAGCGTTAAAGCGGCTACGAGGACTCTCGCTGTTAGTAACACGCAAGCTGTTCAACGTTATAGTAGCACCGGTGGTCGACTACGCATCGTCCGTATGGATGCACGCTAGGAGGGCTAGCGCGGAGAGGGTGCTTATATGAGTGCAGAAGATTGGTAGACAGGTAGTAGTCGGATATTTTCGGACGGTTAGTGCAGCGGTAGCCGAGTTGGAAGCCAACCTGCCTACGATAGCCGAACGGCATATGCGGAAAGCGTTGAGGATGTGGATCGATTTGTATAGCATGCCCGAAACGCATCCTCTTGCGCTATTAGTCAGGCGCCGAGGGTATAAGAGATTCGCATCGCTAATACAGAGGATCGCCGAGTCTACTTATAGTGCACCTGTTAAGGAGCTGGAAGCGACTAGACTATATGTGTCAGCCCTACAGGATACGTATCTCGACATTGTCAATAACGTAGACGAAGGCGTTTAGGCAGCCGCATAGGCTCAACAGACACTAGGCATCCGCGTTACTACTAGCGCGTCAACCAGAAACTAATTGGTCGGCATTGGTAGTGCTATCGAGGGTATTGACTAGATAAGTAACGACAACGACCGACGCGAGTATAACAGAACGCTAGGTAGCAGCACGCGGATTGACGCGTATATAGCTATGCTGGCTTCAATCGAGGTAGGACTCGGTATGGTTGTTGATGCCGTGTATGCTACGGCACTGTTACCGCGCGCACATAGCTAGACGATCTACGTGTTCACTAACAATCGCACTATCTAAGTTACGTTTCGGGCTCTTAGTAGAAAGTCCGGTTAAGCGAGCGTTAGCAAGATTCTGAAGCATGTGAGGTATCTGGAAGGATTTAGCAACCGCGTAATCTTCGCGTAGGCCCCGGTGAATCCGATATTTGAACTAGGGCAAAGAGCGAAGCAGCTAGCGCAGCGTTCTACTAAAGAGGGACGAGAAGCATAGGATCGGGTTAAAATGAGCAGAAGAATGGTGCAAAATGCCTGAGAACGCCTGAGGCGAGCGACTTCGCAGGTGTCGACGACGTTCGGAGTATCCGTGCGTAGAATCGACGCTGCCTAGCCTGGCAACCACACTCGGCGTATGTACGACGACCTTAGCAAGAGACAGGCGAGCATTTTCGTATAGCTCCGCACAAGCATAGCACTACTGAACGGGTATCTACCCAACATCAAAGCAGTAGAAACGAATCTTTGTGATTGCAGCGAGGCAGTGGAGTCAAGAGAGCACTTCATCTTTCACTGCGTCAGGTGGAGTGAGCAGCGAAAGATCTTAGGCATGTAGACAAGCGAAGACAACCTTTCGCGTCTGCTTAGAGGCAAGTCTACCAGGGATATCGAAGACTAGAAGCCGGACATAGATACAGTGCGAGATGTGATTAGTTTCACCCTAGCGACAAAGAGGTTCGAGTACAACACTAGCGGGCGATAACAAACGATGAGATAGACCATATGCGAGGATCGGAAAACACCACCCTATAAACCATCAATACCGCAACCACCCCACGCAACCTCGTGCACACGGTAGGCCTACGCTTCATCCGCTAGAGATAGAACGTTGAACACTTGGAAACACAGCTTCAAAAACACCCCGCCAACCAGTAATCACGAGTACTCGACACAAGGCGATGTACACTACTAGATGATCTCAAGTGCTAAGGGACAATATGCTTGGAGTTCTGTTAGGTTTAGACTACCGAGATGCATGTAAACTTTTGTGGTGTAGATAGTCTGTTGCCCTCTAGGTGCTTAGCGCTAGGGGAATAAATTCCTCTCTCTCTCCCTCTCTGATACCGCCGCCGTAGTGACCCGCTTCTAGTACATTGACGGTAGATCTTATTTTCGGAATAATTAATTAAAGTCGTTGTGTACTGTATTGACTCGCCAGCTAACACTGGCTGTCACGAGAAATCTGTGATCTATACTCTGTAGTAGTGCTGTTCCGCCTTCACAGGGTTTGCAGGAGTAGTCATGATGAGATTCCTCGAGTCCTCCGACCCTACAGATTGGTGATCCGACTGCTTCTCGAGGTCACCGATGTACCAGAAGCCGAGGATGGCCATAGTGATGGCCATGAGGATCGCATCAAAAACGTAGAGGAAGTATTCGTGCGAGATCAAATATCCACCATTGCCTTGCAGATACTCGACCACACGGAAGACGCTGCGGACCAGGATCAGGCCGCTGGTTGTGTATAGGATGATGAGGTGCCTCTGCCATGGAGTGCGTTCTGCCAGTGGCATCGTCGTCGATTTCATGAATAGGCCAAATCGGGTATGGAAAACCACGCTGGTGACCACGAAGAAGCCGAAAACGATTATCTGCACGAACAGGCCAGCGATGATGAGCTTCTCGCCGATGTCGTACATTTCTAGGGTTCCAGCAGACTGTATGCCTCCGCCTCCTGCCTGGAGGGAAAAGGCGACCACGTCGCCCGTGACGAAGATTTTGGTAACCCATTTGATAGGGATCAGCGATAAGTGCTCGGCGTTTACTGCACGGATAAGGCGTGCCAGGATCATGTAGATGGAAGCGGCGTACAGAGCGGGTGCGATGAGGATCAGGATGGCTTGGATAACGAAGCCGCCTATGCTTTCGGGGTCGTAGTGAGACCAGATCCTTCCGACGTAGCCTATGACTTGGACTTTTTGAGAGCGAACTGTTAGCAGTGTTATATCGACTGATGATTCCACGGCTAATGGACTTACAGATTCCGCCTATAATGAAGGGGACGAAATAATATGCTTTTGCCTTGTGCATCCTCCAGGTGTGTAGCGCAGTCAAAATAGCGAAGACCACTACAGCGACCGCTGCTGCTGGCAAAGAAGGTATGTATTGGTACAGGTGGAAAGAGTACTCTGCCATTTCGCCGCTCGGGGCTGTGCCATTAGAAGCCATAGTGTCGTGGTTGACTGAGGGCAATCGGTTGAATTGAAGGAGAGAGAAGGAACCCAATTTATGAATGACAACGATATTGCAGGAAGTGATGAGTGAAGGAGAGATAATACTGAGGTAACAAGAAGGGCAGATTAAATCCTTAAGAGAAGCAAGAAAATGGCCATGACTCTAATGGAAAAGAGTACACAGCCGTGTTGTTCATTTCCAGTAGGGATGATATTCGAGCTAGAAGAAACTTCCGTAGGCATAGACATAGGTGTAAATTACCGACCGTGTCATCTCCTTCATTACACTTTCGCGTACTCGTGTGTTTGCATCCGAAGTTTTCGTTCTCGTTCTCGTTCTCGTTCTCGGCTTCGGTTTCGTTCTAGTGCAAAGATGTGTCGCACTAACCTAGTATAGCTCTCTTGCGAAACTGTGGGACTTGCTCTCCATACCCACTTGTGCAATGATCGACTGCTCTAGCGTATACGCCTTCGAGATTTGCTTCACACTCACGGTACCGCGGTCCATTGGCAAAAGGTAGAGTTGGCATGTAACCTGGTAGACTCTACTCTCGGTCGGTCAACAGCCGCACCCAGCATGATTATGATTGACGAAGGGTAGATCCCGCCTTGTTTACGCAGGAGCATTTTTCTGTGATTTGTTCCATTTAATCGCCATATACCCATCTGCGCATTGATGTCGGATGTGTGGAGTGTCAGTAAGGTTAGCTCTTTACGCCATCCAACACTCGAGCACGCGGATCCGCGACGTTTCTGAATAGGTGAGACTCGCCGAGTGGACCTATTTATGCATCTGATTAGGATCTTGAAGGATGCGCGATTCATGTCTAGACCCTATGGGTCTGATCGGGTTGGCTTCTGAGATTGCATTTTTCACTAGGTTTTGAAGACCGTGCTCTAACAGTCACATGCCAGTTGCAACGAAGATATTATAGTGATTTTCGGAGCGGACAAAGGCACCAATATCGGGTGAACTGTCTCAGCGGTATCACTTTGTAATGTTATAAAACTGACTGATAATCTGCGCGGACTCAACACCACTCAGCCCCCTCATACCTTCCACCATCATAGCCGTTCTACCAGATGCCACAACTTGCTCCACTTTGGATTGCTGCAAGGACTTCAAGCTCTTGTAGATGCCCTGCGCGGGGTACGCCATGACGCCGAACATGGCTATTGGGAGATTGTGAGTCAGTGCTGATGATTCGACCTTCACATTGCAGAGGGATGTTGCTTACCACTTCCAGGTTTGGTGAACAGCTCTACCGAGCCTTTACCGACACCCTTCAGAAGACCGACAGTTCCTTCTTTCTTATGGCCTTCCATGGGTCTCGTGACCATTCCCGTAATTCCCTCGTAGAATCCGAAGCCGAAGTTCTGTGACACAGTCAGCTCGTCGCATCAAAAAAGGCGCCGTATAGCCGAACAACGCAGCCTCATAGCACAGATGGGAGGATTGGGTGACCCACCTTCGCAGCAACCACGCCTCCGCTCTTCCAATCAGTGACCGCGCCGTAATCCCTGACTTTCTCCCCGTACAAAGCAGGAGTATTCCGCAGACCCTCTGCTAATGCGAGGGGCATGTCAATCAGAGTACCTTTGACGACGGTTCCCCCAATGTCTTTCATGCCGATCCCCGCCTTGGCTAAGGCTGAAGTAGTCATCGCCCCGCCGCCAGCGCCGGTATCGTGTACGCGCTTCATTTCGACAAAAGGGTCGATGAACGTGCCACCCAAGGCCGATGTGAAGTTGGTAATCGTGCCAAGGGTGGAGGATGCGCCTGCAGTCAATGGATCCCAGCGCTTGTTCTTGACTACATAATTCTTCGAACGTAAACTGTGGACCTAATTAGCAATGTGTCGGTCTCACAAGGATCCTTTCGGTGACTCACGGATGTACGCGTGCGCGATCGAAATCCTTCCTATCGTAAAGAACGATCAGGGCTTCACTAGAAAGCCTGACGCTGACGCGCTTGGATTTCTTAGGTGTGTAGATCCAACGGGCTACATGTTGAGGAAGGATATCGCAGCAGAGCTGCGACGTGGGAAGATGGTGATGGAATGAGCGCACTGCTGTATCAACGCCGTTCTCTTGGCGCATACGAGTCGCAATCGCTTCGGCAGCCACCTTGGCCTCTGCACTACGGCAGACTTGGATTGCGTTGTGAAGCTTGTCGACGGAAAGCTCTCGGTAGGCTATAGGCAAAGGGCCGGCACCGGACGCGGCGACAATGCGACCCCAGAATGGTTGACTAGCATGATTAGATGTTGGGTTTGGGTCCTCATAATTGGGGAAGAACACTCACTCTCCGAAGAAAGGCACGATGGCCGTAGGTTGGCCATTCACGAGACCACAGGCCGTAGTTCCAGCACCACCATGATGTACGACTCCACCAACTCTCTTGAAGAGCCACTCTGTAGAGCATTGGACATGAGCTTAGTTTGCAAGTGTCATTGAGGGTTGCAGACTTACCGTGCGGGCAGTCATCGAGATAAAACACATGCGAGCTGCTTTGGTTATTCCCGCCCAATTTACTCCATCCTCTGGAAATGATGACCCTGACACCTGCTCGTGAAGTTGCTTCCAATATGAGGTCGGTCATACGCCGTGGGTCGTCTATGACGATACTGCCGAAGCCGATGTAGAGAGGCTGATCTCCCAGACTCAGAAAGCGTGCCAAGTCTTCTGGCGGTGTATACAGCGGCTCAGAGCGCAGGAAAAACCCGCAGATGTCTTGTGTGACCTATCAGCACACGAAATGATTCCTCGAATAGTGACTCCATACCAATGTTGTGTCCCCAGTCACGGGGCTTCGGAACCAGAGATGGCGACCAACAGTACGTGTACGGAATCCTCAAAATTTCCACGATCTCGGGGCCCGAACTGGACGACAACGGTTCCAAGTCCAGGTCTTTGACTCTCCAGGCGTTGATGACGTCGCCCAAACTATCACAATCGTTAAGGTCAGTCTCCATTACGTCTACGACAGTGTGTTCATGCTTTGTAGAGGACTCATACGCACCCCTGCCAAGTCATCAAGTCCACTACTCCGTAACTAAGGTAGTTTGCCGCCCGAGGGTCCATGTTCTTTGACTTGAGGTTCGCTAAGGGGTGTGAGAAAGCCCTTGTTGCGGTCCAAGGCATCGTGAACATCATGTGGAGAGGGACACCGAGTGCTTCAGCACAGTGCACATGGGCAAAGCTCGGTGGGTTCGCAATGATTGCGTCGGCGATGAAAGGACTCTGCGTGTCAGCATCTGGACTGATGCATGAATTCCAGAAACCTTTCAGCATCTGGTGCATCATCTTGCGCTTACGACCTACATCACCTCCCCGAAGGCTCTCAAAAGAAGGGATGAGACCAGGGTTCTTGACCATGTACTTGTTGAAGTCAGCAACAGCGTGATGTATCTCATCTCTTGACGTTGAGCGTTACACGAAGGCTATACTCACTGCCATTAGATCTTCTGGATCGCCGCCTATAGGATAGAACTCAAGACCAGATGCATGGACGAAGTCTGCGAAGACATCATGGGTTGCCAGTCGTATACGGTGGCCATATCTTTTCAGGGCGACACCGAGAGCAACAAATGGTTGTACATCGCCTAGTATGAGCAGTCAATGAGTGTGCACAGGAATCTTGTAGCGAGTAGAACCTGCCTCGACTTCCAACGACATGGATGACTATATTCAGAGGAGGACATAAGAGATTGGTAGCGTCTGCGATGTCTGAGTCGTGCGACTGCTCGACAGGTGGCAGATAGTCATTCACGAGCTCAGGAGAGGCTCCAGAGAATGATACGTCAACCGTTCCCTGCTCTAGAATAACTTTAGCATTTTCTCATATTACATTGACCTTGAGAGAGATTACCGTTGATGGCGAAAGAGCTCGCGAGAACTGGGCCTGATGAGTGCACCTCGTAAGGCGGGGGTGCTTCTTGGAAGAGTTGTGAGTCGCCGTCCTCCTCAGCGGCATGGGCGTTGACGTCCTTGGTGTCTTTCCTTGAAGCCATTCTGGCTTCAAAATTGTAGTAAGTACGATCCGTGAAGAGGCCGGTAGTGAACAACTGTGAATTTTTGAAGGGTCTGTCGCTTTGACGTGTGGAAACCAGCGGAGGAGACTCAGCATTAGAGCTGCAAATCTGGTTATATGGCAGAGGCTGCCTCGGTTCACCCCACATAGCTTCGTTCCGAGACATTGCCGTCGCAATTGTTCAGCCGTGAGATGACAGGACGATCCGGGCGTTGGGCCAGCCTTGTTCTGAATCGAACGTGCCAACCATGGTTTCGGACGCTGGAGTGAGACCGGCCAAGGCGTCGTCGGCCTGTCAGTACGTTCGAAGTTGTTGTTCATCCGAAGCTACGCAGGGCTGTAACGTCATCTGCAACGGCGGTACTGTTGCAAAGAGGTGGAAATGAGGAGCTCAGTTCCAAAAACTTGGGAATGCCGAGCGTCACCCACGTGGTCAGGGTACTCCGCCAGGATCCGTTCGAGGCGTCGTGCTACTTCACATCGGCCATGGCTGTTAAGCAGGTCACATGGCAAGGGAACATTTCAGCCATTACATTTATTGTGAGAGGTTCAATGTTAGCGCAGGGATCAGACCGATAGCTGCCCCACTGCGCCCACTCCGGCGTCTCCAAAAGCCAATGCTGATAGCTCGTTCTCGTGACATCTCTCGTTCTCGTAAAGCAAAGTTCCGCATAGCACGGAATTATCCCCGCCCCTGCACGCTCAAGCCTCTCTCCGCCATTTGTACCACGTCTCCGTGCTTTTGAATTACGTACGCAATTGGACGCCCTGGACTCCGCTGGCCTGCATCGGGAGACGCAATTTGCGGCAGCAAGACTGTTATATACCAAAGTGCGCACCTCGACAATATGCCGGCCTCCAACCCACGCAACCACCTCCACCATGCTTACGCTCTTGAGTTTCGTCTCGCTGGCCACATTCGCTGTTGCGAATGCGCCTTGCAACAGCTCCGAAACTCGTCACGTCAAGTTCTCAACCGGCTCCGATGATATACAGACTCTGAATGCGACAAGTTCGATCATCATCCTCGACTACGGCCATGAAGTTGAAGGTATCCCCTCTTTCGAAGTTCTGAATCACCAAGGAGATACTTCACTGTTCGAGATCTCTTATGCGGAGTCGCTGACATCTTTCAGTCAATACATGGTACGTGTTCATTGAAACCTGACAAAGTCCGAAGTGAACTCAAACACTGATCTTTTGCGATAGTCGGATGGACCGCTGCCGTTAGCGGCAGCTATGGACACCTACCGCGTGAACCGTTACAACATTTCTACTTCTGGCACTGTTACGAACCGACTTATTCAGGGAGGCTTTCGTTATCAAAAACTGAACCTGACATCACAGGGCTCGCTCAGCCTGAAGAATGTCGGAGTCCAGCCGACTGTGGATGACACTCCTGTCGATGAGTTGCCCGGCGCCTTCAATTCGTCGGATGACATGCTCAATCGCATCTGGCACGTCGGAGCACGTACCTTGAAGCTTACAGAGATACCGAGGAATACCGTGCCGGACTTCTACGTTGTCACCCCGGAAGGAACGATTGCTGGAAGCCAAGCGCCTCAAGTCTTGGGATCCGCTGTAGCAGCTCAGCTCTTGACTTACAACATGACGTTCGATGTCAAGCCACTTGTTGGTGGGTTTGGCTTCCTTGTCTTGTCTGACACACTCAACGTCGGCATTTACATCTCATGCGATTTGGTCGACAAGACAATATCTGCATACCACGGAACAACTACGTATGACCCGGTTATCGAGACTGCCGATCTTCCGGCAAACTTGACCTTGTCCCCAGATACCTGGCATTCGGTACACGCGCATGTCGATTTTTCTGGTATCTCGATTACGATCGACGGTATTACAGTGATGGGCTTCTCCCAACAGCTCAGTTTCTATGGATCGTTCGGATTCGGTGCTTCCTTTGGTCACGAAGCAGTCTTCCGCGATTTGCACGTTACCACTCTTGAGGGCCAGACTGTGTACTCTCACACTCTGACAAACTCGACTTTCCTCCCGGATTTCCTCAGTGGTACCAACCCTCTTGACAATGTTGTCGATGGCTCACGACGTGACCGTATCGCATATACTGGAGACCTGGACATCGCTGGTGGGGCTGCTTTGGCAAGCACACACGGCCTGAAGTACATTCTTGGCTCGCTAGATCTGCTTGGTTCGTACCAGGCGACACCCGGATTCTTCATCCCTACCGCCAAAATCCAGCAAGAGCCCCTCTCAAGCCCACTCGATGTGAACATTACTGGTCTGCTAGGCTATTCTTTCAATTTCCTCAACGGCCTTGCTTCCACTTACATGCACACTGGTGACTTAGCATTTGCTGAAGAATGGGCCTCTCCAGTTCAGTCGATGCTCGACTGGGCGCACAGTCAAACCCTTGACAATGGACTCTTCAATATCTCAGAAATCTCATTCGGCGGAGACTGGAACTACTACGACCCGACACAAGCTGGTGTAGTCACTAAGTTCAATGTCCTCTACGCCTATTCGCTGCAAGAGTGTCGCCAGATGCTCAGTGATGCTGGAGTAAACATTACTGTGTACCAACAACGACTTGAGGATCTGAGGACCGCCATCGACAGAAACTTGTGGAGCGACAGCCTCGGTGCCTACTACCTATCAGAAACCATCACAGACGGATTTGCACAAGACTCAAACGCCATAGCGATCCTGGCTGGTGTCAACCTCGATCCCAGCCACTCTACGGAAATTATTCTGTCTTCGTTAGAGACACTATTCACGCCTTCAGGCCCACTGGCCTTCTCCCCGGAAGTTATCGCTGAAGGCTTTCGGAGCTACATCAGTCCATACGCATCGTCATACCACCTACGTGCAGCCCTGGCTTCCAATGCGAGCGAACCAGCGTTGAAGCTTCTTTTTAGCCTTTGGGAGCCGATGGCGAACACAGAGAACGCTAATTATACTGGCACGTTCTGGGAAACTCTCAACCAAGACGGGCAGCCTGCTTTAGGCCTGGTAACTAGTTTGTGTCACGGCTGGGCTGCTGGGCCAACTGCAGAACTCTCAAAGTACGTCTTAGGAGCCACGCCCATTATTCCCGGCTGGAGGGATTTCAAAGTTGCTCCTCAAACCCTGGGCCTAAGGTCAGCTGCAGGAAAGTTGCCGACCACACATGGAGCTATCCATATCGAGTGGCAATTCAACAACGACGATCTGCTGACTCTTTCGGTCCAAGCGCCTGCTCATCTCAATGGAACAGTCTTCCTGCCGCAACCTCTTCTGACTCCATCGAACGAGACCGTCTTCGTTGTTGATGACTTGGAGCAGGACGGTCCGTTCAAATTGAAGAATGGACGTATTCTCGTGCAGCAAAAGCGGAGGTGATGCTGTGGGGGTGGGGAACTTGCATAGATAATCTCGTCTTGTTCGGTCGGCGGTTCATTGAAGCTTGAACGGCGTTGCTCTCATTACTTCCATTTGGTCCGTACTCTTCAACTTACTCTTCTCATGTATCATTGACGCCATCCAACGAGATTTTCTTTCTGGAGAAAGTGACAGATCATCATAAATCCTCAGTTGACGTATAACTGATGCCTACGTAACATACGAGGTCAATCAAGCGATATCGATCTTCAAAAATATCGCTATCTATGACATGGCCTGGTCTTCAGCCCTCGAGGCTAACGACTCAAGAGTCAATGTTTCACATCAGAACTTAGCGATGCCATGTATTCTCGGCCAGTGCTTTCACCCTGACGTGCCCGCTACCCGCGTCCCATGCGGCCATTGAGAGACAGAGAGTACTGGAGATAACTTCAAGTGTACGGGGCGAAGAAAGGGCAGTAATTCGACGGCTGTGCGTAAACTAGCCAATCAAATCCATTTGGCGCGAGAGAAATGTCTGTTTCACCATCTGTAATTGAGGATGCCCGTAGTGATCGGTAGGTAGTTGAGACTCAGCAAAGTTGAGATGGAGCAGCAGGTGCAAAAAGTAGTGTAGTTTGAGACGCTTTGTAGGAGGGCTTCTTTTTCCTTGCAGACGTCCGATGAAGACTAAGAGACTCATAATCCACTGTATCGATGTTGCGCTTGCTGCTCCGAGTTTGTGAGGCCATGACTGGCGTTTTTTGGGCATGTTAATGGTGTTCTGAAGGCTTGTATTGCAACACGCGTTCCTTCGACGCGTGCGTGGATGAGTGAATTGCGGGAGTCTTTTGCGGCAAGTGCAGCCTCTCACTGATCCAAATTCTTATGGTCAGGGTCGGGGTAGTTTTTTTTTATCACATCTATCTCTATGTCAACATCTAAAAACTGCAAAAGCAACCTCATTTTTTCAATATAATCAAGCCTCATCAACTTCCAACCAATCACGGGATTGGTTAGCTACATTTGGATTATTGGTTGATGATAATAGGCGTCAATCAGCCCTTAGTTGATCAAGGAAGAATATCAGTCACATCAACCAAACTATCATCAACCGAGTTGACTGTTGCGAATCCCGCTCGCAAACCCTCGGAAATGCCGTCGCGAGCGCTTGTTGAGGCTTTCTCATCCCATCGGCCACCGGCGGTTCGAGGGAGATATACAGTCTCTGCGAAGTGAAGTGAAGGAAGATATAGCCAGAATGCAAACTCAGCTAACGGAGATCTTCAGCTCTGCAATGGTGCAGATGCAGGAGAAAGCGGACAGACGGACAGCTACGATGCTCGAACGCTTGATACAGACAGAATCAGACAAGCGGGCAGACACAGTACTCGGGCGCTTAGAGCAAAAATGCCATGAAGCATCTGAACAGACGATCAAGAGCGCTGCAGCTGCAACCACAGCTCATTCGATACCAGGGGTTGGTCCAAACCAACAACCGCACCCACAGCCTGCGCGAAACGCACAACGAACGTGGGCTAACGTGACCCGAGTGGGAACGCAGACGGCGGCGGGATGGGCCACAGTAGCAAACCGCAGGGAAAAGCTAAGAAAATACCCGCTGGATCAGAGACGGATCTTGTTCGTCAGAGACAGCTGGTCGCACCATTACAATACCAGATAAAATTGTGTTCCACGTCAACAAGGCTCGCGCACACGTGCGACCCGACGTGGTAGTGCGACTGATCAAATTGAAGTATACAGAAAACGGGAACCCTTTTGAGGTTCGGCGGGAGAACACGTGCGCGGAAGACCTGCTTGAGTACGCACCAGCCGTCATGGCTACTGTGCAGAAACTAGACCTTGCGTTCATCGACCTTGAAAGGACAGGAAAGTGGCGCAAGCTGCGGGTACACGGAGTTGCGCTGGATTGCTAGAAGTCTTCCCCACCGTGCGCACAAACCCACTGCGTGCCAAGTCACTTTTTGCAGCAGCTTCACCAAAAAGTGACTTACAAATTACCCACCGTATCTCGCTCAAAACACGGTTTGTTCGGCTGACCAGTAATGCGTTAGAAAGCCCTCGAGCATATCTATCATCACAATGAGCAACGGTTCTATCATCAAGCTCGTTATTGTGATGGCCATTTGGACCCCGAAATCCCATAACTTTTGCCAGGTCTTGGCGCTGTTTTTGGTGAGGAATTCATTCCATCTCTTCAATCAACGATCTATTGTTTCACCATACAATACTAAGGCATTCTTATGTTCTGATGATGACTCTACGGTACGGCGATCTTAGTACACATTGAATTGTTTTATCTGGTCGTCTGATTGCTGAACAATAAATTGTTCAAAAAGTCAACTTTTTGGTGTGAAAATGGCCGGTTTACGTTGCACGACTTCACTTGGCCGGTAATCTCAACATAGACTGGATGCTCGCTGTGATGATAGAGCTACCCAAACGCTACTCGACAAGTTGTTAATCAATCGGAAAAGCCTTGTTTTCAACAAGATATTGACAATAATCCATAAGTCACTTTTTGGTGAAGCTGCTGCAAAAAGTGACTTGGCACGCAGTGGGTTTGTGCGCACGGTGGGGAAGACTTCTATCGTTACAATACAGACCGGGGTGCGCCCAATTCCAACGGAAGCCCCGCTAACATCTCTCCCAGCACTTGTTCTCAACACTGAAGTCAGTAACAGACGAGTGTAAACGACTGCAAGACAAAGTGGACGACCTCCATTTCAATACAGAGAGCAACGGGAGGGAAAGAAGGAAGCTCAACTGTGAGCTTAATTCTCTACAGCAACGCACCGTACGGTACCTTAGCAATCTGGTCCAAAGCATCAACTGATTTGGATCTCAGACGGCAGCACCATACGTCATAGTATTGATCGATGGAGACAACACATTGGTGAGTACCATATATACGGATGAAGAGGGATGCTGAAAGTAGTAGTTTTTGGATCACTTCCTCCAAGACGGCATGAATGGTGGCTGCCGGGCGGCCCACGAGCTGAACCCGGCGCTCAACGGGCATCTTAACTAAAAGCTTGGATATCAAAACAATCGCAAAACGATCCTTTGTGTCTATGTCAAAATTTCCGCTCTCGCACGCACATACACCAAA
>Ga0265797_10007472_pt1 | contig 14955 bp, 14 predicted proteins | sample P2T30metagenome_FD_192433 | JGI IMG/M metagenome (GOLD analysis project Ga0265797, IMG submission 192433) | Plant litter microbial communities from East Loma Ridge, Irvine, California - P2 T30 | ecosystem: Environmental > Terrestrial > Plant litter > Unclassified | place: USA: California... | reverse complement strand
AGGAGGCGCGGTGTCCGGACGACGGACACCGCGCCTCCTCGGCACCTCGCGGCGCTCAGGCCTGCGGCGCCACCCAGTCGCCGGTGGCGAGGTACTGGACCTTCTTGGCGATCGAGACCGCGTGGTCCGCGAAGCGCTCGTGGTAGCGCGAGGCGAGGGTCGAGTCGACCGTGTCGACGGCCGCGCCCTTCCAGGTCTCGCCGAGCACCTTGTCGAAGACGCTGAGGTGCAGCTCGTCGATGCGGTCGTCGTCGTTGCGGATCTCCTCGGCGAGGCGGACGTCCTCCGTCGTGAGGAGCTCCGTCAGCTTCTTCGCGATGGCGACGTCGAGGCGGCCGAGCTCCTGGAACGTCGGGCGCAGCGACTTCGGCACGACCTTCTCGGGGAAGCGGTAGCGGGCGAGCTGGGCGATGTGCTCGGCCATGTCGCCCATGCGCTCGAGCGACGCGCTGATGCGCAGGGCGCTGACGACGATGCGCAGGTCGCGGGCGACCGGGTTCTGGCGGGCGAGGATGTCGATCGCCAGCTCGTCGAGGGCGATCGCGCGCTCGTCGATGCGGTCGTCGTCGGCGATGACCTTCTCGGCCAGCGTGACGTCGGAGTCGTTGAAGGCGGTCGTGGCGTTCTCGATCGAGACGGCGACGAGGCCCGCGATCTCGACGAGGCGCTCCTGCACCTCTTGCAGCTCCTGCTGGAATACCTCGCGCATGGGTGATCGGGCCTCTCGTCGTTCCGGTGGTGTCCGGGTCTCGGGGCGACCGCCCCGTGCCGTGGGGCGAGTCCGCCTGCACAGTCCCGACGACTCTCGCGGGTGAAGGTTAACGGGGAGTGCCGGGTGACTGAACAGTCACCAAAGTACCGCTCCTCCTGCTGCTCCCGTCCGGCGGGGCCCCGGGGGGTCACTATCGTGAACACCATGGAACCAGCCTGGTTGGTGCCGGCGTCGCTGCTCTTCGGCGTCGTCGTCGGTGCGGCCGTCGTGATCGTGGTCGTCTCGGCCCAGCACCGGGCCGCGCGCGTCGCGGCCCTCGTCGAGACGGCGCTGCCCGACGGCATCGACGCGGTGCTCGACGCGATCTCGTCGGCGGGCCTCGTGGTCGACCCGTCGGGCAACGTGCTGAAGGCCTCGCCCTTCGCCCGGCAGCTCGGCCTCGTCTCGGCGCAGGAGCACCTCGTGCACCCCGAGATGGAGGCGCTGGTCGACGAGGCCCGGCGCCACGACGACCCGCAGGAGGCGGAGCTCACCCTGGCGCGCCTGCCCGGCTCCGAGGCCACGGTCGTGCTCGGGGTCCGCGCCACGGTGCTCGGCGGCCGGTACGTGCTGGTGCTCGCCGAGGACCACACCGAGGGCCGTCGCCTCGACGACATGCGCCGCGACTTCGTGGCCAACATCAGCCACGAGCTCAAGACGCCGATCGGCGCGGTGGGCCTCCTCGCCGAGGCGCTCGACGCGGCCAGCGCCGACCCCGAGCGCGTGCGCCACTTCGCCGGCCGCCTCACCCGCGAGGCCGACCGGCTCGGCCGCCTCACCCAGGACATCATCGAGCTCTCGCGCCTGCAGGCGCACGACGCCCTCGAGTCGACCGACCCGGTCGACGTGCGGCAGGTCGTCGACACCGCGGTCGACCGCAACCGGGTCGAGGCCGACGTGCGCGGCATCTCGCTCGTCGTGCGCGGCGGCAAGAAGGCCCAGGTGCTCGGCGACGAGACGATGCTCGTCACCGCCGTCGACAACCTCGTGTCGAACGCCATCGCCTACTCGCCCGACGGCTCGCGCATCGGCATCGGGGCCACGGTCGACGGCGAGGGCGCCGTCTCGATCGCGGTGACCGACCAGGGCTTCGGCATCCCGGAGGACGAGCTCGACCGCGTCTTCGAGCGCTTCTACCGCGTCGACCAGGCCCGCTCGCGCCGCACCGGCGGCACGGGCCTCGGCCTCGCGATCGTCAAGCACGTCGTCCAGAACCACGGCGGCGACGTGCGAGTGTGGTCGCAGGTCGGCAGCGGCTCGACCTTCACGATCCGCCTGCCCGAGTTCGACGCTCGCCCCGACACCCGCTCCGTCCCTGTCCCGGTCACCACACGAGGAGACACCGATACCCGATGACCACGCACATCCTCATCGTCGAAGACGAAGAATCGCTCAGCGAGCCCCTGGCGTTCATCCTCGAGCGCGAGGGCTACCGGGTCACGGTCGCCGACGACGGCCCCTCGGCCCTCGTCGCGTTCGACAAGACGGGCGCCGACCTCGTGCTGCTCGACCTCATGCTCCCGGGCATCCCCGGCACCGAGGTCTGCCGCGTGCTCCGCTCCAAGTCGCAGGTGCCGATCGTCATGCTGACCGCCAAGGACAGCGAGGTCGACATCGTCGTGGGGCTCGAGCTCGGCGCCGACGACTACGTCACCAAGCCGTACTCGACCCGCGAGCTGCTCGCGCGCATCCGGGCCGTGCTGCGGCGCCGCACCGACGACGGCGACGACCTCGCCGACGGCATGCTCGAGGCGGGCGACATCCGCATGGACGTCGAGCGCCACGTCGTCACGGTGCGCGGCGACGACATCGCCATGCCGCTGAAGGAGTTCGAGCTGCTCGAGCTGCTCATGCGCAACGCCGGCCGGGTGCTGACCCGCGGCCAGCTGATCGACCGGGTCTGGGGCTCCGACTACTTCGGCGACACCAAGACCCTCGACGTGCACATCAAGCGCATCCGCTCGAAGATCGAGCCCGTGCCCTCCGAGCCGAAGGCGCTCGTGACCGTGCGCGGCCTCGGGTACCGCATCGAGGCCTGACCAGCCCGCCCCGCGCCTCCTGCGGGCAGCTCCGAGGAGGCGCGGGCCCCGACGACGAGGGAGGCCCGGCTCCGCAGGTGCGGGGCCGGGCCTCTCGGCGTCGCCGGTCGCGGGGGAGCGAGCCGGTCGGCGGGGTCTACGGGGTCGGCGTGGCCGAGGGCGTGCCGTCCTCCGGGGAGGGCAGCGTGGTGGACTCGGGCGCCGGGGCCTGGCTGCTGGTCGGGGTCGGCAGCAGGGTCGCGTACTCGGACAGCTCGCCGGTCAGCACGGGCACCTGCAGCGTCTTGCCGGTCTCGGTGCCGTACTGCACGAAGACGGGCAGCAGGGCGCCGGGGGTGACGTCGATGTCGCTCATCACGAACTGGGTCTGGCCGGGCTCGGTGCCGAGGTCGACCTGCGACGAGGCGTCGACGTCGACCGTCTGGGTCTCGTCGGAGCCGTCGGCGGTCTCGTACTGGAAGCTGACCGACGCGTCGTCGTCGCCGCTGTTGACGATCGACATGACGAGGCTGGCCTCGCTGCCGTCGTCGGTGAGGGCGAGCGCGTTCAGCACCTTGACGTCGCCGACGGTGACGCTGATGCCGTCGCTGGCGTCGTAGAACTGGGTCGTGCGCTGGGGGCTGATGAAGTTGCAGCCGGCAGCGACGACGAGCACGGCGGCACCCACGGTGGCGGCGGCGAGGACGCGGGCGCCTCGACGGTCAATTGCAGATGCGACTCGCACGAGTGCCTCCAGGATCCATTTCACGGCAAAGGTCTGCCCCAGCTTAGCGAGGGCGGGCGGGGCCGGTTCGTGAGGGCAGCCTTACCACCGACCTTCCATGTTATCCTGGGCGTCGCAGAATGGAGCCTGATTCATGCAGTTCGAGGTCGGAGAGACCGTCGTCTACCCCCATCACGGGGCCGCGACGATCTCGGAAGTCAAGAAGCGGATCATCAAGGGCGAAGAGAAGCTGTACCTCAAGCTTCGCGTCACCCAGGGTGATCTGACCATCGAGGTACCCGCAGACAACGTCGACCTGGTCGGCGTCCGGGACGTCATCGGCAAGGAGGGGCTCGACCGCGTGTTCGACGTGCTCCGCGCGCCGTTCACCGAGGAGCCCACCAACTGGTCCCGCCGCTACAAGGCGAACCTGGAGAAGCTCGCGTCGGGCGACGTGATCAAGGTGTCGGAGGTCGTCCGCGACCTGTGGCGCCGCGACCAAGACAGAGGGCTGTCCGCCGGCGAGAAGCGCATGCTCGCCAAGGCCCGCCAGATCCTGATCAGCGAGCTCGCGCTCGCCGAGAAGACGGACGAAGAGAAGGCGTCGAGCGTCCTCGACGAGGTTCTTGCGTCCTAGCACCACCGACGACCGCACGGCCGGCTCCCTGACGGGGGTCGCTCGTGCGGTCGTCGTCGTTGCGGCCGGCAGCGGCACCCGTCTCGGCCTCGGCACGCCCAAGGCGTTCGTCGAGGTCGGCGGCCGCAGCATCCTCGCGCGCTCGCTCGACGCCGTGCTCGCGTCGGCGGTGCCGACGCAGGTGGTCGTCGTCGTGCCGCAGGAGCTCGTCGCCGAGGCGACCGCCCTGGTCGAGCAGGCGGCCGGCCACGTCGCCGACCACGCCACGGTCGTCGTGGGAGGCGCCACGCGGCAGGCCTCGGTGGCCGCCGGCCTCGAGGCCCTCGCGCCCGACGTCGCCACGGTGCTGGTGCACGACGGCGCGCGCCCCTTCACCCCCACGGCCCAGTTCGAGCTGGTCGCCTCGACGGTCGAGGCCACCGGCCTCGGCGTCGTGCCCGGGCTGCCCGTGACCGACTCGATCAAGCGCGTCGACGACGAGCGCGTGGTCGTCGGCACGGTCGACCGGGCCGAGCTCGTCGCGATGCAGACGCCGCAGGGCTTCCCGCGGGAGGCGCTGGTCACGGCGTTCGCGGAGGCCCGCGCCGAGCACACCGACGACGCGGCGCTCTTCGCCGCGGCCGGGCACGAGGTCGTCGTCGTCGACGGCGACCCCGTCGCCTTCAAGATCACCACGCGGTGGGACCTCCAGCGCGCCGAGACGATCGCCGCGGGGCGCGCGGCGGCCGAGCCGGCCGACCCGGGTGCGTCGCCCGCGACGGCAGCCGACCCGCGCCTCCGTCCGGCCACGTCGCTCCGCACCGGGCTGGGCGTCGACGTGCACGCCTACGACGCGGCCCAGCCGATGCGCCTCGGCCTGCTCGACTTCGCCGACGAGCCCGGCCTCGCCGGCCACAGCGACGGCGACGCGGTCGCGCACGCCGTCGTCGACGCCCTGCTCTCGGCGGCGGGCCTCGGCGACATCGGCACGATGTTCGGCACCGACGACCCCCGCTTCGCCGGCGCGAGCGGCGAGGTCTTCCTCGCCGCCGCCGTCGAGCGCCTCACCCACGCGGGCGTCGACGTCGTCAACGTCGCCGTCCAGGTGGTCGGCGACCGCCCCCGCCTCTCGGCGCGACGGCTCGAGATGGAGGCGCGGCTGATCGAGGTCGTCGGCGCCCCGGTCAGCGTCTCGGCCACCACCACCGACGGCCTCGGCTTCACCGGCCGCCGCGAGGGCCTGCAGGCGATCGCGACCGCGCTGGTGTCGGTGCTCGAGCCGGGGGAGCGCACCGCGCCTCCGGCGTCCCTCCGTCCCGCCACGACCTCTCCCGACCGACGCTCCTCCCTCGGGGCGGCGTCGTCCGACGTCGCCGCGACGACCACTGAATAGGCTGACCGCGTGACCATCCGCCTCTACGACTCCCGCGAACAGGGCCTCGTCGACTTCGTCCCCCTCGAACCCGGTCGGGTGGGGATGTACGTCTGCGGCCCCACCGTGCAGTCGTCGCCGCACGTCGGCCACCTCCGCAGCGCCCTCGTCTACGACCTGTGGCGCCGCTGGTTCAGCTACCGCGGCCTCGACGTGACGCTGGTGCGCAACGTCACCGACGTCGACGACAAGATCCTGGCGCTCTCGAGCGGCACCGACGAGGAGTGGTGGGCCCGCGCCTACCGCTACGAGCTCGAGTTCACCGCGGGCTACCAGGCGCTCGGCGTGCTGCCCCCGACCTACGAGCCCCGCGCGACGGCGAGCGTCACCGAGATGCAGCAGATCGTGGCGACGCTGATCGAGCGCGGGCACGCCTACGTCGCGCCCGACGCGTCGGGCGACGTCTACTTCGACACCGCGAGCTGGCCGAGCTACGGGGCCCTCACCAACCAGGGCCTCGACGACATGGCCCCGGCGGCCGACGCCGACCCCCGCGGCAAGCGCGACCCCCGCGACTTCGCCCTCTGGAAGGGCGCCAAGGCCGACGAGCCCGCCTCCGCCTCGTGGTCGTCGCCGTGGGGCGAGGGCCGTCCCGGCTGGCACATCGAGTGCTCGGCCATGTCGAAGCGCTACCTCGGCAGCGCCTTCGACATCCACGGCGGCGGACTCGACCTGCGCTTCCCGCACCACGAGAACGAGCTGGCCCAGTCGACGGCGGCCGGCGACGCGTTCGCCCGCCACTGGCTGCACAACGGCCTCGTCGCCGTCGACGGCCAGAAGATGTCGAAGTCGCTCGGCAACTCGATCTTCGCCGCCGACTTCCTCGCGCTCGCGCGACCGGTCGTCGTCCGCTACTTCCTGAGCGCGGCGCACTACCGCTCGACCATCGACTACCACGACGGCGCGCTCGTCGAGGCGGAGGCCGCGCTCGACCGGGTCGAGACCTTCCTCTCCCGCGCCGAGCGCCGCCTGGCCGACACCCGCTTCGCCGGTGTCGGGGCACGCGTGGTGCCCGACGACTTCGCCGAGGCGATGGACGACGACCTCAACGTGCCGCAGGCCATCGCCGTGCTGCACGACGCCGTGCGAGCGGGCAACGTCGCCCTCGACGACGGCGACCTCGACACGGCGGCCCGCGAGTGGCAGCACGTCGCCGCCATGGTGGCCGTGCTGGGCATCGACCCGCTCGCGCCCGAGTGGCGCGGCGACGACGAGGGCGACGCGCACCGCGCGCTCGGCAGCCTCGTCGAGACCCTCCTCGCCAGCCGCCAGGAAGCCAGGGCCGCGCGCGACTTCGCGCAGGCCGACCGCGTACGCGAGATGCTGGCGTCCGCCGGCATCACCATCGAAGACACCCCCAGCGGGTCGCATTGGAGCCTCGAACAGTGAAGAACACCAGCGGAGCGAACAAGGGGCGGCCGAGCAGCAGCGCCGTCCGCAAGGGCAGCAAGGGCAAGCAGGTCGGCAGCGGCGGCCAGGGGCGCCAGGCGCTCGAGGGCAAGAAGCCCACGCCCGCGGCGGAGGACCGCCCGTACCACCCCGCGGGCAAGGCCAAGGCGGCGCGCGAGCGCCTCGAGGCCGCCCGGGGCCGCGGCGGCAACGGGCCCCGCGCGGGCTCGCCGATCGCCGGCCGCGGCGGCCAGGACGCCCCGCGCCGCAAGCCGAAGAGCGCGGACGACAGCGAGATGGTCACCGGCCGCAACTCGGTGCTCGAGGCGCTGCGCACCCGCATCCCGGCGACGACGCTCTACATCGCCGCGCGCATCGAGATGGACGACCGCACCAAGGAGATCCTCAACCTGGCGACGCGTCGCGGGCTGCCGATCCTCGAGGTCATGCGCCCCGAGCTCGACCGCCTCACCGGCCCCGACTCGGTGCACCAGGGCGTCGCGCTCAAGGTGCCGCCGTACGAGTACGCGCACCCCGTCGACATGCTCGAGGCGTCGATCAAGCGTCGTCAGAACCCGCTCTTCGTGGCGCTCGACGGCATCACCGACCCGCGCAACCTCGGCGCGATCATCCGCTCGGTCGGCGCGTTCGGCGGCCAGGGCGTCATCGTCCCGCAGCGTCGCTCCGTCGGCCTGACCGCCTCGGCGTGGAAGACCTCGGCCGGCGCCGCGGCGCGCATCCCCGTCGCCATGGCGTCGAACCTCACGCAGACGCTCAAGTCGTTCAAGGAGCAGGGCGTCTTCGTGCTGGGCCTCGACGGCGACGGCGACGTCATGCTGCCGGGCCTCGAGCTCGCCGACCGCCCCCTGGTGGTCGTCGTGGGCAGCGAGGGCAAGGGCCTGTCGCGCATCGTGGCCGAGACCTGCGACGCGATCGTGTCGATCCCGATCACGGGCGCCGTCGAGTCGCTCAACGCCGGCATCGCCGCGAGCGTCACGCTCTACGAGATCTCGAAGCTCCGCGCCGAGCGCGCGTAGCGAGCACGCGACCCGACCTCGAGGAGGCGCGGCGCCGGTCCGACCGGCACCGCGCCTCCTCGGCGTCCCGGGCGGGTCAGACCTTGGAGCGCCAGTCGTCGTCGTCGGCCTCGAGGAGGTCGGCGTCGGGCAGGGTGATCGACTCGGTGACCGGGGCGATCACGGTGCGCTCGTCGCGGCGGTGCCGCAGCACGTCGTTGATGTACGAGGTGAGCGCCTCGGCGATCGGCACGTCGCGGTTCTCCTGCTGCGAGCGGTACCAGCGGTGCTCGAGCAGCTGGTGGAAGACCTCGGCGGGCTCGAGCCGTCCGCGCAGGTCGCGGGGGATCGACCGCACGACCGGCTCGAAGACGCGAGCGGCCCACTCGTGGGCGATCATCTCCTCGTCGGCGTCGGTGCTGCCCGTGCGCAGCCGGTAGGCGTCGAGGTCGTTGAGCAGGCGGCGGGCCTGGTTCTCCTCGACGTCGAGGCCGGTGAGGCGCAGCAGCCGTCGGGAGTGGTGGCCGGCGTCGACGACCTTGGGCTGGATGCGCACCTGCGTGCCGCCCTCGGCCGTCTTGATCGCCAGCTCCTCGATGTCGAAGCCGAGGTCGTTGAGGCGCTCGACCCGGTCGTTGATGCGCCAGCGCTCCGAGCTGTCGAAGGTCTCGCTGCCGGTGAGCTCCGTCCAGAGGCTGCGGTACTTCGCGACGATGCCGTTGCTGACGTCGACGGCGTCGAGGTTGTCGTCGAGGCGTCCGCCCGCCTCGAGGTCGAGCAGCTCGCCGGCGATGTTGACGCGGGCGACCTCGAGGTCGTTCTCGCGCTGGCCGTTCGACAGGCCGCCGGGGTAGAGCTTGCCGGTCTCGGCGTCGACGAGGTAGGCCGCGAAGGCCCCCGCGTCGCGACGGAACAGCGTGTTCGAGAGCGACACGTCGCCCCAGTAGAAGCCGATGACGTGGAGGCGCACCAGCAGCAGGGCGAGCGCGTCGACCAGGCGCTTGGCCGTGTCGGGCCGCAGCGTCTGCGAGTAGAGGGCCCGGTAGGGCAGGGAGAACTTCAGGTGCCGCGTCACGAGCACCGGGTCGAGCGGCTGGCCGTCGACGTCGCGGCGGTTCGTGATGACCGCGAGCGGGTCGACGCAGGGGATGTCCATGCGCTGCAGGGTGCGGAGCATCTCGTACTCGCCGCGCGCCATCTCGCCGGAGGTCTCCTTGATGGCGATCACGTAGCCGCTGAGGTGCGCGAAGCGCACGAGGTGGCGCGAGATGCCCTTGGGCAGGGCCGCGATCGCCTCGTCGGGCCACTCGTCGAGGGGCAGCGACCAGGGCAGGTCGAGCAGGGCGGGGTCGGCGGTGGCCGACGTGATGTTCAGGGAGTCGCTCATGGGTCTTCCAGGTCGTCGGGCGCCCGGGGGCGGAACGGGCGACCGGCCCGCCGGGTCGGTCGGAGACGATGCTCCGGACGACGCGACGGGCCGGTCGAGGGGTGTCGCTACGCGCTGACGACAGCCTCGTCGCCGAGGCGCTGGCCGCTCTCGGTGTCGAAGACGTGCACGTGGTGCGCCTGCGGCGTGATGTAGATCGTCTCGCCGAGGCCCGGGTGGTTGCGGCCGTCGACGCGCACGACGATGTCGACGCGGGCGCCGTCGACCTCGGTGTGGCCGTAGAGGTAGCCGTCGGCGCCGAGCTCCTCGACGACGTCGACGGTGACCGCGAGGCCCTCGCCGGTCGTGTTGACGACGACGTCCTCGGGGCGGACGCCCACGGTGACGCTCTTGCCGTTGGCCTGGCCGACGGTGTCGCGGTCGACCGAGGTGACGGCGGTGCCGAACTGGATGCCGCCGTCGACGACGTCGGCGGGCAGCAGGTTCATGGCGGGGGAGCCGATGAAGCCGGCGACGAAGACGTTCTCGGGCTTCTCGTACAGGTCGCGGGGGGTGCCGACCTGCTGCAGGACGCCGTCCTTGAGGACCGCGATGCGGTCGCCCATGGTGAGGGCCTCGGTCTGGTCGTGGGTGACGTAGACCGTGGTGACGCCGAGGCGGCGCTGGAGCGAGGCGATCTGGGTGCGGGTCTGCACGCGGAGCTTGGCGTCGAGGTTCGACAGCGGCTCGTCCATGAGGAAGACCTGGGGCTGGCGCACGATGGCGCGGCCCATGGCGACGCGCTGACGCTGGCCGCCGGAGAGGGCCTTGGGCTTGCGCGACAGGTAGGGCTCGAGGTCGAGCAGCTTCGCGGCCTCGAGGACGCGGGTGGCGCGCTCCTCCTTGCCGACGCCGGCGATCTTGAGGGCGAAGCCCATGTTCTCGGCGACCGTCATGTGCGGGTACAGCGCGTAGTTCTGGAACACCATCGCGATGTCGCGGTCCTTCGGCGGCACGTCGGTGACGTTGCGGTCGCCGATGAAGATGTCGCCGCTGTTGACCTCCTCGAGGCCGGCGAGCATGCGGAGGGTGGTCGACTTGCCGCAGCCCGAGGGGCCCACGAGGACGAGGAACTCGCCGTCGGCGACCTCGAGGTCGATGGAGTCGACCGCCGGTCGGGTCGAGCCGGGGTAGAGACGGGTTGCCTTGCTGAACGTCACGGACGCCATGATTCATTTCTCCTTCACCGGCAGGTACGTGCCGGACGATCCGTTGTGAATGGACGGTGATCAACCGAGCTGGTCGACGATGACCACCGTCGCCCAGCATGCCACAGAACCGGGGGAGGCAGGGGGTCGCGGGCGGGCGACGGCACCTCTCCGGGGGGTGGTGTTTGGACATTTCCCAGGCCGCCCTCTTAAGCTCCCTTGGGCCCTGATCCACGGTCCGACGACACCGCACGTCCCCCCAGCCCCTCGGCGACCGCGACCCGCACCCCCGTCGCGCATCGGAGAACCGCACCCCACATGACTGACAACGACAAGTCGCTGACGAAGAACCAGCGTCGCGCCGCCGCCCGCGAGAAGGCCCAGCTCGCGCGCAAGAAGCAGAAGCGCCGCCAGCGCACGGGTCGCTGGGCGCTGCAGGGCGGCCTCGGCCTCGTCGTCATCGCCATCATCGTCGGCGTGGTGCTCGTCATCACCAACAGCATCAAGCCCGCCGGCCCCGGCCCCGCGAACATGGCGAGCGACGGCATCCGCATCGGCCAGGACTTCGTCGCCCAGACGACGCCGGCCCTCGGCGCGGGCGACGAGCCCGTGCCCACCGAGACAACGGCCGCCGCCGACACCGTCGACATCGTCGTCTACGTCGACTACCTCTGCCCCATCTGCGGCGAGTTCGAGGCAGCCAACAACGACTACATCGCGGGCCTCGTCTCGTCGGGCGCCGCCACGGTCGAGTACCACCCCGTCGCGATCCTGACCAACAGCTCGCTCGGCACGAAGTACTCGAACCGCGCCGCCAACGCCGCGGCCTGCGTCGCGAACTACTCGCCCGACTCCTTCTTCGACTTCAACACCGCCCTGTTCGAGCAGCAGCCCGAGGAGGGCACGCGGGGCCTCGACGACTCGCAGCTCGCCGACATCGCCACGGGCGTCGACGGCGTGCAGCAGGCGTCGGCGATCACGACCTGCATCGACGACCAGGAGTTCGCCTCCTGGGTCAGCGCCGCGACCGAGCGGGTGCTCGACGGGCCCCTGCCCAACAGCGACGTGCAGTCGTTCCGCGGCACCCCCACGGTGCTCGTCAACGGCCAGCAGTACGAGTTCAGCCGTCCCTTCACCAACGACGAGTTCCGCAACTTCGTCGTGACGGCCGCGGGCAACAGCTACTCCGACTCGTCGACCGCCACGCCGACGCCCGCCCCGACCGACGGTGCCACGGCCCCGGCGGCCGAGGCCACCCCCGCCCCCGCGGCGACCCCGGCCCCGTAGCCCTCGGCGCCGCCCTGCCGAGCGCCGCCCGGCCGAGCGCCGCTCCGTCGAGGTCGGCTCAGTCGCGCATCCTCGGGTGCGGGTAGACGACGTCGATCTCGCGCTGGCCGGGCGACGGCGCGGCGCGGCGCCCCCTCGCGGGGGCGCGCACGGGCAGCTCGTGCAGCACCACGTCGCGCACCGCCCCGGCGTCGAGCGTGAGCGTCAGGTACGTGGGCGTCGGCTGCCGGCGCTTGTCGGTCGGCGAGCCCGGGTTGAGCAGGCGGAGCCCCGCCGGGGTCGTCGTGTCCCACGGGATGTGGCTGTGGCCGAAGACCAGCAGGTCGGTCTCGGGGAAGAGGCGGTCCATGCGGGTCTCCCGCGCCTCCTTCTGGCCGGTCTCGTGCACGACGGCGAGGCGGACCCCGTCGATCGTCGTGCGGGCCACCTCGGTCAGGCGAGCGCGCACGTCGTCGCCGTCGTTGTTGCCCCAGACCCCGACGAGGAGGCGCGCGCGGGCCTGGACCTCCGCGAGCAGCGGCAGGCCGGTCCAGTCGCCGGCGTGCACGACGACGTCGGCGGCGTCGACGGCCGCCCAGAGCTCGTCGGGGACGGCGCGGGCCTTCTGCGGGACGTGGGTGTCGGAGACGACGACGAGGGAGGTTGTCACCCGCTCAGGCTAGGCGCGGCAGGATGGATCGGTGAAGGTCTCCGTCGTCATCCCCGTCCGTGACGACGCGCGCCACCTCGAGGCCTGCCTCCGCTCGCTGGCGCGGCAGACGGTGCTGCCCGACGAGGTCGTCGTGGTCGACAACGGCAGCACCGACGACTCCGTCGCGGTGGCCCTGGCCGCGGGCGCCCGCGTCGTGTCGGAGCCCGTCGTCGGCATCGCGGCCGCCGCCTCCACCGGGTACGACGCGGCGACCGGCGACCTCGTGGGCCGGTGCGACGCCGACAGCGTGCTGCCGCGCACCTGGGTCGCCGAGCTCGTGCGCACCCTCGGCGACGACGACGTGCTCGCCGTCACGACGAACGCCCGCTTCTACGACGCCCGCGTGGGCACGCAGCGGCTGCTGTCGGCCGCCTACGTCGGCGCCTACCACCTGATGGTCGGGTCGGCCCTCGCCCACTGGCCGCTCTTCGGGTCGACGATGATGATGCGTCGGAGCGCCTGGCTCGCCGTCCGCGACGTCGTGCACCGCCGCGACACGGGCCTGCACGACGACATGGACCTCGCGCTGCACCTGGGAGACCTCGCGCAGGCGCGGGGCGGGCGCCTCGTCTGGCGGCGCGACGTCGTCGCCGGCATCTCGGCCCGGCCCTTCGCGCGCGGCGCCGACAAGACGCTCCGCACCACCCGGGCGCTCCGCGTCTTCACGGTCCACGGCCGTGCCGGGGTGCCCTTCACCCGGTGGTGGCGGGCCGACCCGCTGCGCACGCGGGCCGCCTGGCGTCGCCTCCGGCCCCGGTCCTGACGACGGCCCACGGCCCGTACGGCCGACGCGTCCGGGCTCTCCGCCGCGTGGCAGGTGGCCGCGAGGGCCCCGGAGGTAGTTCGATGGGGCGTCGGCCCTCCGCGGCCGACGCCGTCGCCCGCCCTCCGGCAGCGCACCGCCCCCGCACCACCCCCTGACACCGAACGACGAGGACGACACCGTGGGACTCTTCCGCACCAAGGACGCCGAGGTGGCCGAGCACAACGCCGCCGTCCAGAGCTCGATCTGGACCGACGCCTTCGGCCGGCTCGCCAGCCGCAGCCTGCAGATCATCGCCGTGGTCGTCGTCGCGATCGCCGTGATCTACGCCTTCCTGTCGCTGAGCCTCGTCACCCTGCCGGTGCTGCTCGCGCTCATCTTCGCCTCGGCGATGTTCCCCGTGGTCGCCTTCCTCCGGCGCCACCGGGTGCCGTCGGTGCTCGCGACGATCATCGCCCTGCTCGCCGTCGTGGTCGTCCTCGGCCTCGTCGGCTGGCTGATCGTCTGGGCCGTCGAGAACCAGGCGGCCTCGCTCGCGAAGTCGGCCACCGAGGGCTTCGACCAGCTGCAGGGCTGGATCACCACGCTGCCCTTCTCCATCACCGACGACCAGATCGACTCGGTGCGCAACACCGTCGTCGACTTCGTCACGAGCGCCCAGTTCGGCTCCGGCGCCCTGGCCGGCGCGAGCGCCATCGGCAGCTTCGCCACCGGCCTCGTGCTGATGATCGTCGTGCTGTTCTTCTTCCTCAAGGACGGCCCGGCGATCTGGGAGTTCCTGCTCCGCCCGTTCAAGGGCGAGCAGTACGCCCGGGCCCGCCGCATCGGCGACAAGACGGTCGCCACCCTCGGCGGCTACGTCCGCGGCACGGCGACGGTCGCCGCCGTCGACGCGATCGGGATCGGCGTCGGCCTCGCGATCATCGGGGTGCCCCTGGCCCTGCCGCTCGCCGTGGTCGTCTTCCTCACCGCCTTCATCCCGCTGGTCGGCGCCACCGCGGCGGGCATCCTCGCGGCGCTCGTCGCCCTCGTGGCCAACGGCCCCGTCGCCGCCATCTGGGTCATCGTCGTCGTGGTGGTCGTGAACCAGCTCGAGGGCAACTTCCTCCAGCCGGTGCTGATGGGCCGCACGCTGCAGCTGCACGGCCTCGTCATCCTGGTCGCCCTGACCGCCGGCACCATCCTCGGCGGCGTCGTCGGCGCGGTCATCGCGGTGCCGCTCATGGCCGTCGTCTGGGGCATCACGCAGGTCTGGAACGGCGACCACCAGCCGGCCGAGATGTTCCGGAAGAAGAGACCGGAAGAAGTGCGGTAGCCGAGAGGCCCCCAGGAGGCGCGGTGTGCGGAGGACGCACACCGCGCCTCCGTCGTGTCCGGGGTCGTGCATCCGCGAATCTGCACGATCTGCACCGAGATGGTTGCATTCCGTCAACCAAGGCGTATGGTTGACGTTCAGCAACTACCTGACCAACGGCGGTCAGCGACCCCCCATCTCAGAACGACCACGGAGCTAACCTTGTCGCAGACCACCACCGCCGCGGGCACGAAGCCCGCGGCTCCCCACGAACCGGGCGAAGCGCCCGGCATGAGCCACCGCGAAGTCCTCACGGCCCTGTCGGGCCTGCTGATGGGCATGCTCGTGGCGATCCTCTCGTCGACCGTCGTGTCGACCTCGCTGCCGCGCATCGTCAGCG
>Ga0265797_10007471_pt1 | contig 14957 bp, 17 predicted proteins | sample P2T30metagenome_FD_192433 | JGI IMG/M metagenome (GOLD analysis project Ga0265797, IMG submission 192433) | Plant litter microbial communities from East Loma Ridge, Irvine, California - P2 T30 | ecosystem: Environmental > Terrestrial > Plant litter > Unclassified | place: USA: California... | reverse complement strand
AATTGATGGCGAGCTTGAGCTGACAACATCCAGGCGCCATCGAGCAAGCCATCACAACCCATCCCTCCATCGCCGAAGCAGCCGTAGTCGGCATCCCCGACGCACTGAAAGGCCACCTCCCATTCGCCTTCATCACACTATCCACGAACAACCACTCCGACTCCGCCGTGGCAGACGACAAGCTCCTCGCCGAAGTCCAACGCCTAGTACGCGAACAGATTGGTGCGATTGCCAGCCTCGGAGGCATCATCCAGGGCAAGGGCATGATCCCGAAGACGAGGAGCGGCAAGACGTTGAGGAGGGTGCTGCGCGAGCTACTCGAGAACGCGACGCATGGGGAGTTTGACAAGGAGGTTAGCGTTCCGAGCACGATTGAGGACCGCGAGGCTGTTAATGTTGCGCGGGAGAAGGTGCGGGAGTACTTTAAGGTCAAGGGCAAGGATTTGCACAAGGCTACGGAAGCGCGGGCGAAGTTGTAGATGTAATGTGATGGGTGGTGATAATATTGTAGGGTTTTAATGGTATATGTGGTCTTCCATCGTGCCTTCTGTTTGGTCAAGACTCTTCATCGTGCCTTCCCATGTTTGGTCAGATTCTCCCATCGTGCCTTCCTTCCATGTTCGGTGCCTTCCTCAATTGCCGCTCACTTCGCTTGTCGCGTATATGCCAACCTTGCTGCATTATCTTATCAGTTCGTTATATAGACCGTTTGTAATGACGTTCGTTGTGCGATCCAACGGCAGCTCGTATTCGCAGCCTCGCCGCCGGATGAATCAACGGAGTCGCAGCGGGCCGTCCCCAGGAATCGTTAGAATCGTTAGAAATCATTGTCAACGCCCCAGCGCTCAACGCCGCGTCACCATCACCAACACGTACTCGAGGTCCAACTCAAGCAGGGCAAAAAGGGATCCGGCTCCGTCACAGCGCATGTTGGTGGCCCCACCTAAACACGTGCTTGCACGTTGCTGCGAGCCATGGCCCAGGCGCTGGACTGGGCTCCGGGCTGACCTACATGACGCTCGTGCTGAGCTACCATGTTCCCGCCCACCTGGGAGCTTGACACTTCATCAGCGCACATATCAAGGCATTCCCTGGGTCGCTCATCTAGTCAGTGACCTCGGAGCCTCGTCACAGTCGCGCTGGCACTGGCTAGTCGGGCGTCTGGTCAGGCTATGCCTCGCGCCGCGTCGTCTGCAGCTTTGCACAAGCTTTCTTACCGGCAGAAGTCGTCGCAGCCAGGCGTCTGACATGAGATAGCAGGCCGCCGCCCGCATTCATGGCCAGAGGCGTGCCGGCGACGACGTCTGTTGGTGCAGTGATCCCGTCGGCTCGGCAGAATATCAGGAGCGCAACAGTGGGCCAAGCGACTATCGGCTACACGCTGTCGCGGCTTGGGGTCCAGTTCCCCGAAGCACCATGCCTCGCAGCCCACGCCGGACGACGACTGAAACCCTGGCGCAAAAGTGGCCGACCTGTCCTGCAATGTCGAAGCACCATTCACATGTTGGAGTCGGAAGTCTTCACCAAGGACGCGCTCACCAAGGGCGGCCGTGGGCCAACTGACTCCGACCTCCTTGTGTGGCTGGAGCCGGAAGTCAGCGTGCTGGTGGGCAGGCCGCTCGGCGGCTTTCTTGTTCCTACAGAGTCGAGGGTGCATGTGTAGTGCCTCTCTCCCCAATGGCACCCCCAAGGGGGCCCCCGTTTGCAGCCCTAGCATGTCCTAGGGCCTGCCGCCTGCGCTTGCGCACTGAGACGACGGCAGCTCTTCTGGCCGTTTGGTCGTGACGGCACCACCTTGGGACGTGACGGGCGCACACAGTGAGACCAGGCTTCCACGACCTGGGGCGGCACGGCGTCGTCGGCTTATATGGGCACGCAGCAGCCAGCCACGGGGCCGGGTCGGCGAGGCGGTCCTGAGTGCTTCTGGCTGCAGGCCCTGGGCTGTTTCTCGTCTGGATGGCTTGGATAGGACTAGGCGGATTGACGTTTGGCAGCCCCCAGTGCTGCAGCGCCGTCGCCCAAGGCCCAAGGTGCCAACTCGACGCAGAAGCGTAAAAACCCCGGAGGCCCATGTCGACTAATCGCGTTTCTTTTTGACCTCCCTCATCCATCACGCCGCTATCGTTGCCCCCGTCCTCCGTGCTGCCTGCCCATCCCACGTCGCCCGCGCTCATGCAACGGAGCCCCGATAGTAGACGCTGCTGCTGATAGGTGATGCCCCGGACTCGGACGCTTGCACCCTAGAAGCCCTGATCGCTTTGTCCATCGCCCGCTTCCAAATCCACATCTTCACGTGGGGACACGAGCCACTCCCAGAGAACCCTGACCACGTCAAGACGCCTCGCCCAACTTTCTCCCATCCCCTCGACCACCACCGGACCACCTCCCAACTCGACTTGCTCCAACGCGCATCTGCTCCCCGCTCGCGTCTGCCGCCCCTTCTGCGTCGGCCCAGCTGCACAGGCCTCGCTTCCGCCTCGACGTCTGCGTGCAACCATTGTGCTCACCCAAGCCGATCCATTCTGAAGCGCCTGCAGCTCCCCGTCGACACGCGCCCCTGTGCTGCCGTGCGAGTGTGGACCGCCGTTTGGGACCACGACATCGAGACGCTCATTCTGGCCGCGCCGCCCCCTTCGTCCCGCCCCTCTGGATCTCTCGCAGCTCCCAACCTAGGCTGAACCCGCTGAGCCCGCTGGTCAGCTGCAATCCCGCTGCTGTACACGAGACGACACTGCGACGACGTGGCGAGCTGCTTGCACCACGCCCCGTCCTTTATCTGTGCCCCATCCGCCCTTGACTCGCTGCCTGCATTGAATTGACGAGGCCGACTCTGCTCTCCTACCGACACCATGGCGGGGAAAATGACGCTGTACAAGCTGGTGGTGCTGGGCGACGGTGGTGTGGGAAAGACCGCCCTGACCATACAGGTAGCCCTGCCCTCCTGTTTCCCCCATTCCCTTGACATTGGCTGACCGCGGCTAGTTGTGCTTGAACCACTTCGTTGAGACGTACGACCCCACCATTGAAGACTCGTACCGCAAGCAGGTGCAAATTGACGGCCAGTCCTGCATGCTCGAAGTCCTCGACACGGCTGGCCAAGAAGAATACATCGCCCTGCGGGACCAATGGATACGCGACGGCGAGGGCTTCGTACTCGTCTACAGCATCTCATCACGCTCCTCCTTCGCCCGCATACAGCGATTCCACAGCCAAATACAGCGCGTCAAAGAGACGGCCATGGCTGGCTCACCGACCTACCCCGGCTCGCCCATCAGCGCATCAGCTCCCATGTTCGGCCAGGCCCCTGTGATGCTCGTCGGAAACAAATGCGACCGTGTCACGGAGCGCGAAGTCTCGACCCAAGAGGGTCAAGCTCTCGCAAAAGAACTCGGCTGCGACTTTGTCGAGGCATCCGCCAAAAACTGCGTCAACGTTGAAAAGGCCTTCTTCGACGTCGTTAGACAGCTCCGACGGCAACGACAAGGCAGCGGACGCAACCCCACAGACAGGAAAGAAGCCCGCGTACGTACCGGCCTGCACGAGAAGGACCGCACAAGAGGAGCCGGCGACCGTCGCACACGGGGTGCCGGCATGACGGGCGGCAACAAGCGCGGCAAAGAGAAACCGAAGTGCGTCATTCTATGAGCTCCCGGCTCGACATCCACTCGGTCCAGCGACCGATACGCCTTCCGACATACATATTTGGATTTACTGCACCATAACGGGCTACGACACCTCCCACTGTCGTGCCACACATCACTGATAGAAAGCACTCAACAAGGCGTCGGCATATGAGCGGCGTTTGCATCGATGGTCTCACTTTGGTTTTGCATGAGACCCATGGAGTATCTGGAGTACTACGAACATTAGCCTATTCTTATTTCCTTAACGACCGAGATCTGCGCAGCAACTGAGATCTTGCATGACACTGTACGGCTGAATTGATTAAGTGGGCTAGGGCTGGCGGGTTGCGAAAAGAAGGCAACAACATGTCGACAATCTGGAAGACGGGTACTGTGGTAGCATGTGTTTATTGTCAGCAGCGCATGGCATATTTGGAAATCTCAAAACCTGGAATAAGGACGGAAAAGTCATGGGTTCAGTTTGGGTCACACATTCTTCTATAACGCCCCCCGAGATACCTTTCGAATTAAACGTCTATGTTTTTTGGTACATAACTACTCCTCCTCCTCCTCCTCCTCCTGCCTTGATTCTTCACATGTGTGATCTTCATCTTTTCGTCCCGGATAGTGTGTCTCCGATGTTCCGGTACGTCTTCCCCACAAAGCAACCGACCCGACTCCGGCACTGAGGACATGTGGAACCCCGAGAGCCAGCCCTTCCCACGCGAGCGACAAGCGGGGATTTTGTATTTGAATTAATGGCAAACCAGCCAATCGCTCTACTTCCTCCATCGACAAATGAATCAAAGCACAATGCAGCTGGAGACGAGAGCGGCAAACGGAGACTTTTGCTCGTGCAGTAACGAGGGAGGGGGAGAGACAATCCCTTGCCTCCCCTGCTGTTTCGTGCGTGCGTGCGTTGCGGCAGCGGGCCAACGTTGGCGATATCCCAGCACGTACAGGCGGCGAGTGCAGCTGGTAGCTCCAGGTACACCCAGGCGCCGTGCATATCGACTGCGAACGAACGAGAGAAATTTTCGCCACCGTGAATTTGCCTGCATGCGGGCAGAGTCTATTGTTGGCAGTCCTTTTTCTGACCTCTTCTTCCCTCGACGTGTTGGTGGGAAAAGGAGAGGGGCGTTTCTGGCATTCTCCTGTCAAGTTGGGCAGCATTGCATACTGCGGGTCATCAAAGTGCCCTGCAAGTCCCCCGAGACGGCAAGGCTAGCGATGGGACTTCACCCATGTGCACTGGCTGGCTGTTGCGACGATAACCAGGCGGCCCTTTGATGCATATACGTTCGAGAGGTGGATGTTGTGCTTTGTGGGATGGAGTTCACAAGATACCATCGCTACGGCGGCCCTTCAAAGCTGATCTTGATTCATCTCACGATACTTTGAGCAACGTCTCACAGCATCAGAATGAGTCATGATGAGTTTACGCCGTTTGTGCACTTGTTCTTGTGTACAAAGTAAACCGCTACCAACGCTGCTTAGGATAATCCCATCTATCTTGCACACCATCAGCGAGTCCAGACCTCACGCAAGAGACGAGCAGGAGGAACTGCGGTCAATTCTGCGTCAGGCCTTGACGCGTTTGCAGTTTCAGAAGGCGGGACGCTTCGTACCTGTCAGTTCAGTCAGTCAACCACTGCGGGGTCCAGAAAACGGCACCTCATCACCAGCACCACCATACGCGTAAGCCCAGAATGTCACTACTATACAGTTGCCATTCAAATCCCATCACGCCATCGTTGGAACTGACATGTTGTTCAAAGGATCACCGCACGTATCCTAGTTGCCGAACATGACGCTTCCGGATTTGGATATGGATATCGACCTGATGGGTGCCCAGCCCGCTCTGTTCAAGCTTTATACCCAACTTGCCTTGTTCTTTCCGCTGTCGGAGGGGCTGGTACCAGCGTCACGGGACGGTATCACTGCGATCATCACCACCGGATTGGCAGAGCTAGCAAAGACTTTCCCGTGGGTTGCTGGTCAGGTCGTCAACGTCCACGCAAATTCTCATCACTCCGATTCCGAATCCAAGGCCGCGCCCCTTTACAGGATCCGGCCGTACGAACCGGTACCGCAATTAATCGTACGAGATTATACTTCCGATGCGGAGATACCCAGCGCGTCGCAGATCATAGATGCGGGTTTCCCGATGAAGATGTTGGGTGAGCGTGTTTGGGCGCCGTGTCCTACGCTCGCTGCTTTGGGGTTTGATCCGAGAGAAGCGTCTGGGAAGGATGATCGACCTGCTCCGGTGATGCTTGTGCAGATCAGTTATATCCGTGGTGGTATGGTGCTTTGTGTTAATTTGCAACATAATGTGTGCGATATGATGGGACAGGCGGCTGTGATAGGCTGGTTGTCCAAGGCATGTCGAGGTGAGGAGTTCACTGAAGAGGAGCTCAAGGTAGGTAATATGGTAAGAACGGGTGTTGTACCGCTTATTGGGGATGAGGGCTGGGACCCTGGAATGGAACTGCAGAACCAGCTTTTTCCTCCAGCTCCCACGGTTGTCAAAGAGCTAGATACCGCCGAGTCAACGGTTACTGGAGCACCTGTCAACTGCAGCTGGATGTACTTCGACTTCTCAGCATCGTCCTTAAAGTCACTAAAGCACCTCGCAACAACCACACTTCCCCAAGACTCCACCAGCTTCATATCAACCGACGACGCCCTCTCCGCTTTCATCTTCCTCTCCGTTCTACGCGCAAGACAAACACGCCTACCCCCTAACATATCAACGACCTTCGCACGAGCTGTGGATGCCAGACGCTACCTAAACATCCACCCCAACTACCCCGGCATACTCCAAAACATGACATACACCACCTACACACTATCCACCCTCCTCTCCACTCCTCTCGGCCACATCGCCGCCACCATGCGCCAATCCATCGACCCCAAAACCTCAGACCTCGCACGGCGAACACGCTCTCTCGCCACGTTCCTCGCCCAATCACCAGCCAATGCAGCGAAAACAAGTCCGACAGCTACCCTCGATATGAGCGTGGATATTGCGCTTAGCTCGTGGACCAAAGTACCGGCTTATGAGTGGGACTTTGGACTTGGGCTGGGTCCTGCGGTTGCTGTGCGGCGACCGGGCTTTGTGCCTGTAGAGGGACTGATGTATTTGATGCCGAAGAGTAGGGATGGGAGTGTGGCTGTTGCGATGTGTTTGCGAGAGCAGGATTTAGAATGTCTAAGGCGGGATGGGGAGTGGGAGAGGGTGGCTAGGTGTATTGGTTGATAATGTTCTGGGATGCTTGATTAGGATGCGAACAACATGATGGTGTTTTCGGGTTGAGTTGAGGCGGAAAGATTACTAACAGCTCAGCTTATTCGTTAATCGCTATCTAACGTAGATCTTGGTGGTCTTGGGTACACTCGCTAATCTACCTTTGGCACTAGGATACTCAGACGCTCTTGATGGAGTCACGCTTGTACAGCGATAAACCTTCGGGGTGCCTGTGGCATACGATAGCGTTCCGTTGTCAAAAGTTACATTACCGCCATGGATGTCGGCGCTCAAATAATGTTATTAGTGATAAAGCCAGCCAACATACACCATTGTATTCGTCCAGCTACATATTAATAAACGCGAGAGACACTTACATGAGATGATGCCGTTGGCACATTTGCGGTGCCATACTCTTTCGATTAGAAGACCAGCAAAATTCACGTCGACACGAAACGTCCTTTGGCGATTTGCATGATGGGTCAGCTTTCATAGAAACTTCAACTGGTGAGGCTTCTGCCTCTGCCACACCCTCTGCGAGTTGACAATAGTGGGCAGCTATGCTCTCCTAGTATAAAACTAGCGAGATGAAGCTTGTGTAATGACAGAAGAAAATGTAAAAAAAGATAGAAGATGTGTGAAGTAGCGCGTTCGTGCATATTGATCAACAGAGGCATACAATAAGATGATTGTAGCGCCTTGTTTGATGTAAAGAATGAACATTCCGCCTACAGAGGATAGAAGCGAAGACAACTCCAAAGCCTACGTTGCGTTGAGATTTTGCTGAATTTCGGTTTGATAGTGATAATGTAGTCTACGAAGCACCTTTTCAGTTTCTTACTAGACTGAGGTGGTACATCAGCACGAAAACAAACAATGACCATATCTGACACCGCCACCAACACCAACACCCACCCCCTACACAGCACTCCTCCCCCTCTCCTTCGCCTCCGCCTCCCTCCTCAACCGACTCTTCTCCACCGCCTCCTCAACCTTCGTCTTCCGCCAACTACACTCCTCGCTAAAATCACAAATCCGACACTTAAACGCCTCTTCAATCTCCACGCCCTTCGCCTCCCTCCTCCCCTTCCACCAATCCATCTCGCTCTCCACATACCCATCAACAACACTCGCTTCATACACCGTAAGCCGGCTACCCAACACATCCCCCGTCTTCGCATACCTGAACTCCGCGCGCAGGATGGGGGAGAGGCTGGAAGGAGGGAATGTGGCTTGCATTTCGGTGACGAGCAGGGACCAGAGGGCGAGTAGGTTGGGGTAGGAGGAGACGCCGTTTTCGGGGCCGATGTTGCTGATTTCGGAAAGGAAGAGCGGGGTGAAGGGGGTGAGGGGGTCGAGGGAGTAGCGGGCGAAGACGGTTTCGGCGTCGACGGTGTTGAGGGAGAGGGACTCGAGGAGTTTGCGGTAGAGCATTAGTTGCATCCAGGTAGGGCGGAGAGACGCGCCTGTTGGGAGAGATTTCGCGGATCGTGTTTTTACGTCTGCAATGTAGATTTGGCGGTCGGAAGGTGGTGTGGAGACTAGTGGGCTGGAGGAGGGCGGTTTGCTGGCTTTTGCGAAGGCGTCTGTGATGCTGAGTTGGCCTGGTGGTAAGGGGACGATGCCGCCATTTTTCTCGGCGCGGGTTCGCTCGAGCTCCTCTTCGAATTCTGGGTCGGGACATTCGTAGGAGATCTCGTCGATGACGCCGTTGATGACTTGGCCTTCGAGCACGCCCCAAACTTCCAGTTCACGCGTAAGGCCAGTCTCGCGGAGACAGCGCAGGCCAGATATAGCGTTCCACATGCGTAGGCCGAATCGGTCTTCTTTGCTCTCAACCTGCACTGGCACTGTCGTGTGTACCTGATCTTCTAGCGTTTGGTGGATCTTGCTACCAGTCTTCATCGCCTGCGTTCGTGGCTTGCGCCCAAACTTGCTCAACGTGTAAAAGTATTGCAGCTCGCACCATGCTGGTGAGACGAGATCAGTCACCGAAAGACACTTCTTGGGCTTCGTTCGGAAACGCTCGATTGGCGGCCGGTTATCGGTTTCGGCAGCCTGTACGGCCTGTGTGGTAGAAGCTGCGCGCGTAGACTGCGATATACTGCGATCAGAGCGGAATTGCGAGGGTTTTGGGGGAGAGGCCGATTGTTCGTGAGGAACTAAGCGCTGTTAGTCGTCAGTCATGCCAATGCCACTGCTGCGAGTCTTGATCAACGCACCACTCCACGCCCGTCGCGATCGTTCGTCGTACTCGACTTCCAGCGCCTTGCGCTCTCGCATGGGCGAGCTCTGTATATCCCTCCGTGCATCCGCGTCGACACTGGCCTTGCCCTTTGCAACGCGCAGGACCGAGGGTCTATGAATCTGCACGAAGCCGTCCACATCCTGCTCTTCGTCTTCGAGTTCGCCCTCTTCGAATTCTATGCTGGGGATAAGTGCGCTCTTCTGGGTTTGCGCAGCGTCTGTTATCGTGTCAAAGGCGTCGGCGAGTATGGTGTCGTCGTCAATGTCAATGTCCGAGCCGTAGTCGCTCAGCGTCGCGATGGACTGGATGTCGATATCTGAGCCATACTCGCTCGCGCGAGTCGTCAGCCGTGTGGTCGGTGCAGCCATGATGCCATGATCCGGCCGCGGCGGGTCTGTTGTGTGCGTGGCGACACTTTGACGCGCTTCGAGTGTTGGCGCGTTTTCGCGTGTTATCGTGAGGTCATCGGTGGGCGGGCCAATCGAGGGGTTGTCTTTGATCACCATAGTCAGGAAATTCAGAAATGTATGTTACGAGGAGACAGGTGTGTTATCACGACCATAGAGCGTGCACTCTTCACATGGTCGCGAGAAGGATGCGAGAACGCGTTGTGCTTCACGGTCATCTCGCGCTTCACATGCGACTCATGATAGGCGTCTTCACAACGCAAAACGCGAGAACCGCACAACCATAATACCAACTACAAGTATCACATACAATCTACACAAACATATCATAACAGCCACACCACCCATCAACCCTGCATAGCCTCAGCAAAACCCCCCGTCTCAAACTTCCCTCCCAGCACCTTATCCACCCCCTCCTTAAAATCAGGCATGTCATCCGCCCTCCCATCAACCCTCGCCCACCTCACAACCCCCTCCGCATCAACCCCAAAATTGCCCGCCGTCTGCCACCGACTCCCACTCTCAGTCGGCCTCACACTAATGCCCTCTTTGCTCAACTTGCTCGTACCAGGTATACTGCCTAGCACATGCCACAGACTGGACGTGCCTAGGCCCCACGCGGCATATGCTTCGCGTTCTGCATCAACGATGATGCTGAGGTTAGGTTGCGCATTCTTCTCCGGTTCAGGCAACGATGCAAGCCAGCGGTCCGTAGCCGCTTGGTCGCTGTGCGAAACGGCTGTGAAATGTATGTCTGGGTGAGCGGGCGCGAGGGCGCGCATGTTTAGGAAGGTTTTCTCTGCGACTGTGGTGGTGTTGGTGAGATTGTATCGTCATGATCTTTTGAGCAAAGAACGTACAAGGACATCCGCAGTGCCGGAGGAAGCTGATGATTGTTGGCTTGCCATCTTGTGCTGGTATGGTGAGTTTGGGCGTGGAGGGCGCCTTTTGGCCGACGGCTGGGACTTCAGCGGTCTGCACTGTGGGTGGCGACATCCATGACCAGAATTCGGTTTGCCAGGTCATCGTGAAGAGGTATGTGTTGGATGAAGATGCGCGACTGCGCAGCATTCACGGGAAGACATTGTAGTAGTCTCAGTTGTTAGTGTACTGTTCGCCGAGGTGCTGGTCATGATGGGCGAGTTAGTAGCTGCGATGGGCGTCATGTTGCGGGGTGAATGCCGCATCGCGAAGATTCGCGGCCAGTAGAGATAGCGCAGTGGCATGGACACCAAAGAGCTGAGCGAAGAAGAGTTGACGATACAACGGAAGTCAAAGCAAACATCACAATCATAGACGAAGATAAAATGAAGTAGAAATCTGTTGATTTCGTGGAATATCGCCAGTGACCATCACTGATTAACCTGGATATACTACATGCTCAGCACCGCTCGTGTGCACTCATAAACCGAGTTGAAGACCGTGAACCATGAACCCAAACGCCTAAATATCCGACCCAAAGACCCAATCCATCACCGACCCGAAGAAGTTGTCATAGTCGTGTCGATATATCGAAGGTGAGAGGCTTAACCGCGCTCACCACGGAGGCGGCGGGCGAGCTGGATGTCCTTGCTCTGGATGGTGACACGCTTGGCGTGGATGGCGCAGAGGTTGGTGTCCTCGAAGAGGGAGACGAGGTAGGCCTCAACGGACTCCTGGAGAGCGCCGATGGCAGAGGACTGGAAGCGGAGATCGGACTTGAAGTCCTGGGCGATCTCACGAACAAGACGCTGGAAGGGCAGCTTGCGGATGAGGAGCTCAGTCGACTTCTGGTAGCGACGGATCTCACGGAGAGCGACGGTTCCGGGCTTGTAGCGGTGAGGCTTCTTGACACCACCGGTTGACTGAGGATGTTAGTATGATATATTGCAAAGGTAAATGAGGGTGGTACTAACCGGTGCGGACTTGCGGGCAGCTTTGCTAGCCAATTGTTTGCGAGGAGCTTTGCCACCAGTGGACCTGAGGTTTGAAGTTAGTGCATGCTAAAGGCAAGATGCTGAAAGAATGTTGCTTACTTGCGGGCGGTCTGCTTAGTGCGGGCCATCTTGTTGGTAGTTGAGGATGGAAATGTAGTTGTGTTGGATGGTGGAGATGGTTGTTGTGATGGTGAGTGGAGTTGAGTGGATGAGAGATGGAGGAGGGTGGGCGGGCGCAGCTTATATGGTAAATGGGGGGCGGGCGGCTGCCTGGAAAATCAATCTTTGTTGCGCTCCCTCACAGCGCGCACCAGGAACACCAAAGCCATGCTAAGCATGCTAACCTGCGCGCGCTGCAACTTCAAAACCACCAAGTCCACACTGCGGCGCGCATTCCCCATTGGCTCGCTTGCTGCGCGCCCCGATTGGGAAGGGGCACGGGCGTTGATCTGGAAAGCGCGCCCGTGCGCGGCTTTGATCTGGCGTGGCTGGCGTTGTGATCCGGCGCGCAAGACGACGCGCCCCGCTGCCTCATAAACACGACGCCCGCCGCCCCAACTAATTCCCATCATCACCAAAGCATCCAATCCACTACTACCACTCTCTCACTCTACAACCAACAACTCCACCTCCCCAACACAACAACCCCCCACATCTATCAACATGACTGGTCGTGAGTATTCCCACCGCCTCCACAGTTCGGCGCGCTCAACGCGTCGTCCTTCACCATCAACACTTTACTGACGCGTCTCCCAGGCGGCAAAGGTGGCAAGGGTCTCGGAAAGGGTGGTGCCAAGCGCCACCGCAAGATTCTCCGCGACAACATCCAGGGTATCACCAAGCCCGCTATCCGTCGTCTCGCACGTCGTGGCGGTGTCAAGCGTATCTCAGCCAGTATGTCTCTTCCACTACCTCCCTCACAACCTCGCTAACCCACCCCAGTGATCTACGAGGAGACCCGTGGTGTTCTCAAGACCTTCCTCGAGGGTGTCATCCGTGACGCCGTCACATACACCGAGCACGCCAAGCGCAAGACCGTCACCTCCCTCGACGTTGTCTACGCTCTCAAGCGTCAAGGCCGCACTCTGTACGGTTTCGGTGGTTAAGCGCGTCGTCTTCTTCTCGCTCTTACGGTTTTCAATGTTACGACTTTTGTCCGGCTGGCTTCTTCAGCAGTCTACGGTCGCCTCTTCGGTGCTTGGTGGGATGGTCATGGCCTTGTATAGTATAAGAAGGCTCGGAGTTCACGGTTATATCAGTCGGGTTCTGATTTGCATGGAATGATACCATAATAACTTCATCTACTTGTCTTCTGCTGTGATGTGCGACGCGTCTGCGAACTTTGTGTGAACGCGGTGGTCATTGCTGGTGTGCTCCACTTCCGTGGTGTGCTGTTCCGCCTTTTGTTCTGCTAGTGTGTATGTGATTTAGCGTCATGTACAGTTTGCCAGACCGACTTTCATCTCGTTCGCCTGCACAATGAACAGGACGTTTCGTGACTCATTGACTGTGCCGTTTGACCGGTCGTAGCATGACTCATAGCTTGCGCTTACTGCCACCTGCGTGAAGACGGCTGTGAAGTTTGGCTGTTGGACGTATGACGTCACCTCTTTCTGCAACCAACGGCCGAACAACGCGACGGGCTATATGTGAATAATAAATATTCGAAATTTTGTACTCTTGATGTACGCGTGACTGTATATTTGCATTTGTATCGCGCTATGTATCTAAAGCGCGTCGTGTGGTTGTGAATATACGCGTATTTTGGCTGCTCCGGAAAGACACTTCCGCAGACCTTCAACGCGTAGACTTCCACCACGATGCTCAAATGATCTCAAAATCGCGTGATGTGCTTTTATGTGTTGTATCAGCCGATCTGCAGCGTTTGAGCTGATTTGAACAAGATGTGGTTGCATTGTAATTTTTTGAACATGTTACGTGCTGAGTCCTAAATGTCAAAAACACCCAACAGGACATTCCACACTTTCTGGAACATGAGCACCACAAGCCAAAGTCGGATCTTAAGAAATCGTTTCGGGACATGTTTATATGTTTTAATGCTATAGTAAGCCATGGAGATATAGTTTTCGCATCTTTCCGAGCCATGTGGTGGGTTGCGCAATACTTCCGGGTGGTGAGCATGCTTAGTCGGAGCCGCACCGAATGTGTACGTAAGGCACGCATGTCCACGGTATGCCATCAAGTCACATAGGGAACAGAGAACTCGTTGGAATTAGCACGAACATTCATATGTATTGTCATCATCATCTCTACGACACAGGGTATCACACAAGAGACAGAGCCTCAACGATGCTCGGTCAAGTTCATCATGACCGTTATCATTAAGCTGGCAATATATATCTTAGAAGGTCCAGATGCCTGGGTATTATCCAAGGTCTGCATACAAGAGACAGGGCAGAAGAGACCCTTTTCACTACCCTTCCAACACAGCCGGTCGCCGCCGTCCAGAAGACACAAGCAAGCCAGCCTCAGAGCAGGAGAAACTTCACAGCCCCGCCATCATCCCGCAAACCCAGACACCACAACAATAACCCCTCTACTGCCCACTAGGAACCTGATACGGCCCATACCCCGGCTTAGGAAAGTCCGGGCTCCCATCCTCATTCCAGCCAAACTTCTGCGCGCGAATCGACCTCGCACTCCACCCATTCGTCGGATCCTGCATACCATGGTAAACGATCCAATCCTCGGATCCATCAGGCGACGTCGTAAAAGACGCATGACCAACACCGTACGCCTTCTCACTAGGGTTCTGGTAGAAGACGGGGTAAGGATGTTTGCGCCAGTCGCTAGGGTTCATGGGGTCGTCGCCAACGAGCTCGAGCTGACCGAGACAGTAGTTGCGGTTGTCTGAGCGGGCGGCGCTGTAGATGAGGAAGTCTTGGCCGGTGGTGGGGTTGGTGAGTTGTTGAGGGCCTTCGTTGGAGGAGAGGCGGTCGTTGATGGAGCGGCCGAAGGGGGTCTTTTCCCAGGCGTACTCTGGGACGGATATGATTTGGCGTTCGGAGAAGGGGGAGACGGTGGTGGAAGGGTCGGACATCTTGGTGATGCAGAGGTTGGCTGGCCAGCCGTCGTACTTGTGGTACCAGCAGGAGTAGATGTGGTACAATTGGTCGGCGTGCTGGAAGTAGGTTCCGTCGATGGCGAATTGATCGTACGTCTCGAGTTCGCTGTGGTAGCGGTACTCGGCGGTCCAGGGGTCTTCGCCTTCGCCGACAACGGTGAACATGCGGTGGTTGACGGCGGGGCAGTTGTACTCGCACCACATCTCCACCTCGGGTGGTGGGGAGTCGAAGTTGGGGTCTGCGGTGAAGATCACCCACCAGCTTCCGTCGATTTGGTGGATTTCGGGCGCCCAGAGGTCGGTGGAGTAGGCCTGGTCGGGCTCGGGGACGAAGATGGTCTTGGACTCTGCGGCGTCCCAGGAGGTCAGGGACTTGCTGCGCCAGAGGGTGATGTTGACGTTGTTGGTGTAGGTCATGTAGTAGTAGT
>Ga0265797_10007469_pt1 | contig 14960 bp, 18 predicted proteins | sample P2T30metagenome_FD_192433 | JGI IMG/M metagenome (GOLD analysis project Ga0265797, IMG submission 192433) | Plant litter microbial communities from East Loma Ridge, Irvine, California - P2 T30 | ecosystem: Environmental > Terrestrial > Plant litter > Unclassified | place: USA: California... | reverse complement strand
TGAGCGTGCCCCTCCATCCCACCCTCCCCCAAACCCCCTGCGCGACTGCTTCCACAAACGCACTATGGATCGCGATTGCTCTCGGTGACAAGCAAACACGCACACAACCATGATAATCACGTTTGGCATAGCTTGAGCCTCACCTCCCTGCCTTTGCCGACCAGCGCGATGAAGTCCACCGACCCCGCCCGTCCCAGCAGCCGTCGCGCCGCCTCTGGGGCATGGAACCGCTTGAAGCCCGTCCGCGAGGACGTCCTGGAGACGTACGGCCTTCCCTCAAAGGGCGAGACACGGTACTGACTTCGATATCTTGAATGGATACCAGTCACTAACATTGCAGGCTTAACGATTTCAAAACCCAAGAGGTATACTTCAACCGCATCATCGAACGCTACATGAAACTCTGCGCCCTCAACCGCGAAGAACTTGATCGCCTCTTCGCCTCCGTTAGCGTCCCTTCCGACGCCACAGCAGCAGAGACAAAGGCCAATGATACAAACAAACTCACTTCCTCGTTCTCCTCGCTCTCGCTATCCAAACACGCCCCGCCCGAGCACCAGGCCAGCCGACCGCCCCTCGCTACTGCGTCGACGAATATCAGCACCGCGCATCCTATACCACAGAAAGCGTTTGCGCCCTCGATCAACGAGTTGGCGACGGTACTAGCTTCGCTACGCAAACTCCGCGAAGCGATAACCGCTTCGAGCCGTTGTGACGCTTTCGCTCTCCGCGCATACACTTTTGCTATCCACGTTTCGGTCCTGTGCCATGACTGGAACTCATACCTTCCATCTCTGCTCTCGCTGCTCAATACCATCCATCCCAGGAACCCGCTGTCGCCTTCTACATTGCACGAATTCGTGGGTCTTTTGATTCTCGATCAGGCGTGTCGACAATCGGATTACTCGGGCGCGCGGGCGACGAAATTGACGTATGACTACAAGGACTGGAGGGTGGAGAAGGTGCTCAAGTGTTTGGTTGCGGATGATTATGTGGGGTTTTGGCGGGTGAGGAGGGCAGTGGATGGGTATCAGAGGAGTGTCATGGAGTGGGCTGATGGAGGCGTGAGGGTACATGCACTCAAGTGTTTGGGCAAGAGCTATTTGAGTGCTGATCGGCGATTCGTAGAGAGGTGTACGTATCGGAGGTGGGACGAGTTGGTTGAAGATGGGGTGGGGTGGGAACTGAGCGCTGATGGAGAGAAGGTTATGATTAAGAAGCCAAAGGGAGCTTGATGAGCAGGGCGAGATGGAAGTGTAGATACCCAAGCCTATGATGGAACACTGTATTGTAAAGTTTCCCAGGCATATTTATTGCGTCGAATGGGGGTATCATTATAACGTTTTAGATCAAATCGCATCACTCCTCCATTTCTTCATCTTCGTCATCCTCACCGTCATCCTCACCAGCATCTGCCGCGTCCTGCCAGACATCGTCATCCATATCGTAATCGTCGAGATCGTCATCCATCTCCTCATCCTCGTCCTCATCCCCCTCGCCCTCTTCAGCATTTTCACCCCTGGCAGCAGCTTTTTCCTTCCTCTTCTTCTCCACATTCTCCTTTTGTATGCGCCGCCTCTCCTCCTTCTCCCTGTTTCTTTGTGCCCATTTTTTCTCCAGCTCCTGTTCTTCCGCCTTGCTCTTTGTAATGAACTCGTGCCACAGGATCCTACCGCCACACACATTTTCCTCGACCTTTGTTAGGCGGAGCTTCATGCGAGGGCCAAGCTCGACGAGCTTGACTGCGCGCTTTTCGACGCGAGGTTTGGAGCCGCGGGCTCGTGCGTGCGATGTTTCGTCGCCAGCCTTGAGCTTCTCTTTTTCGCGGCGCGACAGGACCTTTTGCCGCACGGGTGCTGTGACTTCCACCTCGGCGTCAGTATCTTGTTCTGTGTCGGATGCGGATGTGTAGCCTGCTGCTGAGGGGTCCAGCATATAGTCTGCGACGTCTTCCAGCTTTCCGAGATTGGGCAGTGCACTCTTCTTCTTTTCCTTGCTGCCAATCAACTTCTCTGCTGCGTACAGTCTTCGGATAGCTTTGGGCACACCCGTGACCTTTGTCGTGATGGCATAGTGTCTCAGACTTATTGTTACAGACCCAGTGTTATCTGAAGGGGGTTCGCGGTTGAGGAGAAGGACGCGCTTGATCGAGTGGAGGGGTGTGGTATGTGGCTGGATGGGAGGAAAGAGGCCCTGAAACATGTCCGTCACGAGCTTCTCGAGATGCTTTGGCGGCGCTTTTTCGCCCATAGTTTCCCTCTGCGCATCGCTTGTCAAAAAGTTGTTCATAACCAACAGCGGCGCGACGAGATAATCCTGAGCTCCAGCTCGTGGGCGTCTCATCGAACGGATGATATCTTTGCAGAGACTGTAGTTCTCTACTCGGAAATGCAGAGTAGGACCGCGAGGCGTTCGACAAAGCCTGAGGTTTGTGTTTCCAGATTCGGAGCGAGAGAATAGCAGCAAATGTGAAACTCCGAGCGGTCCACACATGACCAGATAATCCCTGAGCTTGTTTGCCCGTCGCTCTTTGAGACGGATAGCTGTGTCTGGCTGCGGGGAAGCGTTAGCCATCTCTCGTATTTATCTGGTGGACAGGCACATACTTCAAGGCAGTGTCTAACGTCATTGACCAGGTCGCTAACGGATCGTCCGACTTCTTGAGCACCAATGCGAATCACCATCGACTTGGGGCCTGCTTCGGGCTTCTTGGCCAGCTCCTTGTCTTTGACAGACTGCTTTTTTCTCGCGGTTCCTCTTCCACGGGCCATGGCGACGGCTCAAATGTTCTTCTTGGGCTGCAAAAGTCGATTCTAGTATTCGTGCCCAGTTGTGCGACCAGGGGGGGTTCTATTTTTCGTGCGTGCGAACAAGTGGCGCTCGTGTTTGGCAGTATTGTCGCAATGGTCTGTCTGTTGAAGGCAGCTCCAGTCGCATGGGGTCGCGAACTTTTCTGTGGGTCGGCTAGCCTCGGTCCGCCAAGATTTCGTAGTTCCGTCGATGCCAATCAAAAGTTGTCGCACACCCGTCCACACTCACTCTTTACGCCAAAATGTCGGGCTTTGCGAAGAGAAAGCTAAACGAAATTGGTTCGAGTACGACTGGCGCATCATCGTCGAAGAAGAAGGCGCGAACATCGATTCCAGAGAAGCTTTCGGCGAAGAAGGTCGCCGCACCACCACCCGAACCCGAGTCCAGCGATGACGACGAAGAGGTACACGAGGATGGGGAAGATACTCGCAGTGAAGAAGATCAGGGCAAAGAGAGTGGATCTGATGCTGAGGAAGATGCTCATCCTGCAACAGCCAGCGCAGACGAAGTGAAAAAGACATTCGCCGACCTAGGTGTACGGGAAGAACTCTGCGATGCCTGCGAGAACCTCAAGTTCAAGAACCCGACCCCGATTCAGACTCAGGCCATACCCCTGGCTCTTCAAGGACGCGATGTCATCGGTCTCGCCGAAACGGGTTCTGGAAAGACGGCCGCATTCGTCCTACCCATTCTTCAATCGCTGTTGGAGAAGCCGCAACCGCTCTTCGGCTTGATCCTGGCACCCACACGAGAGTTGGCATACCAGATCGCACAACAGGTGGATGCTCTAGGTAGCATCATCAATGTCAAATGTGCGACCCTTGTAGGAGGCATGGACATGGTGCCTCAGGCCATTGCGCTGTCCAAGCGGCCACACATTGTTGTTGCTACGCCTGGTAAGTCTTGGTGTCTGTCTGCAAGGCCCGATGCAGCCTACTAACATTCCACAGGGCGTCTACTTGATCACCTCGAGAATACCAAGGGCTTCTCGCTCAAGCACCTCAAATACATGGTCCTCGATGAAGCTGATCGCCTGCTCGATCTCGACTTCGGCCCCGTCTTGGACAAAATCTTGAAAGTACTGCCCAGAGAAGGACGACACACATATCTCTTCTCTGCTACCATGTCGTCCAAAGTAGAGAGTCTTCAACGCGCAGCTCTGCAGAACCCAGTCCGCGTTAGCATCAGCAGCTCCTCCCACCAGGTTGTTTCAACACTGTTACAGCGATACTCCTTCATACCACACAAGTACAAGGACCTGTATCTTATCCATCTGCTGAACGACAACATCGGCCACCCAACCATCATCTTCACTCGCACTGTCAATGAGACTCAGCGCATTGCAGTCCTCCTCCGCACACTTGGCTTCGGCGCCATCCCTCTTCACGGTCAGCTCTCGCAGTCTGCCCGTCTGGGTGCCCTTAACAAGTTCAAGTCCAAGAGCCGCGACATTCTCGTAGCCACCGATGTAGCAGCTCGAGGCTTGGATATTCCCGCAGTGGACCTCATTATCAACTTTGACCTCCCTAGCGATTCACAAACGTACGTTCACCGCGTCGGCCGTACAGCAAGAGCTGGAAAGTCGGGTAAAGCGGTATCATTTGTCACACAGTATGATCTCGAGATTTGGCTGCGTATCGAGCACGCATTAGGCAAGAAGATTCCCGAACAGGTCTTCAACAAAGATGAGGCAATGGTATACATGGAGCGTGTCAGTGATGCACAAAGGATAGCCATCAGAGAGATGAAGGACATTCACGAGAAGAGAGGCAAGGGCGGACGTGGCGGTCGAGGTGGCGGTCGAGGTGGCCGTGGCGGAGGCGCAAGAAGAGGACGCGACCAGATGGACAGGGAGGAGGGTTAAGATTACCAGGGACAGGTCGGTCTGCGTATTGTAGTTTTAGTTCTGTTAGTTTTCTAGAGGATACCCCCCTACCAGCTGCTTGGCCCGGGCACTTTTCTGGGAGAAGATCTCACTGAGAATACCCACGAGTAGAGTAGTAAGAAAGCTATATAGATAATAATGATTATTTAACCCTCTTCGTGCTAGATTTGATATACGCGAAGGTAAGAGGTTTTTAGGCTTTAGGCCTAGCAACCCAAAGCTCTGGGGGGGCACGATGAAGATTTAATGCCGAAATATTGCGCACCCAACAAAACACAAATATGCGGCGGCCCATAGGAGCAGCCATGGGTCGCCAATTTGGAAAGGATGGCGCCATTAGATTTGGGATTAAAAGTTTTCGCTGGCGACGGTCGTCATAGAATGTTTCATGTGTTTATTACTATTTTGACCATAGATTTTTCCATCTTTCTACTATGCCAATAGTTTGTCTAGTAACATTCTGCATTTTATGCTCTGAAAACTGAAGGTTTCTCTGTACAAAACACTCTCACACATGAGGTACTGTTGGTTATACTTATGTCAATTAAATAGCCTTTTAGGAGACTTTACGTGGGCATTTTCGACACACTCCCACCAAAATATACCAGAGACCTGAATGACTTCATTTCATCTTCTTCTGTGGCCTTTTGTTGAGAATATAAGAAAAAAAAGTAACAAGGATATTTTGACTATTTCTTCATTCGTCGTTGACATCGATCAGGGAGAGACCTCTTTCTCTCATGTCAGGGAACATGTCGCGATTTCGTTATCATTTCCTTTAATTGGCGTCGTGCACGCTAGAACACTGAGTGATTAGAGTTCTTCTCAAACAGACATATGTCAATGGCTTGGATCTTTTAGTCTTAATTTTCTCATTTTTGGGGGTGAGAGAAAGGGAGGAAAATACTACGGTAATAATACTCAGGGAAATTCTTTTTGAAAGGCGGCACAAGATAAATCCCACGTTAAGGAGAATACTTGTGGTTTGTAGTTTATGTAAACAAAATATCGAGGAACAGAGAAATATAAAAGAATCTATACACGTACGGAGGGGGAGAGACATATTCAACGCCAACGTTTATTTTAAGTGTCATTTCCTGTGCGTGCGGAGTTTCAGATATTACTAGAACTTTTGTGGGAAAACTTTGAAATTGCTCTAGGTTATTATAAGCAATAGAGACGATAACTAGTGTTTTTTGGAAGTTGGAAAATGCCGGAGGAGAAGATAGTATACGAAGAATAACTTCGGAGTTTTGATAATATAAGGGGAAGCGGAGAGGAGATACTAATTATGGATATGAAGTTTTCATTCTTCGTTTTGGAATATAAGGGACAATCACTTTTAATGTGAAGTAGGAGTGGGACGATTGGTAAGTACTCAGAGCCCACAACTGTTGCAGCAAACGTATTCCGAGTAGACGAGAGAAAACCATAGAAAAATTTAACTTTGGGAAGAAAATATAGTAGTTGTCCGCGCTATACATTCCGAGTTAACAACAGTTTTTTGACATATCAACACACCAAGTATCCTTTTATTACCTCTTGAACATTTCGTGGAATGCTTTTTGGGGGGATTTTAAGATACCACAAGGACAATAGAAGAGAACGACGACACTCCCTAAAAACCTGCTTTTATACCCGCCAACCTACTTACGCACAACATCTCTCCAAGCCTATCGAAATCGGCGCACCTCCACTCTCAACCCTCACATACCCTTGCACAACTTACCCAACTCCTCAATCACCACCTGATGATCATCCCACTGCTTCAGCCCACTGACCACGACTACCGCAACAGGACTATCACAGTTCTTGATGAAAACCGGCACCCCGCCACCATGAATCGCATAGTCCTTTGCCGTCTCGCCCAGCCCCATCTTAGCCTTGAACTTTTCCTCGTCACCTTCAAACTGATTCTGCAGACGCCAAGTGCTGGCGTTGAAGCGAATGACAGCAGCCCGTTTACGGGCTACCCAGAAGTCATTGTCTAGAGCAGTGCCTGAGTGTGTGACCTGCGTTGTTTTGGTATGTCAATACCGATCTCTTTTCTCTCTCTCTTCTTTTGTTCGGGTCTCAATGTGCCTGTGTTGGTAGAGATGATGCGTAGGGGAAACGTACAGCGTGGAAGAGCACGTGGCCTGGTGTGCTAACGGTTGAAATGTTCACCACAGCCGGTCGTTCAAATGTCAATAGCCTTGTGCGAATGTTGTATCCGAGCTTGAATGCCACGCTCGAATCCCAGTATGGCAGAATTGATTCTTTTTCCTGGGCTTTGATAGCTTCGACATCGCGGGGTGCTTCAGAAAGGCCCACGTGCTGTGGGATCTGGACGTCATCGGTCGCCATGTTGGGATACTATAGGTATGTTGCGTGGCGATTGTGATTATGTATTTGTATCTGTAGAGGCTCGGAATACTGCGCTGTTTGGGATTGGGATGGGAAATTTTGTTAGTGACTGCAATGTTGGGAGGCTATTTCATTCAGATGCCGATGCCGCCCGTTCTAGGCAGAGCTTTCATAATTGTGGTTCTTGTGACGCACGGTGAGACGCTAATTACCCCACGATCATCGATCTTTCCGCAGAGCCCCATTTGTTAACCGTGAAAGGCTCTACGCAACCATCGAGCAAGAGAAGTGACAGTTATCCTATTGTTTTGCAAGTGATATCTATGCTCAACAGCAGATTTTCACAACAAGGTATGTAGTAACAGCAATATAAGGAAGCAGTTAAGGCACTATCCCAGCACCTAATACTCAGTTGAATGCGGTATTTACTTAGTGAATGTACGCAGGCAAAGATAGTTATCCTATATTATCTCTTCCTGTTGATGATGTGTGGGGGTTCATCGAAATTTATTCACCGCACTCATCCTCCAATTAGTCCATCAAAAGACTGCGCCAAGATACTCATGGTGCTGTTTGAACTCAAACAATGTTTCTTACAGCCCATTGCAGTCTTAAATGACTACTAATGGTCATTTAGTAGCCTACAAATACCTGCTTAAGTAATCTTCTAATCAGGGACACAGACCATTGTACTCCGAGCCCTATCGACGTAGTCAGCACACTGTCCTCTATAAAGCAAGATATGCACCTACCAGAAAAGCAGAAAGACAAGCTAGGAGTTCAGTATCCAGCGTTGAGCCAAGCTTCGCACCCCACGACATGACCTTCCTCTGGTTCAGATTACACGCTGCAATCTTCATGTCCTGCTCCTGCCCACCTCCTACCCATTTACGATGGTATACATCAAAGGATATCTCTAGGCCGGTTCCTTCAGTTAGGGCATTAGACAATGCAGCCGATACTGATAGGCCTTTACCACGAATTTGACGAGAGGGACCGTTGTCGAAAATCGTCGCGCAAACATCGATGCTGCCATCGGACATCGCTGTAGCGCTGTGATCGCATACATTATCATTCTGTTCAAGCACCTTGTAATTGCGCAAAAAGAGCTCCTGTAAATCCTCTGGGGTGAGAACACGGCCGAGCTTGTCGGATATGGCCTTCACCACGTTCGAGAAGTCTTGCCGTAGACTTATCGGCAAGTCGAGACTGGCACTTCTCTCAAGTGTCCACGCGACGCCCCCCTTTCCGCTTTGCGAGTTTACTCGAATAACACTCTCGTATGTGGCACCAATATCCTGGGGATCCAGTGGAAGATACGGTACTTTCCAGATGCTCTTTCCTTTACTGGCTGCTGTCTTTTCTCGTTGCTTGAATCCTTTGTTGATCGCATCTTGATGTGAACCACTGTAAGCGAGATACACCGAGTCACCCGCATACGGAGCTCGCGTGTGCACAGGTATACGGGTCAGCTCTTCAACTGTCTTTCTGATGTTTGGCAACTGGGAGAAATCCAGGCCAGGATCAACACCTTGCGTATAGAGATTCAGGGCTAGAGTGACAAGATCGACGTTTCCTGTGCGCTCACCATTACCAAAGAGACAGCCCTCGACGCGTGTTGCTCCTGCGAGCTGACCGAGTTCGGCGGCAGCGACAGCGCATCCGCGGTCGTTGTGGGGATGGAGAGACACAATCACCGACTCTTGGGGAAAGGCTCGACAGAAAATCTCCACCTGATCGGCAAACGTATTGGGAGTGCTCATCTCGACCGTAGCTGGAAGATTTAAAATCATGGGTACGGCCGATGAAGGCTGCCAAGCTTCAAACACCGCCCTGCACAGCTCAATAGCGTACGATGGATCTGTATCGGAAAATGCCTCGGGGCTGAACATGAGATTCCACGTTGTGTGCTGTTGAGCTGGGTCTTCCTTTGTCAACAGACGTGTATATGTTACGCAATCGACAGCCATGTTGAGAATGTCTTGCTGCGTAAGGCCGAAGATGGTATCCAGGAAGTTATCACTCGACGCGATATAGAGGCTAATAGTAGCCTGTTTAGCGCCAGTAACGCTTTCAACAGTACGTTTGATAATGTCTCGCCGGCAAGGAGATAGCACTTGCAACCAGACATCGTCAGGTACGGCATTTGGCGTCTCTACGAGTTTGCGTGTGAACTTGAACTCGGTATCTGATGCTCCAGGAAACGCCACATCAATCTCCTTGAATCCCATGTTGATCAGTAATTCAAAGTACGTCCACTTCTGCTCAACAGTCATTGGGTGTGCCAGGCTTTGGTTGCCATCTCGAAGGTCTGTAGCTAGCCATCGAGGGGCTTTTGTTATGGCTTTGGACGGCCATGTGCGGTCGGATAGAGCTGGTGGTGAGAAGGCTAGATACTTCTCCGCAGCGGTATGTAGCCTATTTTAAGTGAGCAAAGAACATGGTCTGATTGAATGAGCGCTCACATAGGCATTGCGGTTTTGCTCGGCTGTGCGTGATTCGGATGAACTCCCAAAGAGAAGCGTTACATGTTTCGACTGCCAAATAACCGATTTGTTTCAGGTCAATGGCTTTCTTCAGACTGTAGGATTTCCCTTTCCGATGAGGGTGTCGGTCCGGGACCGCGGTGCACTCGTCCTCGGACCGGGCTATAAGCTGTAGTAAGCGTCGGACCGCGAATAATCTGTAGCTTCACAAGCTGTCTGAATGCGGAACTCATAAAGTAAAAACGCCATGTATTCGTCCACATGTTGTCAGTATCATAGCGATCACGCAATATCAACTTCAATTTCGACTCTCGATTTATTTTTTATCGGCACACCTTAGTATACAATCCCAATTCCCAAGATGGCGAAGGAAATGCCAGTTCTCGATGCTGCGTGCATGATCAATGGAGATAGTCGTCAGCGTGCAGAATTTGGCGCAAAGTTCCTTGAAGCCATGACCGAGTATGGGTTCGTGAAATTGGTACGTTAGTTTAGGATGCATATAAAACACCAATACTGACACGCACCTCCACCCGAAGGTTAACCATACTGTTCCTCTTCCGATCGTGCAAGATACGTTCAGCCAGGTCAGACTCATCTCCATATGCTGTTAGCGCGGTCTTGTTGATGTGCTGTAGATCAAAAAGTTCTTTCAACTCCCATTTGCGGAAAAGAAGCCCATCATCAACGATCCGAAGAAGGGACAGCAGCGTGGATGGAGCCCGCCCGGCGAGGAAAAGACGTGGTGGCTTGAAAGCAACACCGGGGACGTTGAGTCGCCTCGTTTCAGCGACAACAAGGTAAGAGGGCTACACAACATGACTAAGAGAATGCTCAGTGTCGCAGGAATCATTTGACTGTGGACACCCAGGGGATGCGCAGTTCCCAAACCAATGGCCGACTGAATCGGCGCTGCCAGGCTACCAAAAGACGATGGACCAGTTCTTCTTCGACTGTGGTCAGCTGTGCATCGATCTGCTGGAAGTACTCGCGACGCAGATGAACCTTGACCCTACACTATTCTCTCAGAAATGCACAAATGAGGCCAGCACCATCCGCATCAACCACTTTCCACCTGTTGACCGCGAGACGCTCGAGAGCGGACAAGTCAGCCGCATCTGGCCGCACAATGATTTTGGAATCATCTCCTTGGTCTTTCCTGACAGAACTGGAGGCCTCGAATACGAAGACCGCGAGAACCCAGGCACGTTCATTCCCGTGCCGTATAACGGCGACAACGAGGTGGTCGTCATTGTGTCGGAGACGTTCCAGCGCTGGACAAACGGGTTAGTGCGAGCGGGTCTGCACCGCGTCACGAAGCCTAGAGACATGGTGGGGGATGTGGTGCCCGAGCGGTGGAGCCTTGTGTACTTTTGCAAGGCGGACCGACATGTCAACGTCGGACCGCTCAAGGAGTTCGTCGGTGCGGAAAAGAGGCCGCTTTACGAGGACCTCACGGCGCTGGAGTATCAAGCAATGCGTAATGCAGTACACTACCCGGACCCGATGGCTGATTCTGTTGTTGCAGTTGGTGCATAAGCAGTCGAGAGAGATGATATGGACGTGAACGCGTTGGAGGGATGACACGGAAGGAACGGTTCATCATGTGATGGAATCCTAACATTTGAACTCTCCATGTATCTTTGATTTTACGGTATATAACTATAAACTCAAAAAATGGTCTTCTGATTGGCTTAATTATTGAATTCATGTCACTCTTGGGTGTCTTGAACTTCACAGCCTTCATCCATGTATCACGTGATCGTACTATTGTCAGACACGTGTCCCGCTTGTACATATCCTTCCTCCCTCTCTAGCCTTTTCTGAATTACTATCAAACAAGCTCTTGTTTTTTACGATTCTGTTCCTCGCTGGCGGAGGCATTAATGCAGGATTCGGGGCCTGTCGGTGTACGGACCGTGCGGGCTCGGAGCGTGTATCGTCCCACGTCACCATCCACCGTCCCACGGATTCTTACCGACGCCCCGGCAACAGACGCAGGCTGACACCCAAATATGAAGAGGATCAGAGCGCAGCCACCGGCGCTGTATGGATCCCACTATCGTACCCCGGCCTCGTACTCTCTATGAGAAGCTCTTTGATGCCCACGTTGTTGCTGAGCGCGATGACGGGGCCGTGCTGCTATACATTGACCGCCACCTAATCCACGAAGTTACTTCTCCTCAGGCTTTCGATGGCCTCAACAGCCACCGACGCGCTGTGCGTCGGCCTGACCTCACTCTTGCCACCTCAGACCACAATGTGCCGACGACCACGCGGCCCCCGCATGTCAGAGCTTCCACCTTTCTTACCAGAGAAGATGCACGCATCCAAGTTCAGAAGCTAGAGCGCAGCGTCAAAAAGCACGGTATCCCCTACCTCGGCCTGCAGTCACGACGCCAAGGCATCGTCCATGTCATTGGCCCAGAGCTTGGCTTTACGCTCCCAGGCACTACCATCGTCTGCGGTGACAGCCACACTAGCACCCATGGCGCCTTTGGAGCACTCGCCTTTGGCATTGGTACGAGCGAGGTAGAACATGTCTTGGCTACACAGACACTGGTTGCCACACGGAGCCGCAATATGAACGTCATTGTTCACGGTCAGCTAGCCCCTGGCGTGACCTCCAAAGATCTCATGCTTCATATAATTGGCACGATGGGTGAGTGCATAGCTTGTCATATCTACTCTATACTTATCATGAAACAGGCACGGCAGGCGGTACTGGTTGTGTGATTGAGTTTAGCGGTCCATCGATCAAAAGCTTGACTATGGAGAGCCGCATGTCCCTCTGCAACATGTCTATCGAAGCTGGTGCAAGGGCGGGCCTCATCGCTCCAGATGACACCACCATTGCCTATGTAAAAGGAAGACAGCTAGCTCCAGATCAGACATGGGGTGCAGCTGAGGCCTATTGGAGGACACTACACACCGACGAGGGTGCCGTCTTTGACAAAGTACTGCACCTCGACGGAGCCGACATAGTGCACACTGTGACCTGGGGAACGTCTCCTGAGCAGGTCGTGCCTATCACTGGAGTAATCCCCACGCCCAGCGATTTCACTGATTCCGCAAAGCAGGAGAGCTGTCGACAAGCCTTAGCATACATGAATTTGGTTCCTGGAACCAGGGTCAAAGATGTGCAAGTGGATAAAGTTTTCATTGGCTCTTGCACTAATGCTCGCCTTGAGGATTTTCGTGCAGCTGCCCAGATCCTCAAGGGAAAGAAGATCGCGCCAAACATCAAGCTTGCTTTGGCGGTACCTGGCTCCGGGTCTGTGAAGCATGCTGCTGAGGAGGAAGGTATTGACATCATCTTTAAGAGAGCCGGCTTCGAATGGAGGGAGGCAGGGTGTAGTATGTGTGTCGGCCTAAACGATGACGCCCTCTTGGCTGAGGAGCGTTGTGCTAGTACAAGCAACCGTAATTTCGAGAACAGACAAGGCACAGCTGGTCGTACACACTTGGTTTCTCCTATAGTCGCGGCTGCTACGGCAATCGAGGGGGCCCTAGCTGCGCCCTCACCAAGTTACAAGCCGCTTGAGGATATCGTTCATCTTCAGCATGTGGACCCCATGGTCGCAAGCGATAGTGAAGACTGGTCCGATGATGATAGGTCCCCACAAGACTCGGAACCAAACTTATCAGCAGAGTCAGCCTTAAGACACATCATCCAAAGCCCTGATGCGGTCGCTGCAAACCAGCTGTTTGAAGACAATATCAAAGGACTGGTGGCCGTCATTGAGCGCGCAAACATCGACACGGACGCCATATTCCCCAAGCAGTTCTGTACGACTACTGAACGCACGGGCCTCGGTCACGCTTTATTTCATAACCTACGCTACCATCCCAACGGGGACTGTAAGACCGACTTTGTTTTGAACAAACCCCTCTATCGGCGTGCTCGGATCTTGTTGGCGACTGGCCCAAATTTCGGTTGTGGCAGTTCCCGCGAACACGCCGTCTGGGCTTTGAAGGACTTTGGTTTCAGATGCATCATTGCTCCCAGTTTCGCAGACATATTCTACAACAATGCTTTCAAAAATGGACTGCTCCCGGTTGTAGTCGACACTGCTACTGTGAACTCTATCGTCGCTGAATCGCATGCTGAACGCCATATCGAGATCAATCTTCGCGAGCAAACGATACGCTTTGGTGAGCGCGGTTTACAGCATTTTGAAATAGCACAGAGACGCAAGCATGAATTGCTAAGTGGTAAAGACGAGATCGAGTCTAGCCTTGCTTTCGAACGCTACATCAGGTCATACGAGAGCCTCAGCCGCGAATGCTCACCATGGTTAGAAGAGCGTGTTTCTCAGTGGATGTCAACACGCCGTAGTGCTTTCAAACTACATCGGCAGATAAATATAGAGAACCACAACAAGACAGAAAGTCTTGTATGGTAGTAAAATTTCAGTTTCTGGCCAAGGAAGGATTGGCCTTCACTCTAGCCATCCAATATATCCTCTAAACTGGAAGTGTCGAAGATGCTGTTCGAGATGTCATGTGGAAAGTCGAATCTCCCAAGCCCCCCCTCTGATTGCATGTTGATGGCTTCATCTTCCACTGATCCTACATTCGACTGTGGCGGTGTCCGATCTGCATACTGAACAATCATTGTAGATTGGGCTTTCAATAACAGCTCGCTCATTTCTACAAATAGATCGGAATCGGAATCAGCCGCCTTTACGCGCAGCTTGCCAAAGAATCCAGCTGCTATGCCGAGGTAAGGCAAACAGTCATCTCCAGCTTCAGCTCTCCGCAAAAGTATATATAATAGGATTGCAGAAAGTGCAGGAAGCATAACGAAAGGCCTATGAACAAGTCAGCGGGAGATCCTGGAGATGTCGCACCCTTTTGACTTTGCACCAATTTACAGACTCACCAGTCCGTCCCGGAGTCAGTTCGGCATGAGTGTGCAGCACTCAGGACTCGTTTGGCAATCATGATACACTGAGTCCTGCTGGACGCGTAGACTGCCAGCAATTTCGGGCCGGGATTAGTTGTCGCAAGGATCCACCTATGAATTGCAAAGGATGCTTCCGCGTATCTGAGGGATATGCTACAACGGATATTGGCATCCTCAGCATGCTCATGGCATGCTAGGCTATCGACTGCATAATCCGGCCGGTAAGCATTCGGTATCGACAACCTCCATGCCTCAAGCATACCTGACAGTCGGTTGATGGCCGCTGTCACCTCTGGACCAGTCAACTTCAGTGATGCATGACTGTACAACGTCTTGACAATGACGGAACACAGCCGTGCATATCGGTAGTTGACAATCTCCCAGCCTGAGTATTCCACGCTACCTTGAGCCAACCCACTGAACCTTCTCTTCGACGGCGCATGGTAGATGAGGAGATCGTCGTCCACTATCTAATCCAAGTTAGCAATGTATTCCCATACACACTTGACACAGAATCAAGGAC
>Ga0265797_10007468_pt1 | contig 14960 bp, 12 predicted proteins | sample P2T30metagenome_FD_192433 | JGI IMG/M metagenome (GOLD analysis project Ga0265797, IMG submission 192433) | Plant litter microbial communities from East Loma Ridge, Irvine, California - P2 T30 | ecosystem: Environmental > Terrestrial > Plant litter > Unclassified | place: USA: California... | reverse complement strand
GACGGCGGGTTAGAGATCACGAAGGCTTGAGAGTCTGGACGACAGGAAGCGTTGTGTGAGAGATCCCGGAGGAACTCTAATGGAGTGGAGTTGAAGTTATTTTGGGGTGGGCCGGGTATGGTGGGCGACGGAGTCTAGTATGAAGCAGCCATGGTGTCTGCTTCGTGTGGTGAGTTATGTGTGAGTGTTGTGTTTGTGGTATGGAAGAGGTTGTAGAGAGGAAACGCCTCAGGTGGGCAGGGTCCCTCTATGTAGGTGCGCGTGACGGAGGGCGAAATGGGAGGGCCGTCAGTGCGTACGTTTGTGACTCATTTTAGACGCTAAACCACTCGCGTATTAGCTTGCTGCAGGTAATGAACGGCATAGACCGGTAAATGGGGAAGACGTGCACGAATTGATTGGCGGCAATCGATCGCCTGGACGAAGTGAAACGTGAAGTCTCTCACACAGCCCGAGAATTGTTCGTGGCAGCTGACAAGAAAGCCTTGAATATGCCTTTGGCAGGAGCGATAGCGAGTCGTTCACCGCCTGCCTTCAGTATGGCAGGCACGACGCCCTACCTCAAGTGAAAAACTGCCACGCAACACGTGCAAACTCACATCACACACAAACGCCGCGTTGAGCCGCAATCACCAGGACTGCCCCCGCCGTCCCCAATTGAGACGCCGCGCTCAGCGCGCTGAAGCCTGATGGAGGCACGGGTGGGCGGTGCTACTCTGGCCGCACGGTCTGCGCCCTGCGGTGGACAATCCTTCGCACCGCAGTGACGAGCCAGCGTGCGCCCATTATTGGTCGGCGGTTGGACGCGGGGTCCTCTGTTCTGCTCCATCAGGCGATTCGCACTCACGATGTCGGTGTTTGGTGGGCTGATGCTGCTCGATGGTTGGTACGTATCTGCGATGCCGGCGATACAGCGCGGCGCTGAATAATATTGCGCCGTCAAGCATCGTAAGAGAAAATGTCGAGTGATATCAGCAGCGAGAGGTTGAGTGATCCAGGTATTCAAAGGCTTCTGACGATCATGTGAAGCGTGAGATCGACAATTATTTTTTTCACAGCCAGAGAACCTGCCGAGCTTGCTTGCCATGTGCGCATGAGGCAATGATGTGTTGCAATCGATAAGCGATAATGCTTGTCTGTGCGTTTGAAGTGATGTGCGGTTTGTGTGTGCTCGCTCCGAGTTGCCTATCGAAGTTTGGAGGGGCAAGCCGGCGGCCGATCTTGCGACCTCACGTTGCTTGACAGCAGGCAATAATAAATAAATTTATTGACAATCCGCAAACGATGGCTGCCGCAGGTCAAGGAAACCAGAGTAAGGCTAGCACAAATAAGACATTGCTATAGTAGCAGTATACATCCGTATCACGTGCTGATACGTTTCGTTTGTAGTCAACCTGGATGCGCTCAGCGTCCAGCAGCTTTCCCAGGTCAAGAAGCAGTTTGACGATGAAGTCACACACTTGACCAACTCGTACCAAAACCTACGGGTGGCTCAGCAGAAGTTTAAGGACTGCATTGTTAGTGTCAAAGATGGTGTCGCTGGAAGCGCTCAAGGTATGTGCGGTCAATGTTGTGTGAATTCGGACACTTCTAACGAGCGGCTAGACAAAACTCTCCTCGTCCCTTTGACCTCATCACTCTACGTCCCTGGCAAGCTAGCCAGCACCAGCCACGTACTCGTCGACGTTGGTACCGGATTTTACGTCGAGAAGACTACGGACGACGCCCTCACATTCTACAATGGAAAAGTTGATGAGCTAGCGGGCAACATCAAGGAGCTGGAGAACGTGGTCAACGGCAAGGCGAACAACCTGAGGATGATTGAGGAGGTCTTGAGACAAAAGATGTTGGTTCAACAGCAGAACCAAGGACAGCAGGCCGCTGGTGCGGCTGCGGCTTGAAAGGGTGGATCACCGCTGACCACATGAAGAGAGAGTGTCAAGATGCCTGCCTGCTCGGAAGAGTACTATGTGAAGGACAAGCTGCATGTCTAGCATCCGCAGACTACCAGGAGGGAACATGGAGCTTAGAAGCTTCTGCCGACGGACTTGCGGCACGAAAGATGGCACCTGGCATGCGAGCGAATGCATGGCATTCTGGCTCGAAAACCAAGCTTCGTGATACTTGCTCCACGGCAGCACAAGCTCAAGGCCTTCGCATAGTTGTGAAATGTGCCGAAAGTCATGCGCAGAGCAGCTCAGACATGTACTTAGAAGCAATCGCAACACCACGCAATATTGCACAACCGAAACATAAGTATCTCACTCACCCACAGGGTCCTAGTCGTTCCTCCACTCATCAAAAACACTGGCCTGAAGTTACAGCGCTGAAAGTCCTCAGAATCAGCTCCATGTACCTACAATTTAGAGCAGAGACGAGCCTATGTTCACCCCAGCCAGCTGATGAACCATCGCGGTGGTATGTTTCCTGATGCGGAATTCTGAAAATTGAAAATGCCAGTGAAGGTGATCATTGCTGGAAGTCCTTCGTCTCGCGCCTTCCTCTTTCACTTTCACTTTCCCGCGTCGCCACTCGCATAAGAACCAACTTTCAGCCAGCGGAGGGACATAACTTCTACTCAGACATTCTGCACCCTCGAACACTCAACCTCACCACCAGGCAGAAAATGAGCCCGACCTCGCTCAGCGCAGCACCCGCCATGGCCTCACAACTCACCAGCTTGCTCTCTCAATACGAGCTGCTGACTATGCTTTGCGGAAACCTCTCCAGCGCAGACATCGTACATCTCGGCGCGACCTCCAAGGAGCACTGGCAATATATTGGACACAATCCTGCCATCTTCAAGGGCCTTATTTCCGAGTCGACGTGCGACGGAAAGGGCATCATCGCACAAGCGCGTGTCTTCGGTCACTGGCAGGCAAAGCCTGAGAAGGCTACGAGGGAGTGCAGGGGCAAGGATGCGAAGCCATGCAGCGACTGTGGAGCGATGGTCTGCAACGTAAGTCGACGGATATTTGCACTAAATTACCACAACTGACGACTCAATAGGATTGTCGCTTTCACCTCACATATCTCAACCACGCAGATGGTCCGAGCGCAGAGGCAGAAGCCTGGTACGACGCCTGGTACGAAGACTGGGGCATCGACTGGGACTGGGATAAAACCTCGGACGAAACCTGGGACCTTGAAGAATTGATCATCAGCGCAGGAGTCAACGATGAAGATATCAGAGAAGAGCATGTCACCAGGCAGGTGGAATTGGTCAAAGCAATCAGGATGCTGCACATGCGAGACCAAACTTATTGCGAGGACTGCGAGCCGCTTCTTGTAAACCCTGGATTGAAGGAGTGGTGCATATGCGACATACACTCTCACTTCGTGGAATCCTGGCGCTGCATCTCTTGCGTCCTGACAGAAGAAACGAACCTTGTTACCTCGCAGCAAAAGTACACGATGCTCTACGATCCAAACGAGATCAGAGGAAGGCGATGGATGTACAAGAGGGTAAATTGTGCTCTTCACGTGCTATTGTGTCTATACATCTGCTGACCGGGGAACCATAGCTTATGATGTGCAAATGTGGCAAACGCACCACCGATGAGCCGACCCAGACATGCAAATGGTGCGGAAAGATCAGTGGATACTATGCTGGCCGCGATGCTCACTTCCTGAAGCGAGTGCAGGAGCAGCTTGGTAGCTGGGTGGACACTGATCGCAGCAACGATGCGCTTCTGAGCCAGTTGGGTTGATTGAAGACGGTTTGTGACATTATGAAAACGGCATGTCAGCGATGAAAATACTTGCTTCGAAGTCTACGCACGGTAATACTAAGAGTATGTTATCAAGAATCGATGGTACGGGGAATTCCGAATGGAAAGCTTGTCCTCCACCCATTTGTACCTGCTTATGCTCTCACGAAATCTGCTGAAACGTACAATGAGTCTCAAGGGGTCCTGAGCGGTCTCGTGACTGTTATTTTTCCCATGCCCGGTGTTACTAGCACACAGACTGTTTATCTGAGCACGTTAGCCTTGCGGCAGAATTTTGCTTCCTTCCAATTACCTTTTTCCACATAGCACCATACGAAAGTGGCCAGCCTCACGTTTCTAAATGCTTCCGATGCAGACGCTTCTTCTCCTCCTAGGACTCGGAAAGCTGAGACACTCGGACAGACGGTCTCGATCCACCCAATGCCACATCATGGTCAGGCTAGCCAAGGAAGAGTCTTCGAAGCTCAAGAATTCGACTGATCCAGAAGTATAGTTGTATGAGGACGAGGCCGCGCCCCCTGACCGCCGGCGAAGCACCCCGTTGCCCGTCTCTGTTACATCTCAATGTGTCAATATCTGCTAAAGGTGATATCATCATCTATAAACTCAAGTCACTCATACTTGCTGTTGGGATAATTTGTTCACAAATCCGAGACGGTGGCCTCGTCGTCTGTACGGTCGCCATGTTGTTATTGTCACTCTCTCTTCGCCTCCGTCACGGTGAGAAGTAATGACATCCTCTCCATTCAACTCGACAGCACACATCCCCAAACGAGCATTTGCGATCCTCGCAGACTCTTCGCCCAAGTATCAGCCAACTCCATGAAAGGCCGGGGCATGAAAGGAATTCTCCACACAGGCAAGCTACCAACAACACCAACATCATCATCATCACCGTCTCATGGCGGGTGCCTGCCTTCTCCCCTTTCCACGTCGGTTGATCGCAGCTTTCAACTACCGCATCCAGTTCTCTCAAACATACCAGTATCTACCAGCGGTAGTACCATCGCCCATCGACCTACCTCCTTCATGCCTACCATGGGGATATCTGCCTCAGCGGCATCTTTCCTGCGCCTGCCACAGCTTGTCCTTCCACTCTTCCATCCATGCCTGCGTGATGTTGAAAGCGTAGCGAAAGATCAGAAATTGGTGATCAACGACAATGGTGCGGCTATCATCTACTCTAGAGAAAACTCCTACCGAAGTTTCTGGGAGTCAGGAAGTCCAGCAGATAGGAGGAATCTATTCAACCCACTCGTCGTCATTGTCGTTCCTCTTCCTCTTCCTCCTTCCATTTCTCTTCCTTTCTCCTCTTTGCCTGCACCGACACAATCAGACATTCTGGTAATCGCTGGCGGCGTTGCCAGCGCTCCTTCGTCGATCTCTTTCTCCTCGGCCTTACCCTTCGTGCCCATTCTCCAGCTTCGTCTTCGTCCGAGGAAGTTACAGTGGTCGTCCCATCGGCTTCGAGCAAAGATCAAGCATATGACACATTGGGAAGCCCACATCCAACGAGAAGCCTCCCAGTTGGTGTCCACAACGTCAGCGAAGACGTTCTCTGGTGCAGGTTTGGCGATCTGAGGGACGGGTCTCACATCAAACGCCATCCTCACAGTTGTATGTGTTTCGAATGACGTTCACACCTCATGGCAAGGTGCACCAACAGACTGACTGTCACGTGCCCTGGATTTCACATGCCGTTTGAGAAATAAGGGTAGGACGCCTAGCTCGACTACGCCAACGAATCGATGGTTGAGTCCTCTGACACCATCGACTTCGCAGCAGACAGACTCGGCACGGCTGCCGAGCCGTCCGCCACGCGTGAATACTGGCAGAACGCCGGCTGAGGATCTCTGCATTGTCTCGAGGAGGTGATTGTGGTAGTATCGTCGGTATCAGGTACAGAGCAAGCATGTTTGTCGTTGGGAAGATGCTGTGAAGTCGAGGACTGTAATGGCCGAAGTTAAGCGTGGCTTTGGCGTCGCGGCAGGTGGTCTCGAAGACCTTGTAGGATTTGGGGGTTGAGAAGGGAAAAGGAAAGGGAAGGAAAAGAAAAAGATTGTGATCAAGTCGTGCATGTGGAAAGTATGCTTCATCTTCTCAGGGACTCGAGAGTCAGAGTCACGGGCACGTCTTCATTGCTATCATCCGTTCTCACCTCATAGCAATCACATCGAACACCTCCTTCTCAGAAAAGGTTATTGTTCAACGGTGAGTAAATTGAATAGAAAAAAAGACGTCCCATTTTTCATCGCTAGCATAACTCATACCTCCTCAACCCCTCGCAAGAGAAACTGCTCACGATACCTATATAGTAAGTACTCAGCAAGTCAGCCATTCAGTCGGCTAGTCAATCAGTCAGTGTAAAAACCCACCCCTTCAATCCCATCCCATGCTTCCCGCATCCATTCATACCCAAAAATAGCCGCATCCCACACTCCTTCACTCAAATCAACTCAACCACCACCCGCGCCCGCCCTAACAGCAGTACCACCCGCAGTCGCGTTCGAATCACCAAGGACAGCATCGCCGTTCTCTCGCCTCCGGCCTTTACCAGCAGCTTTGCCCAAAACTTCGCCGACGACGCCGCCGTCCGCACCCTCCATGTCCTCGTCCTCAACGTCGCCGCCGACTTCCTGGCTCTGATCGGGCATGTCCGCGTCCGCAGGGGTCGAAGCGACGTTCTTAGCAGCCTGCTGCGCGGCCCAGAGGGCGCTCTCGTCGAGCTCGTTGGCGTCGGCGGGTTTGGAGCGCAGCCACTTCATGCGCGGGCCGGTTTTGGCGACTTCGGAGACGCGGAAGCCGTAGATGCGCGGCTCGTAGATGCTGTTGAAGCCGAGACCCGGAGCGAGGTTGCGCGGTGCTACGCCGTTGATATTTTCTGGTTGAGGGGGCAGAGGGTTTGGGTTGGCGTTTGCGGTGGCGCTGCTGCTTGTGTTGTGGGGTGGGGCGGGCGGTTGGCCGGATGTCAGGGAGGAGGAGAGGCTGGAGCGGGCGGTTTTGGTGCCTGATGCTCCTGCGCCGGTGCTACTTGATGGGCCGGTGGAGAGAGGGTCGCTGAGAGGCGTGGGTGCGGGAGGAATGGGTTTGTCGCCTCCTACGTCGAGCTCGGGGAAAGTCATGAAGAAGAGGCAGCCGAATGTGGTGCCGAAGAAGGCGCCGTCGACAGTCTGGAAGCGCGAGTTAGGCGGTGTGTAGACGTCCAGACAGCTTGGGCAGAAGAGCTTGACGGTTTCCTGGCCTGGGATGTCGGAGCAGCCAACGGGAAGCACACGTGCACCGTAGCAGTGCACACGTGGGCAGTGGCCAAAGTGACCCAGCTCGTACTTCTCCGCCATCTGCTGGATTCCTTGCCGGCTGGTGATGAAGCGCTGGTGTATCAGGCCGTATAGCATCTCGGCCGAGCTCTCAATCACACTAAGATCGCTGGCCATCCTCAGATGCCGCCTCTCCGCCGCGTCCGCACGCTTATACGCCCGGCCCTCGGCATCCAACATCTCATCCTCGTCGTCGTCGTCATCTTCCTCCTCCTCGTCTTCCTCATCGCTCGCGTCTTCGGGCTCAACGTCCAGGATCATCTCCAGCGCCTCTTTGTACATGGGCACCTGGCTCTGCAGGCCGGTCAAGTTGAAGTCATCTTCAATGAAGTCCTCGCTCACTTCGGCAAAGTACTCGTGGCCGACGAGGGAGCAGAAGGCCGAGATCCACGACTCGGGCGCTTGCGACGAAGAGCTCATGGTCAGGTTGTCGTCCAGCGCGATTTCGTCGATCGTGAGCGACTTTTCTAGAAAGTGGGACAAGCGGCGCTCGACGGCGGCGTCGTAGGAGGCAGAGGTCGCGGTGTTGGTTTCCGAGAGCTCGGCGAGGTCGTACTCGCGCTTGGGCGCCAGGGTCGGCAGATGCAGGTTGTTGTGTGGGAGAGCAAGCGTGTGTATGTGCAGCCTATGTTTCTCTGGTCCAAGTATGTACTATGGTCTGTCCCCGGTAGGATTGAGTCGTGATGTTCCTTCCGGCGAGCGGTGTGGTCTGGTCTGGTCTGAGGTTGCGTGATCCAGACAGGCCGGTGTGAGGATGTTGAGTGAGTCTTGTCGGCCGGCGTATTCGCAGTCAAGCCAATCTTCAATCCAGTCGCCAGTCCTCGCAAAAGCCCAGGTATGCAGGTATGCAGGCGCGTGTTCCCTCCTCTTCACAGCTAAGCCTCCCGTGCAGTGCAGTGTGTGGCTGGCAGCTTTCACTCTTTCAAACTCCGAACGGAGGACCCCCACCAAAGAAAGGCGCAAAATCCCCTTCTGGCAGTGAAACAGATGATCCTGCGTCTTGTGTACGTCGAGTGTGGATATTCACACGTCTGGCTGCTGTCGGCAAGTAAGCGACAAGCAGGCAGTGTATTTCTTGTGGTGGGAGATAGCTCGGGGCGAGGTGTAGAGTAATCGGGTGGGCTTTCGTCGCGAGAGCCGAAGTGGGATGAGGCAGAGCGCAAGGTGGAGTGTGGCTTGTCAGCGAATCGTATGCAAAGAAACAGCCCCAGCGAAACGTTCTCGACTACAAATGCTGTTGCTGATCGTTGCCTTGTTTTCCAGAAGTGAAACAGAATCAGATGCTTGTATTGGTTTCAGCTCGCGTGATCATATTGAAGGTGTTTAGTAGACTGGATGCAACAACTATCTGCTCAAATAATCCATTAATGTAGCATTCATAACACTTCGTACAATTACATAAATACATATATACATCACAAACCCACAGCAAAAAAACAAGGGGAATACAACAACATCCTAAAACAAATCATCCAGCATCCCCGTCAACTCAACATCCACCTCCGGCGAAGGCCCCTCAACATGCGGCTGCTGCACCAGATCCTGCACAGCCAACTGCCCTCCCATCCCAATTCCATTGCCATTACCATTGCCCATCGCCTGCAACCCGCCAGCCGCCTCGAACAAGCTCGTAAGATCGTGCGCCATGCCTTCCGGACTGCTGCTGTGCTCCGTCGTCCACCGCCCACTGATATCGAGCTCGTTGACGTTGACGCCTGCCAGGCCTGCCATGGCCATTGCGGCGCTGCGGCTGGGGTCTGCGTCACTCTTGGCTGGCGGCTGGGATTGCTGGGATTGAGACTGGGGTTGGCTTTGGGGTGTTGGGAGTTGTTGTGGTTGCTGTGAGTGTGGGAGGGGTGTCGGCTGAGAGCTGGTGTTTTCTTTGCCGGCGATGAGGCCGAGCTTTGGCGCGACTTCCTTGAGGTGTCGAATAGTGTTCCAGAGCCGGTTGCTGATAGGGCTTCCTTTGCTGAGGACACGGACAAGCTCGAGTGCCATGTAGAATTCCTCTCGCACGTTGTCCGCGAACTCTGCTGGCGTGTGCGCTACGGCCAGGAACAGTACTGCCAGCGCTCCTGTCAGGAAGGGGTTGAAAAGTGCCTGTTGTGTGTGGTAGATGTCAGAAGTTTGACTGACGTGGGTGAGCACGCGAATAGTATCTTTGGCAACGTCGACTGATGTCTGCGCCTGCTGTCTGTTCTGCATGATGCTCGTTGCAGAGTGTAGAACCGGCCGATAAATGTGTATGCGCATCTGGTTCGCACGCAAGTATAGAATGACCCGCAAACGGTAGCCACCGCGAGATGGCTGAGGTCCAGGCGCAGGTGGCTGAGATGGGTGCTCAAACTTGAGCATAGGAGGAATGCTGCGGTGCCAATCGATGACCTGGTAATCAAGATAGGCCATTTCAGGTAAGTTGACGGATCCGCTTCCATCATTGGCTGCTGTTGGCGTCTTCGATACCGTCCGCCAGACTCTGTTGCTAATTTCGCAAAATCTGGCCATTGCCGAGATGTAAGACGTCCGGTCCTCCGGCTTTGGTACAGATGGATCGACATCGGTATCCTGCAGTGCAAAGGGCATGCCTGTCCCGAAGCTGAATCTTCTATCAAGAATGTAGACCGACCAGAACAGCAGTACTGTCTGGCGACGCTCAACAAGGTCAGTCATTTTGTCGTACGTTTCGTGGCGATGGAGACCAAGCTCAACACATCGTCTCGCCGCCAGTCCAACGATGCGCCACGAAGCTACTTCATTGTCGCAATGAAATTCGTATAGTGACTGGAATCAAATTAGTAGATGCCCGGGAAGGAATTAGGGAACCGCATAACATACCGTCAGCACAAGCAGCCGTGGCGCTTTGTGGGAAATCTCGTATCCATTCGTTGCTTTCGCAATAGCATCACGGACTCCAGGACTCTCAAAAATGCTGTGTCCCAACTCGCTGCTGCCAGATCCCTCCATAGTCGACGCGCATGCAATAATCATCTTGAGTATGATGGTGTTCTCGTCGTCGATAGCATCCGCGCCAGGGAATCCTTGCTGAACCAACCCATTCCGCCTGGCTGCATCAATGAAGCTGTATAGACGCTCCGTATACTCCATTACCGTCGGAATGTTCACCACAGGATACATGATTCCCATCTCGTCTTCATACACCCGACAAAGCCGGAGCGCTTCCTCCTTGCTAACGCTGTAGATCGGATCCTTCTCCTCGTGAACGGCTTGCAGCAATTGCAGGTTGCGCTCCACCTGTCCAGGCGAAGTTGACGGCTGCAATGCGTGCACATTATCCCCATTAGCGTCGGCTTTTCCTTCTGTGATACCCATGGTCTGTAGGCTATTGTCTGCGACGCCAAAGCTGAACTCATTGCTAGTGGGCCCGCGGTACGAGGTCTGAGACTGCTGCTGCTGAATCGAGAAGCTCCGCGATTTTGTCTGCGACGGCGACATAGACATTGTTGAGCTCGGCGGTCCTCTCGGCAAGCCAAATGTATGATTCTGCAACGACGGATCGATCGGCGTGCCCGTATGCGACGGCGGAGGAAGAGACGCCTGCTGCTGCTGCTGCTGCTGCTGCGAAATCTGCTGCGCAACCGACGGCGGCGGCGCAGGCTGTCCCAAAGCCGCGCGCAAAGTGTTCACATTCTCAAACAAAATATTGACCTGGTCCTGCAGCGAAGCCATATGGCCAGCCATGTCCTTGTACTCCTGCGAGTCCTTGAAGCCATTGCAGCAGTTGGGCGCGTAGACGCACTCGAGGTTCAGGTTGCCGCAGCGCTGGCACGGCGTCTGCCCGTTGCACTTGATCTTGCGTCGCTTGCACTCGTTGCACGCCAGCGAGATGTATCGCGAGCGGCGCGACTTGCTGCCGGCGGTGGCGCCCTGCGAGCCATCGTGGTCGGCTTTCCGCTTGGTGCCGTGCGGGTCGTTTGGGCTGTTGGTGTCGTCGTACTGCGGGTGGGGATGCTGCTGCTGTTGGTGGAGTTGTTGCTGCGGTGTGTGTTGCTGCTGGTGCTGTTGCTGTTGCTGGTGCTGGCCGAGCTGGCTGTTGGCATGCGAGGCGATCTGGGCGAGGCCATGCATCGCATCCATGGCTGCCGGCCTTGCGCTCTCTCTCCTTGAGTGGTGGGAGTCGTGAAGGCGCAGAGATTCCGCAGCTGCGGAACGAATGGCCTCGAGGGATTCGCTCGGCTGATACCCTGAGAGGGCTTGTTCGGCTCTTGTGAAGCACGTGGGGAAAATGCAGGCATCCGGCCGCTTTGATCTTCACGAGCCGAGCGATCAGCCGTGACCGTTGCTATGCTACCTTATCATCATTGTTTTATTGTGATACGCTTTGTAGATGTGTGCATGCCATAACGATTATGAGTTTAGCGAGTCAGCAAAATCTTTTTGATTCGTGCTCCCCGGGCCAGGCCAGGCCAAGCAACGCTATTTACGCATCCATCATCCCAACGCCAACTATGTCAGTCTGTACAGTCATTACGTCTCTCTATAACACTCTCCACCGAAAGCAAAATGGTCGCCTACAAAGGCACATACTCCATCATTCGAATAATCGCTCTCGCAACGAGTGGCTGTGACATCAATTAGCTTTGCTCAATGGTCGATCACTCAGACGAAAATGGTCACTCACCGGTTGTGCACCTCTAAACCCAGCTCCAGGCGTAGCCACCGTCTGCGTTCCATCCATAACGAATCCTCCGTCGCCCGTAGAGACTGCGCCCTGCGATGTGCTTGCCGTCACCAACAACCCAGAATCTCCAGTCTCCGAAGCCGTCGATGCCGCACTACCAGTGGCAGTTCCAGTTGATGTGCCCGTCTTGATAGCTCCGATCGTGCCCGTGCAAGCCGCTCCTTGTCGGCAGCATGCGACGTGTCCCGCTGCGTCAGCACTGCATCTTGCGCTGGGTGCACAGCAGAGGCCTGGCGCACCGATGTTCGCGCAGTTGTTGTAGCTCGATGGGCAGGTGTCGTCGTTTTGGCGACGGAAGAGATTGACGTGTGGTTGAGCTTGTTGTTGAGATTTTTGTGTAGGTGTGTTGTCTTGTTGCTCTTGAGGTGGAATCTTATCTGCGACGGCAGCGGGTGGGAGATAGTCGGAGACCGATATGGGAATGGCGGCGAGGAATGGTTGAAAGTCTGAGAGCTGGAGGGCGGAGACTGTTGCTGCGCATAATGCGAGGACTTGAATGGGATAACGCATGGCGGGTGTGTTCGATTCGTTCTCGAGTCCTGGGTAGTGTCCGCTCGTCTAGAGCAAGTGGTGGAGTCGTAAGCCGCGCGAGCTTCGTTGGGCGTTGTCGTGGGTTTCGTCTCAAGTGTGGCTGCAGTAAGCTGTGTACTGATGGTTGACTTGAATACTTGAGTAGTGATGAGCAGTATGTATGTACATAAACTGTCGGGCTTTCACGCTGTCTCTCCAACCAGAAATGAATGCTGATTGAATGTCTGGCAGCTTGATTGCGTGGCAGGGTATGAGCTCACTTGGAGGTTGAACTGCGGAGAAGCGTGGCCCAATTTGGCACTGTGTTGTTGGCGCTGCGTCTCGCCGAGCAACCAGCCGTAGCGCGAGCCCTCGAGGTTCTTAAGTTTAATCCTTGCGAATAACGAGGCACTGACTCGATCATCATTTTGGTACTCTTGGAGGTTTCGATTGCACCAACCTGTGATATTGCTGTACAATTTCACATATGATTGGTGGCTATTGCGTTGTGCCATGATCTCGCAGTCGAAGCCACCGAACTAAACTCACGGCCCATCTTATGATTTTGCTTCGCTAACATAAGGTAAATCATTCGACATGAGAAGTCAGTAGGTAATAGGTCTGATTATTCTGTTGAACCGCTCGGTTCTATGAACACGATACAATATAGGCGTCCTTTATCAAGCCGCCGTCCGATCAGCACAGTGAGCTGATGCGCTGTCAAAGCCAATGTCCCTCCTGGTCGCTCACCTGCAGCGACCACATCAATGGACATTCCTGCCTCCTCACACTTTATCGAGAATATCATCGATATACATGTATCTGATCTTTCGACCTCACTTCGAATTAGGTGTCTGGGACGCCCTTCCCTGAATCTGAGCTGCCCTCGCCGATACGCGCTTGCTCGCTCTTCCACCCACCACCTTCCTCATCGCGACATGCACTTGCTTCATACACAGCACGACAACAGGAAAGCACTCAGCATGCTGCTGCTTGCCATGCTCCGACCAGACCTCATGTTGTTGTTGTCGTCCGCCTCTCCTGATCTCCTTCACCAACACCATCACACTCCACCCGCAGAGATCCTCTGAATATTGCCCACACGCAACACTCTTCTCATCAAACTTCTCCATTCGGCCATCGAGCTGCTACCCGCAACCATGCTGTTGCTCCCCATCTTCGTCGCCGCGAAAGCGCTCGCTGCCAACACGTACACCGTCACCGTCCTCAATGAAGAGCCTGACGCACGCACGCTGAGCATCCCTACAACCACTGCTGCCGGCGATGTTCTTACTTACCTCACGCTGTTCCCCGATGGCGTCAATCAGGACGGCCAGACGAAGTTCGTTGATCAGACTGGCGTTTCCGGCGCGGAGACAGTCACCAGTCTCTTGGACATTCCGACGTCGACTACCCCGACGACAACACCCGCCGGCACCTTGACTCAGGGCCTGCCGTGGCACAACGGCCACCACATCGAAGTGCTCACTGTCACTGAGGCGAATGGAAGTGTCCACGAAGTCACTCGCATTGACCAGCAATCTACCCACGTCACGGCCCACGCCGAAACCAAGTCGAATGGAGACGTGGTTCTCGTGTCATCTTATCCGACTTCAACCCACCCGTCAATTACTCCTACCCCGTACCACACCCAGGAGAGACTCATGCAGCATGTTCGCGCACTGCCTTTCTGCAACAACGACATTGTCACTTGGAGCAGCATCGAGGAAGGCTGCTGGCCTGTCTACGACATGATGGTGCCGACCCCAGCGTTTATCAATTCTGCGAAGTCGGGCGAGTGCACTGGCCATCATCACCGAACCATTCCATTCACGGTCGCAACCATCCCGATGCAGGGCTCGACTCCGACTGACGCAACGAGCTCTCGGAAGATCAAGGAAGGTCGTGTGAAAGAGCCTCGGGATACTGTCGAAGGCTCCCTTGGTCGCAGCGACAAGTGTGAAGTCGTTCAAGACTTTGTTGACTTTGGCACTTGTGGTGGCGTTCATGTCGTCGCTATGACTGGCCGCGAAACTCTTCGAAGGAACACCTCGAGGAAAGCTTGGATCCTGAGATTCTGGTGGGTTCCTGCTATTATCCTGCTTGGACTCCTGCTGTTGTGTTTGCCGTGCCTTCTTTGCCTGCGCAGACACAGACGCAGAAACACCCAGAAGCCTGTCAAGCAAGAAGCTGTCACTGTCGTTGAGCAACCTGTCGCTGTCGTGGCTGCCAATGGCGGTGCTGCTGGAGGCGCCGCAGGCTCTGCTGCTGGAGGTACTGCTGGAGGTGCTGCAGGAGGTGCTACGGGTTCTGGAGGTGCTGGAGGTGCCGGATCGACAGTCACCCAAACGGGCGCGCCTGTTACGACGACTGCGCCTGCCAAAGCGACCCCTGCTACCACCACTGCCACGGGTGCCCCGACTGAGGTTGTCACTACCACGACAGAGACCGACAAAAACCACGCTGGCACCATGCGTCGCGCTGCAGAGGAAGGCCGCGCTGGTCCTCGCGTACGCTTCGATGGTCAGCCCGAGAACAACCCAGCCGCGGCTCATCAGGTCGACGGCACCGCTGAGATGCGCACTGGAAGCGAGGTCTTCGACGTCGGCTCCATGCGTGGCCGCAAGCGCAACCGCGGCGATGAGCCTCTCTAGGCGCCCGACTCATCTGTCGTTGTGAACCACAACGACGAGGAGGGCAAGC